>MTKW01001910.1_pt1 | contig 10702 bp, 7 predicted proteins | sample 1042761 | NCBI WGS metagenome assembly MTKW01 (sample SAMN06205366, study PRJNA360243) | anaerobic digester metagenome | biome: Wastewater treatment plant; feature: Anaerobic digester sludge; material: sludge; isolation source: anaerobic digester fed with sludge from wastewater treatment plant ...
TGCCTGGGCATGGAACAACAAAGCCAATGCTCTCGGTAGCCTGGGCAAGTACGATGAGGCCATCGTGGCTTATGACGAGGCCATCAGAATTGATCCTGAATATGCCTGGGCATGGTTCAGTAAAGGCTGGGCTCTCTATAGCCTGGGCAAGTATGATGAGGCGATAAAGGCCTATGACGAGGCCATCAGACTTGATCCTGAATACGCCAACGCATGGAACAACAAAGGCTGGGCTCTCTATAGCCTGGGCAAGTATGATGAGGCGATAAAGGCCTATGGCGAGGCCATCAGACTTGATCCTGAATTTGCCTGGGCATGGTACAATAAAGGCTTGGCTCTCTATGGCCTGGGCAAGTACGATGAGGCCATAAAGGCTTTTGACGAGGCCATCAGACTTGATCCTGAATACGCCGGGGCATGGAGCAATAAAGGAAATGCTCTCGATGAGCTGGGAAGATATGAAGAGGCTATCAAGAGCTATAACCGGGCGGCTGAGCTGAGCGAGGATTATTCTGAAAACAGGCTAATGAAGGGCAACTCCCACTATGATGCCGGCAGGTATCTTGCTGCCATAAAATACTATGATGCCATAATCAAGGATGATCCTGAAGATGAATATGCCTGGTACAATAAGGCCAATGCCCTGAGGATGCTTCATCGCAACTCTGAAGCAGAAGCAGCATATAAGAGAGCTCGGGAGCTGGGATATAACGGAACCATGACATTGATGGAGATGACGGTGAATTAGTAATCGCAAATCTCTTCTCCCAGGCCAGGGCGAATAGAAGAGGGGAGAGTCGAAGGGTAAAGGAGGGGGAGAAGCCCTACCGACTTTCGCTTCTTTTACATAGACTGCTGTCGATATGTGTATATGATCCTCTCTTCCAGCAAAGACCAGCTGCAGGAGAGCAGCCACCAGGCCCTTGAGCCCGGAGGTGCCTCTGCCGATTTCAAGGATGTGGTTGCCGTATTCCCTGTGGCTCAAAAGGCTTTTCTGTAAGAGACGATAATTTTATATCAAGAGGGATTGCTTGACCCGAGGACTGAATATATTTGGATCTATGTTATTGATGCTGATCTCGCTTAATGCTGTATCCTATCAGGGCATCGCATTGGAGGGAGCTATAGCTGATAAAGGCTTGGATCTCTATAACCTGGGCAGGTACGATGAGGCCATAAAGGCATATGATGAGGCCATCAGAATTGACCCTGAAGATGCCGAGGCGTGGTTCAATAAAGGCTTCGCTTTAGGTAGCCTGGGCAGGTACGATGAGGCCATAAGGGCTTATGACGAGGCCATCAGAATTGATCCTGAATACGCCAGCACATGGAACAATAAAGGCTCGGCTCTCAGCGGCCAGGGCAAGTACGATGAGGCCATAAGGGCTTACGACGAGGCCATCAGAATTGATCCTGAATACGCCAACGCATGGTACAACAAAGGCAATGCTCTCGATAGCCTGGGAAAGTATGATGAGGCCATAAAGGCATATGACGAGGCCATCAGAATTAATCCTGAAGATGCCGGGGCATGGGGCAATAAGGGCAATGCTCTCAGTCATCAGGGCAAGTACGATGAGGCCATAAAAGCATATGACGAGGCTATCAAAATTGATCCTGGATATACCAAAGCATGGTACAATAAAGGCTCGGCTCTCAGCGGCCAGGGCAGGTACATTGAGGCCATAATGGCATATGATGAGGCCATCAGACTTGATCCTGAATTGGCCACGGCATGGAACAATAAAGGCGTGGCTCTCTGTAGCCTGGGCAAGTATGATGAGTCCATAAGGGCTTACGACGAGGCCATCAGAATTGATCCTGAACTCGCTGAGGCATGGTACAACAAAGGCTCGGCTCTCTATAATCAGGGCAACTACGATGAGGCCATAAAGGCATATGACGCGGCCATCAGAATTGACCCTGAAGATGCCGACACATGGTACAACAAAGGCTCGGCTCTCTATAATCAGGGCAAGTACGATGAGGCCATAAAGGCATATGACGAGGTCATCAGAATTGACCCTGAAGATGCCGACACATGGTACAGTAAAGGTTCGGCTCTCAAAAACCTGGGCAAGTACGATGAGGCCATAAGGGCTTATGACGAAGCCATCAGAATTGATCCTGAATTGGCCGGGGCATGGCTCGGTAAAGGCAATGCTCTAGGTAACCTGGGCAAGTACGATGAGGCCATAAGAGCTTATGACGAGGCCATCAGAATTGATCCTGAATTGGCTGCGGCATGAAGCAATAAAGGCTTGGCTCTCGGTAACCTGGGCAGGTACGATGAGGCCATAAAGGCATATGATGAGGCCATCAGAATCGATCCTGAACTCGCTGAGGCATGGTTCGGCAAAGGCTTGGCTCTCTGTAGCCTGGGCAAGCATGATGAGGCCATAAAGGCATACGACGAGGCCATCAGACTTGATCCTGAATTGGCCAGGGCATGGAGCTAGTAAAGGCTGGACTCTTGGTAGACAGGGTAAGTATGCTGAGGCCGCAAAGGCTTATTATAAGGCCATCAGAATCGATCTCAAGACAGATATGCCTGGCACTACAGTAAAGTCAGTGCCTTGAGGGTGCCTCATTGCAACTCTGGATTGACGCAACAGATCGGATCCCATGAGTCTCTTGATACGATATTGGATATCCAGACACCCGATATCTTATTTTGGGCTAGATTGGCGGAAAGCTTAAATTAGCTGTGCCCTCGAATCGCATGGATACAGGAGTGGATGGTTGAAAACTCGTTGGCATCTGCCGTCCGATGAGGATGCTGATGCCGGGGCACTAACAATGCGAGTTAGTTGTCATATATCTCAGTGGCCAAAAGGCTTTATTTTAAGAGACTGTAAGAGAGCATCAGGAGGGATTGCTTGACTCAAGGACTGACTATATTTGGATTTATGTTGCTGATGCTGGTCTCGCTGAATGCTGTATCCTATCAGGGCATCGCATCGGAGGGAGCTATAGCAGATAAAGGCTGGGCTCTCTACAGCCTGGGCAGGTACGATAAGGCCATCGGGACTTATGATGAGGCCATCAGACTTGATCCTGAAGATGCCGGGACATGGTGCAATAAAGGCAATACTCTCTGCAGCCTGGGCAGGTACGATGAGGCCATAAAGGCATATGACGAGGCCATCAGAATCGATCCTGAAAATGTCGGGGCATGGAATAATAAAGGCAATGCTCTCGATAGTCTGGGAAAGTATGATGAGGCTATTGAGGCTTTTGACAAGACCATCGGAATTGATCCCGAATTGGCCGCGGCATGGAACAATAAAGGCAATGCTCTCGATAGCCTGGGAAGGCATGATGAGGCCATCAGGACTTTTGACCAGGCCATCAGACTTGATCCTGAATATGCCGAGGCGTGGAACAATAAAGGCATTGCTCTCTGTAGCCTGGGCAGGTACGATGAAGCCATAGGAGCTTTTGACGAAGCCATCAGACTTGATCCTGAATTGGCCGGGGCATGGAGCAATAAAGGCTCGGCTCTCTGTAGCCTGGGCAGGTATGATGAGGCCATAAAGGCTTATGACGAGGCCATCAGACTTGATCCTGAACTTGCTGAGGCATGGAACAATAAAGGTTCGGCTCTCTATGGCCTGGGCAAGTATGATGAGGCCATAAAGGCTTATGACGAGGCCATCAGACTTGATCCTGGATATACCAAAGCATGGTGCAATAAAGGCTTGGCTCTCGGTAGCCTGGGCAAGTACGATGAGGCTATAAAGGCCTATGACGAGGCCATCAGAATCGATCCTGAACTCGCCAGGGCATGGTACAATAAAGGCGTGGCTCTTGATAGCCTGGGCAGGTACGATGAGGCTATAAAGGCCTATGACGAGGCCATCAGACTTGATCCTGGATATACCAAAGCATGGAGCAATAAAGGCTCGGCTCTCGATAGCCTGGGCAGGTACGATGAAGCCATAAGGGCTTACGACGAGGCCATCAGACTTGATCCTGAATTGGCCGTGGCATGGGGCAACAAAGGCCTGGCTCTCGATAGCCTGGGCAAGTATGATGAGGCCGCAAAGGCTTATTATAAGGCCATCAGAATCGATCTCAAGACGGATATGCCTAGCACTACAGTAAAGTCAGTGCCTTGAGGGTGCCTCATCGCAACTCTGGATTGACGCAACAGGTCGGATCCCATGAGTCTCTTGATACGATATTAGATATCCAGACACCCGATATCTTATTTTGGGCTAGATTGGCGGAAAGCTTAAATTAGCTGTGCCCTCGAATCACATGGATACAGGAGTGGATGGTTGAAAACTCGTTGGCGTCTGCCGTCCGATGAGGATGCTGATGCCGGGGCACTAACAATGCGAGTTAGTTGTCATATATCTCAGTGGCCAAAAGGCTTTATTTTAAGAGACTGTAAGAGGGCATCAGGAGGGATTGCTTGACTCAAGGACTGACTATATTTGGATTTATGTTGCTGATGCTGGTCTCGCTTAATGCTGTATCCTATCAGGGCATCGCATCGGAGGGGGCTATAGCAGATAAAGGCTGGGCTCTCTACAGCCTGGGCAGGTACGATGAGGCCATCGGGACTTACTATGAGGCCATCAGACTTGATCTTGAAGATGCCGGGACATGGTACAATAAAGGCAATACTCTCTGCAGCCTGGGCAGGTACGATGAGGCCATAAAGGCATATGACGAGGCCATCAGAATCGATCCTGAAAATGTCGGGGCATGGAATAATAAAGGCAATGCTCTCGATAGCCTGGGAAAGTATGATGAGGCTATTGAGGCTTTTGACAAGACCATCGGAATTGATCCCGAATTGGCCGCGGCATGGAACAATAAAGGCAATGCTCTCGATAGCCTGGGCAAGTACGATGAGGCCATCAGGACTTTTGACCAGGCCATCAGAATTGATCCTGAATTTGCCTTGACATGGTACAATAAAGGCAATACTCTCAAAAATTTGGACAAGTACGATGAGGCCATAAGGGCTTACGACGAGGCCATCAGACTTGATCCTGAAAATGCCGCAGCATGGAGCAATAAAGGCAATGCTTTCAACATCCTAGGCAAGTATGATAAGGCCATCATGGCTTTTGACCAGGCTATCAGAATTGATCCTGAATTGGCCGCGGCATGGAACAACAAAGGCATGGCTCTCTATGGCCTGGGCAAGCATGATGAGGCCATCGGGGCTTATGACGAGGCCATCAGAATTAATCCAGAAGATATCAATCCTTGGTTCAATAAAGGCTGGGCTCTCAGCGACCTGGGCAAGTACAATGATTCCATCGAAGCTTACGACGGGGCCATCAGAATTAATCCAGAAGATGTCAATCCTTGGTTCAATAAAGGCTGGGCTCTCAGCAATCTGGGCAGGTACGATGAGGCCATAAAGGCTTACGACGAGGCCATCAGAATTGATCCTGAATTGGCCGTGGCATGGTTCGGTAAAGGCTTAGCTTTCGGTAGCCTGGGCAAGTATGATGAGGCCATAAAGACATATGATGAGGCCATCAGACTTGCTCCCGAAGATGCCGCGGCATGGTTAGGTAAAGGCTGGGCTCTCAACAGCCTGGGCAAGTATGATGGGGCCATCATGGCTTTTGATCAGGCTATCAAAATTGATCCTGAATCGATCGAGGCATGGAGCGATAAAGGTTGGGCTCTTTATAGCTTGGGTAGATACGATGAGGCCATAAAGGCATATGATGAGGCCATCAGAATCGATCCTGAATTTGCCGAGGTATGGAACAGTAAAGGCTTGGCTCTCTATGGCCTGGGCAAGTACGACGAGGCCATGAGGGCTTATGACGAGGCCATCAGACTTGATCCTGAATTGGCCGCGGCATGGAGCAATAAAGGCTCGACTCTCGATAGTCTGGGCAAGTATGATGAGGCCATCAGGGCTTATAACCAGGCCATCGTAATTGATCCTGAATTGGCCTTGGCATGGTACAATAAAGGCAATACTCTCAGTAACCAGGGCAAGTACGACGAGGCCATCGGGGCTTATGACCAGGCCATCGTAATTGATCCTGAATTTGCCGCGGCATGGAGTAATAAAGGCAATATTCTCAGCGAGCTGGGCAAGTATGATGAGGCCATCGGGGCTTATGACCAGGCCATCGCAATTGATCCTGAATTGGCCGACTCATGGTTCAATAAAGGCTCGGCTCTCAGCGACCTGGGCAGGTACGATGAGGCCATAAAAGCATTTGATGAGGCCATCAGACTTGATCCTGAAAATGCCAATACACAGAATAATAAAGGCAATGCTCTCAGTCGCCAGGGCAAGTACGACGAGGCCATAAGGGCATATGATGAGGCTATCAGAATTGATCCTGGATACACCAAAGCATGGTACAATAAAGGCTCGGCTCTCAGCGGCCAAGGCAGGTACGATGAGGCCATAAGGGCATATGATGAGGCCATCGTAATCGATCCTGAATTTGCCGGGACATGGTACAATAAAGGCAATGTTCTCCACAGCCTGGGCAAGTACAATGAGGCTGTCAGAGCTTATGACGAAGCCGTCAGAATTGATCCTGAATTGGCCTTGGCATGGGACAATAAAGGCTCAACTCTCGGCAAACTGGGCAAGTATGATGAGGCCATCATGGCTTTTGATCAGGCTATCAAAATTGATCCTGAACGCGCCAGAACATGGTACAATAAAGGTGCGGCGCTCTATGACCTGGGCAAGTACGATGAAGCCATCAAGGCCCTTGACGGGGCGATCAGAATTGATCCTGAATTCGCCTGGGCATGGTACGATAAAGGCAATGCTCTCTGCAGCCTGGGCAGGTACGATGAGGCCATAAGGGCATATGATGAGGCCATCGGGATTGATCCTGAAGATGAATATGCCTGGTACAGCAAGGCCAGCGCCCTGAGGATGCTTCATCGCAACGCTGAAGCAGAAGCAGCATATAAGCGAGCACTGGAGCTGGGATACAGCAGATCATGGCATTGATGGAGATGATGGCGAATCAGGAATCACAAACCCCTTACCTTGGGTCAGGGTGAATAGAAGTGGGGAAAGTCGAAGGGTAAAGGAGGGGGAGAAAAACTCTATCGACTTTCACCTGAATCTATATAGACTATTGTCGATATATATAGTTTTCTGTCCCGGCGAAAAACGGCTGCATGAGAGCAGTCACCTGGCCATCGAGCCCGGAGGTGCCTCTGCTGATTCCAGGGATGTGATTGCCGCCGAAAGGCTCATCAAAGATCCAGCCTCATATATCATCAATATGGCTGCCTACAATATTATGCCCCCAAAGATCCTTGAAGAGCGCGCCAGCACCGCTTTGGCCCATCTTGAGTGCTGCCGGATCTGCCCCCGCCGCTGCCAGGTGAACCGGCTGGATGATGAGTGGGGCTTCTGCCGCACAGGCAGACGGGCCCGGGTGGCCAGCTTCGCCCCCCACTTCGGGGAGGAGCCGCCCCTGGTGGGACGCGCGGGCTCCGGCACCATCTTCTTCTCCGGCTGCAACCTGGCATGCGTCTTCTGCCAGAACTGGGATATCAGTCAAATGGGCGCCGGCCGGGAGGTGGAGGCAGAGGAGATGGCGAAGATGATGCTCGTCCTGCAGGATGGCGGCTGCCATAACATCAACCTCGTCACCCCCACCCACGTCGTCCCCCAGATCCTGGAGGCCCTGCTCCTGGCGCGGGAGGGGGGCCTCTCCGTCCCCCTGGTCTACAACAGCGGCGGCTATGACTCAGTGGAGACGCTGCGCCTCCTCGATGGTATCATCGATATCTATATGCCCGATGCCAAATACGGCCAGGATGGCCCCGCCCAGAGGTACTCTGAGGCCCCTGGATACACAGCAATCATGAAGGCGGCCCTCAAAGAGATGCACCGCCAGGTGGGAGACCTGGAGATGGATGAGGAGGGCATTGCCCTGCGGGGGCTTTTAGTCCGCCACCTGGTCCTGCCCGCAGGCGCTGCCGGCACTGAGGAGGTGGTCCGCTTCATCTCTCAGGAGATATCTGTGAACACCTACCTCAATGTGATGGCCCAGTACCGCCCGGAGTACAATGTCTGCCGTTATCCCGAACTCGACCGCCCCCTGGCTGCGCGGGAGTATGCCAGGGCCATAGACCTGGCCCAGAGAGCAGGGCTGGTCCGGGGAATAACAATCCTTTAAATGCCTGCGGCTCCTAAATAGAATGCATATGATTCCTTTCCAGTATCTGGAGCATACTGCTGATATCAAATTCCGCGCCTATGGCACCACCAGGGAAGAGATGCTCTCCAATGCCGCCTCTGCCCTCTTTGGAGCCATGATCTCACCGGAGCAGGTGACCGTCCAGGAGGTCTGGCCGGTGGAGCTGGAGGCGGAGGAGCTGGAGGATCTGGCCTACCAGTGGCTCTCTGAGATCGTCTTTCTCTTCGAGACCGAGTCCGCAGTCTTCTCCACCTTTGAGGTGGTGCTGCAGGAGGGCGAAGAGGGAAGGGGGTGGAAGCTCAGGGCAGAGATAGGCGGAGAGCGAATGGACCTTGAGAGGCACCTCTTTCGGTCTGAGGTCAAGGCGGTCACCTGGCATAAGTTCGCCATCGTGAAGAATGAGCTGTGGTGCATTCAGGTTGTGCTGGATGTCTGAGGATTCCCTGGTATCGATATGATCTACGGATCGACATGATCTACGGATCGACATGATCTACGGATCGACATGATCTACGGATCGATATGATCTGCAGATCGACATGATCTACGGATCGATATGATCTACGGATGATGATTCTCTGATATGATGATTTTGGAGGTGTGAGATATGGAAATTGAGAAGATCAGTGATAACATTTACGAGGTTCCCATAGGCTACCGGCCGGGGATGAGGGTGGCGGGCAGAATCTTCGTCTCCTCCAGCCTCTTGGAGATGGTCGAGCCGGGGACGATCGAGCAGGTGGCCAATGTGGCCACCCTTCCCGGAATCGTCGGCCACTCCATGGCCATGCCCGATGCCCATCTGGGCTATGGCTTTCCCATCGGCGGGGTGGCCGCCTTCCGGGAGCAGGGGGGGGTCATCAGCCCCGGTGGTGTGGGCTTTGACATAAATTGCGGGGTGCGCCTCCTCCGCTCGGACCTGAGAGCTGATGCAGTGCAGCCGCTCATCAACACCCTCGTAGATGCCCTCTTTCAGGCGGTGCCCTCGGGCCTGGGATCTACAGGCAGGCTGCATATCACCGATCAGCAATTGACAGAGACCTTCCTCCGGGGAGCAGAGTGGGCGTTAGAGGAGGGCTATGGGGTGGAGGCAGACCTGGTGCACTGCGAGGAGAGCGGCTGTATGTCTGGAGCTGACCCCTCCCAGGTGGGGGTCAAAGCCAGGAAACGGGGCCGACCGCAGTTGGGAACCCTGGGCAGCGGCAACCACTTCCTTGAGATTCAGAGGGTGGATGAGATCTACGACCAAGAGGCGGCAAAGAGATTCGGCCTCTTCGAGGGGCAGATCACAGTGATGATTCACACCGGCTCCCGGGGAGCTGGCCACCAGATCTGCACTGATCATCTGAATGTCCTCTCCAAAGCAGTGCGAAGGTACGGCATCGATATACCGGACAGACAACTGGCCTGTGCTCCCCTGGGCAGTCCGGAGGCAGAGAGCTACTTCGGGGCTATGGTCTGCGCCGCCAACTATGCCTGGACCAACCGGCATATCATCGCCCACTGGACGAGGGAGGTCTTCGACCGCTACTTCCCCGGCTCCCAACTGCCGCTGCTCTACGATGTGGCCCATAATGTGGCCAAGATCGAGGAGCATCAGGTGGAGGGGAAGAAGGAGAGGCTCTATGTGCACCGCAAGGGTGCCACCCGCGCCTTCGGCCCCTCGAGAGAGGAGGTCCCCGCCGCCTATGCCGGCATTGGCCAGCCGGTGCTCATCCCGGGGAGCATGGGCACGCCCTCATATGTGCTCTGCGGCCAGGACAAATCCCTGGAGCTGACATTCGGCTCCGCCTGCCATGGCGCAGGGAGGGTGATGAGCAGGAGCCAGGCCCTAAAGCAGTTCACAGGCAAAGAGGTGAAGGCCGCCCTGGACAGAGAGGGGATCGCCGTCCGGGCCACCTCCTCTGGGATGCTGGCCGAGGAGGCCCCTCAGGTCTACAAGCCGTCCAGCGAGGTGGTGGATGTGGTACATGACCTGGGAATAGCCATCAAGGTAGCCAGGCTGTCCCCCCTGGGCGTCTGTAAGGGATAGGATACAGGATTAGGAGGCAATGATAGAGGATGGATGATGGATCTGCGTGTGGTCCTGGTCGAGCCCCTCTACGAGGGCAATGTGGGCTCTGTGGCCCGGGCGATGAAGAACTTCGGCTTTCGTGATCTGGCCCTGGTCAACCCCTGCAAGATCGAAGACTTCGGCTGTGCCATGGCCTCCCATGCCCGGGACGTTCTGCAGATGTCCAGAAACTTCTCCACCCTGGCCGAGGCCCTGGAGGGGGCGAACCTGGTGGTGGGCACCACAGGCAAGAGGCTGGAGCATAAGCAGCACCATCTGCGGCTGCAACCAGAGAGGATATATCATCGATGGAAACTCATTTGAAGGACCTACGCATGCAGTATAGGCATAGAATGAACTTTCTATACACTCTGCCTGGAAAATCAGGTCCAAAGAATAATAATATCAGATCGGAAGATGGTCGTGAATCTACAATCGGCTGTTATTTATATAACCTATTCCTATATGCTACATGGGGTGT
>MTKW01006148.1_pt1 | contig 10698 bp, 1 predicted proteins | sample 1042761 | NCBI WGS metagenome assembly MTKW01 (sample SAMN06205366, study PRJNA360243) | anaerobic digester metagenome | biome: Wastewater treatment plant; feature: Anaerobic digester sludge; material: sludge; isolation source: anaerobic digester fed with sludge from wastewater treatment plant ...
GCCGATATCGTTATCGGCAAGGTGGAGCCGCTTCATCGCTCCCATCCCCGCCAGCGGCTCTATGCTCGTGACCGCGTTGCCGTTGAGGTTCAGTATCTCCAGACCGGTCAGGCCGGAGAGCGCCGACAGGTCCGTTATATTGTTGTGTGCCAGATCCAGCTCCGTAAGATTGGTCAGGCCGGAGAGCGCACCGATATCATCGACACCCGTATAGGAGAGATGCAGGCTCTCCAGACCGGTAAGGCCGGCCAACGGGCTCAAGTCGGCAATTTCGTTGCCGTAAAGATCAAGGAATTGCAGGTTCTCGGCCCCTTCCAGNNCAGATCGGAGGCCGTGATCTCCTCCGGAGACTTCAGCAGCGCATAGCCGATCGCCTTCCTGAGCATCTTGTCGGGGATGTCAACGGAGGTATCATCGGCCTCGGACGTCTTGATCTCCGGCCCTTCCGCCGCGGATTCCTCCTCCGTCTCCGTCTCCGTTACACCGCCGAAGAGGGAGACCGCCGCCCGATAAAGATTGGACCAAAGCGCGGTGAAAAAGTGCGGAACATCGGCATAATAAGCCGCCGCGGGATCTTCCTCGTCTCCAACTTCCTGTTCCTGTACCTCCGCCGGGGCGGAGCCGTTCTCCACGCCCAGAAGCACATACAGACTTTCCAGAATAGGCACCAGTTTGTTGTTCGCGCATGGCCCGGGCGGGTCGGACTTGCAGCCGTCACACCGACCGCAGGTCAGCAGGCTGACGGCGAGGTCGGTCAGCACTTCGGCGGGGGAACCGCCGCCAAAATCGTTGATGATCCCCATGAGCAGATCGTAGACCAAATCGACCATATCGTCACCGATGACCCCGGCACCCAGCCCCAGCAGCACCTCGGGGAGAACCCGGCCGATATACTCCGCGCGGGTCAGCCCCACCAGCGCCGGGTCCAGCTCGCACGGCTGTGCAGGCGTCTGCCGGCAGCCCTCGCAGTAGCCGCACGGGATCTTGTACTCCTCCCGCAGGAATTCACCGATATTTTCAATCGGGAACTTCCGCAGCACGTCAACGGCCGCAAAGAAGATATCGCTGCGCGCCAGTGCATGGATGGCCCCGTTGGCCACATCGTTGATGAAAGAGTCAAGCGCGCCTTTGATGGCCACCTCATCGGCAAAGACCGCATCGATGAGGTCAACCAGCGGCAAGATATCCACTGCATAGTGGCCGGCGATCTCCAGCTGCTCGAAGATAACCGGATCACCCGGACCTTCGCCCAGATAACGGTCAAAACCATTTACCAGGAAGTCATCGAGCAGCCAGGTATCGCCCCCGATGCCCGCATAATCGAAGAAGACCCGCACCGTCTGGCCGGAATATTCACTCAGATCAAGCCGCCGACGGATCCAATCGGGGTAAGCCGGGGCCCGCCCCAGTTCCGTCTCGTAGAGAACGACCCCGCCCGCATTTTCAATCCCCATGGCATGGTACTGATAGCGGTTCCGGTTTTCGCTGCTCTCGTAGAATTCAAGGACATATTTATCGCCGATGGGGAACGATCTGGAGTAGAGCCGCCCGGCCGCCTCGGGGGGCGCCCCGTACCTGTTGCCCGTGACCTTGACATCATCGACAACCCATTTCCAGTATCTTATATCGTTATTGCCGACCAGGTTGTAGCTGCCCTCGAAGTCGAAGTAGAGCCGTACACTTTCTCCCGCAAAAGAGGCGGGGATCGTGAAACTCTGACCGGAAAATACATTGTTGCTGCCGAACTCAGCCTCGGTATAGCTCTTCAGCAGGTGGCGCTTGATCTCCCCGTCTTCGCGGTACTCCACGCCCAGGTGGGCCTTGGTAAACCGGGCCGCCTCATTGGTTATCTTCTTGTGCCGGAAGGTGAGCGTGCCCGAGCCCGTATCGAAGGTAAACCACGGCGAATAGAGTATCGCATGGTGCGGACGAATACCTTTAGGGCTGTTACCATCGTAGACTTGCTTCCTCCAGTCTTTGTCATCTACCCACACCATGCTGGCCGTCTCATGCCAGCCTTTGGAGTGGTCATGCTTGTGCCAGCCGTTGCCCACCCGATCCATAATCTGTTTGACCTCCACCTTCCACCCCGGAGGCGGGAACATCGCCGCTGTAAACTGCTCTTCGAGCAGCGTCTGGCCGGTAAGCAAAGGCCGCTCGGTGCCCGTAAATTTCGCCGCGCCCGGCGCGGTGCGCCCCCTGACGGCATCGCGTTCCCAGCGATTGGCGGTGGGTGTGGTGCGGCTCCAGCCGGCGGGCGGGAAAGTCGCCGCCGTGAATTCTTCCGCCTCCCGTTCGGTATAGACGGGGATATTGAGGATGTTGCCCAGCTGCTCCAGGGGCAGGATGTCGATCAGGGCGGCCACCAGGTCGCGCTGGATATAGTAGTCATCACCGGGGTTCAGGCGCGGATCAGCCTCGATCGCCGCGGCAATTTCCTGCAGCGGATACCTTTCCAGCGCCGCCCGTATCCGGTTCAAAATCGCCGGCTTCCCGCCCAGAGGATGGCTTTCGTCAAGCAGATTAAGCATAAAATCCTGCGTGCCCTGGTAGGCCTTGGCCAGCGTATTGGCTCCGGGATCGGCGGCATTGTAAATCAGCTCCGGCCGCAGCTGGGCGGCAACGTTCCGCGCCCAGTCAGCCATGGTCCCGCTGCCCGGCCGGCCGCCGCCGTACATCAGCCAGTCGGTGAGGACGTCGATAAGCAGCTCCGGAGGTACAACCGCCAGCTGCGGGTGCAGCGATTCCACCAGGTTGGTCTCCGGCGCCAGAATGTTGCTGATACGGCACTTGGCATCGCAGACCCCCAGCTTGCCATTGTAACCCCCGTCTCCGCAATGCTCCATGACCTTGTAGAGGTTGACGGAGAGATGGCGGGAGAGGGCTCCCTCTTCGTAGATAAGGTTCTCGATGAGGTCGTTAACCGACTCCTGCACGAATTTATAACTGTGGTCGGCAGAGGTGTTCCGGATCCCCCGGTCCACACATTCGAAGACGATGGGGGTAAGTTCGGAATCGCCGAAAATGCCCTCCAGACCCGAGAGCGCGTAGTCGGCCACCACGGTGAAGATGTCTCCCAGGATCGGCAGGGTTCTATCGTCTTCAAGCAGATCCACCCCCAGACCGATGCCCGATTCCGCCAGCAGCTGCCCGAAAAATTGCAGCAGGTCGGCCAGCCGCGGGTCAGTAAGCAGCTGTTTAAACTGCTGTTCGTACCCGGGGAAACCGGAGTAGCCCTCGAACTCCTTGCGGGCGGTGGAGACGAATTGCTTCGCCAGCAGCTTTACAATCTCGGTCTTTTCAAGAGGCACCTTGGGGTTCTCGGCATATTGGACCAGCAGGACGTTCTCCACCATGTTGCGGAGCAGCGCAAAGCCGATCTCCACGCCCTCCGTGGTCAGGTTATCGACGTAGCTCCTGTACAAGGGATCTTCGGGATCGCCCAGGATCTCCTTGCTGTTGAGGACCGAGTAGACAAACTGGCGGGAGATTTTATTGATCTCCTCGTCGGCGAGAAAGTTCATCGCCGTATTGAAGATGTAGCCGATGTCATCATCGAGGCGGCCGTCCTGCATGTTCCCGGACAGAACGGCGCCGATAACTTCCGCCAGGTTCTCATCGCCGAGGATCTCGCCCAACAGGCCGATCACCGGCCGCAGGCTCTCCTTGAACGGCTCCTCGGCCAGCGCCGCGTTGATGAATTCATCGATGAGCGCCGTATCCATCTTCTTCAGCGCCTTGATAATCGCATCGGCGAGCAGCTGGGCATCGGCGGTTGCCTCGGCGGTCTCTATCTCCACCGCCGGCACAGGAACCTCCGGCGCCCGGACCCCCGCCAGAAGGGCGAGGCTGTCCACGCCCGCCGAGGGCATCGCCCTCAGCATGGCCGGATCGTAATCGTGCTCATCAGCATCCGGAGACTGCGGCCGGACCGCCGCAGGGGCCGACCCCGCCAGAAAGCCGCCAAAGGAGGTGACGCGACGGATAAAGGTCTCCAGCAGATCGGAAAAAAACGCCGAGATCGTGCCCGCCAGTGCGTTGAACACGGAATCGCTCGCCAATATCTCCCTGATCCCGGAGAGAAAGCGGGAGCCGAGACGGTAATTCATCAGTGTATCGGCACAGAGTCCGGCGATAACTTCTTCGCTTGCATACTTCGCCAAGCGCGAAGGAGCGCCTTCGGGGGCACCCTCGGCCCTTGCGGCGAGCAGGTCCACGATCAGGCGGGAGGGAATGTCTTCAATGATGTAGCCGGCACGGAACCCGGGTGCGGCAGTGCTGACCTCCCGCATGCCGCCGTCACAATCGGGGCAGGGCAGTCCGCCGAGATCACCGTCGCCGCCACAGGTGGCACAGTTCAACAGGTAGGCGGAGAGCTGATCGGAAGCGGAGTTGATCAACACCCCGCCGTTGCAGTTGCGGCAGCCGGTGCCTTTGCAGAACTGACAGACGACCTCGTCCAGCGGAGTCCCGCTCCCGGGGTCAATGTGCCTGATATATTTTAAAATATTATTATAGATCATTTCGTCAAACGGTGCCGCCTCCCCGGGATCGGCCGCCTCCGGCAGCTTCAGCGCCCCCCTGAGTTGATCAGCTCCAAGCTGCAATTCCAGGTAGGTGATGAGGCCGGGCATCCAGGAGATGATCAGCTCGTCGCCCGGACTGCCGTTGATGCTCAGCTCTATCTCGCGGGCATCGTAATCGACATCGTTGCGCGGGCCGCCCGCCTTCACCAGCGAGCCCGTAAACGTACCCGTCGGGTGGAGGCAACTTTTGCCCTTGAGGCAATTCTCGCATGTGCAAGGATCCAGAACATCCCTCGCCTCAAGGGACGGGTTCAGGCACTCGTGGAGCAGGGGCGGATCGGCAGTACATTTTTCACAGGCACCACAGGGCCTGAAGATCCTGATCGTTTCCTCATCCACGGGCTGGTCGAGGGTGATTTTCAGATAGAGATCGCCCCCGCCCTGCAGCGGGGTTGCGGTCATGCTGATATACCAGCCATCGTATAGAAAATCAGCAAACTTGGTCAGGATATTTGAGAAGGTGGTGCCCACGTGCTCCTCCAGCAGCCAGACCGGCGGGTGGCCGCGTTCACCGGGCGGCGGACAGGCCACGGGATCGTACTTCAGCATATCCGCCAGCGCATCTAGCATCTTCATCTCCCGTATCCCCTGAGCATCCGGCACGCCGATAACGACATCTTTAAGCATTTCGGTCAGGTTGGCCGTCTCATCGCCGTAGTCCTTCACCAGAATATCCGCAATATCGCCGAGCAGCCAGTCATACGATACGTTGGTCGGGTCGGCGGGGTTGGTAAAGAGGATGGGCATCAGCCAGCCGGTGACAATGTCAGAGGCCGTGCCGCGCAAGGGATCCTCGTAGGTAAGGACCTCCTTCAGGGCGCTCACGATCACCTCGACAGCGTCGGGAACAAACTCACCGGTCAGATGTTTGCGGTAGAAGTTCTCCACGTAGGTGGGGAGAAATTCCGCCGGACGCTGCAGGACGGCGGGGTTCTGTGGGTTGCTGCCCGTAAAGCTGCCCTCTCCGCGCAGCCACTCCCTCAGCGCAATGAGAAAGCGGTGGATCCCGATCTGGGCGCCATGTGCGACATCGGAAGCATTCAGATCGAAGGCGCAGGCCTCCTTCGTATATTTTACGGTCCAGAACCGGCCCCAGCCGGAAGGCATCTGGCTTCCGGCATGCTCCGAGCCGTCCCAGTTGAAGAGGCTGACCGCATGGGGGTCATCGGGGGGGTTGTAAGGGAATGGTTTCCAGATGGAGTAGTAGAGGCTGAGGCGCAGCAGGTACTCCAGCCCGCCGCCGTAGGTGCCCAGGGCAAGCCCCCCATCTGCATCTCGTGGCACGGGCTCGTTCCAGCGATCCATCTTTTTAGAGCTTCTCTGGCAACCCACATTTTTTCTTTCATGATTTACAGCATCATAGCTGGAGCAGGTCGTAAGAGCTTTGGTGGTCATCTCGCAGTAGCCAAGCCATCCGGGGTCCCTGAGGAAGCCCGCCAGCAAGGCGTTGATCTGCGCGGGCAGATCGCCGAAGGTGAAGATCTCCACCATCATCTCCTGAAGATACTGCAGCTCGCCGTGTTCATCGGCGTAGATCTCTTCCACAACCGCACCAACGCCATCGATTAGGATATGCACTGCCTCGGAGGCCAGGTCGTAGACGATCTGCCGTGCCTTTTGGCCTTTAAGCACCTTGGCCAGCGCCTCCACAGAGGGACCGATGGTGGCCGCCTGGTAGTCACCCACTGCCCGGCGTGAGGCCTCCCCTTCCAGGAGCAGGGCGGGGATGTTGGGGATCACCAGGCTGGGCCTGGCCTTCCCTGAACCGCCGCACTCGGCGCAGCCCGCACCGCTGCAGAAAGGGCAATCATAATCGGTCCGGGGACGCCCCGTGCCGCCGCAGCGCTCGCAGGGCTCACCGTCGATCAGCCCCGTGCCGCCGCAGGGGATACATTCGGCGGCCAGATCTTCGAGCATGGCACCGATTCTGGTCAGGCTGTCCGAACCACCCCGAAGGATGCCGATCCAGTCCCTCAGGGAGATATCCAGCTGCTCGAGCTTGCCGCTGCCGCCACATTCCGGGCAGCCGGCACCCTCACACCCGGGGCAGGTCAGGAAACCCTCGATCAATTCGTTCACCGTATCGGTAATCTTGATATCCCCGGTCAGGGGGTTGAACTTCCCGGTAACGTCATCCAACATGGCGGACCAGCGCTCGGGGTCGGCGACGCTGCGGGCAAAGTATTCCGCCGAAAGTGCCTTGAGGTCTTCCGAGCCGATCATGGTGGAGGCAAAGTCGGCCGCCGCCGTGAGCCGTTCGGGAGAGGCCAGGATGCCCAACCCGGTATTGCCGCCGTACTCATATCCCAGAAACTCATCGATAAGAAAATCGGGGAAGGTCAGGTATTCGCCCGGATTTTCGGGGTCAACGGCAAATGCGGCCAGCTTGCTCTCCGTCAGCATACCCTTCAGGGGAGCGATGATCCAGCGCAGGCTGCTGGTAATCCGCTCGCCGGTAACCATGTTTTCCAGACGCCGCTGTTCGGCATCATCATAATCGTAGACATAGCGGCGGGGATAGATGAGCTTGAGCAGGGGGGCAAAGATGCGATCCAGAAAACCCAAGCCCGCCCCTACCAAACGACGGCCGTAATCAAGCAGGCCCGTATCCGCTTTGTTTTCTTTTAGCAGCTCTTCCTTCCAGCCGCCTTCGCCTTGAACCTGCTCCAGAAAGGAGGCATACTCCTCCCCGCCCAGAATCTCCTTGAAGACGGCCAGCACGATGTCCATTATTTTTGTTTCATCCGTTACCTCGTACTGATATTCATATTCTGGCTCACGGGGGCCAAGAAGGTCCTTGTAGAACTGATCCAGACGGGCAACACTTAAAAGCCCTGCCCTGATCGCTGCGGTTTCGGCCGCCCTCTCCTGTCCCTGCAGGCAGGCGGGACAGGGATTTTCCGTGGTGCAGTAGCTCTTGCAACTCTCACAGGGGGTCGTCGGAGAACACCCTTCTACGGGGCAGTCGGGATCCACACAGATCGCCCCGATTCCGTCAACGACGCCGTCCAGCAGGCGTGCCACAAGTTTGTTCGCCATGCACTCGGCGCGGGGCAGGCCGCCGCAATCGCATGCGGGATCATCACAAATCATGCCCATGTAGGCGGAGATATCACCGGCCAATTCGTAGAGCAGGACCTCCTCGCCCTCGGGGTCGGCAAAGCTCTGGAAGGTAGTCAGGCTGTTGATCAGGTTGTCGATCAGGTCGCCACTTGCCTCGATGGATGGCTCTTCATCTTCTTCCTCGACGAAATAGGCGGGGAAGACCTGTCTGATAATCAGGTCCAGCTCGCGGCTGAAATCGGCCGCGGCGATGCTCACATCGTCATCCAGCTTGACTTCATCAAGAACATCGCTGACAATCTCGCCGAGGCCCGCCTTCAGCTTATCCATCAGACATTCGCCTTCGTACTCGCCTTCGTATCTTTTCGCCCCGAACAGGGGGTAGCTTAATTTTTCCCGGATTATATCCCGGAAGGGAGACTCCTCGTCACTCAAGAGTTCATAGACCCGCATGAAGTTCTCGTTGAGCGTAGCCATGATGCCGTCGATGGCCTCCTTGCCCTCACCGGAAGTGAAATAGCCCATCAGCGGTTCCATCAGAAACTTGCCCGTCTCCGGGTTTCCGATCAGGGCAATGAGGTTGTCGGCCCAGTGCATAAGGAAGGCACCCAGCTCCGCCTTGACCAACGCATCGGAAGGCTCGATCTCCGCGCCTTCCACGTCGGCGGGGATGATCTCCCCCATGGCCGAATCGGCATACTGGGCAATGTTGGCGTTGAGGTCCGAGCCGATCCTCTTCAGCACCGTCCCTAAGTTATCGGGGCAGTTGGGGCAGGGGGTCAGCGAAGTGGTGCCTATGTATCCGGGGAATTCGTTTCCGTCACAGGTGGCACATTCGGAGTCCATCAGCATATCCAGGAACAGACGCATCGGGCCCATCATCCCCGCATCCCGGGGCGGGCAATTGGGGCATTTCCCGAAACCTTCGCAATCGGGGGCACCGCAGCCGGGTGGATTGATCGCCTCCAGGAAATCACCCACCGGAACCCGAAACCAACGAAAAACCAGCGAAAGCCAGCCGGGTGGATTGATCGCCTCCAGGAAATCACCCAGCTCCTCCTGCAGAAGATCCATCAGCGGCTCCATCAGCTGCGATGTGACGGCATCGGAGAGATGCTCCATGGCGATCTTGAAATTCTCGTCTTCCTCAAGCGCCCGGGCAAAGTCTTCGGAGATGACGCCGGCATTCTCGATGATGCCGAGCACCACCGCCGCCATGGCCTCATCGGCCCCCTCACCGGTGGTCCTGTTCAGGAAATCTTCCCACCAGAGCTTGAACATGTTCGGAACCTCATCAAGAACATTCTGCTCCTGAAGGTCCTCGATAATCCCGCCGAGGCGGCCCGTGGCCACACCGATAACGTCACTGATCAGATTCTTTACATCCGGCTGCTCCAAAAATTCACCCAGCGCCCCATTCAAGAAGGCCTTGAAACTACCGGCGGAATCGTCCTGCAGCAACGCAAAGAGGTCGAGCGTGATCTGTTGGAAAAATTCCCGTTCCGCGCTCCCCTCCTCCAAGCGGAGGTACGAAGCGAGCACACCGCTTAACAGATCGCGCAATCCTTCATCGGTCAGCACCCCGATGACCACATCCTCAAGGGTGGTGCCGCCGCCGTTTCCCGCCAATCGGGCCAGGGCCTCGGAAAGACCGTTTTTGAGCCGTTCATCGTTCAACAGCTCATCCAATAATATGTAGGCGTTGTCCCGGAGGTCATCAAAAACAACTTCATCAACCGCCTCCGCCTCCTCCCCGGCGGAAGCCGCCGAGAGCATCGCACCCCAGACGGAGGCCGTGCCGCCCAAAAGATTCAGCGGCATCCTCGCCGCTGTGCCCGCATCCGCCGCCTTGCCGGCGGCGGATGCCAAGGCCGGAGCCACCTCCCCGACTACGGGCGCAAAGGCCAGTATAAAACAGAGCACCACAATTAAAGATGTCTTCAACAGGTTATATCCACCATCATTCTTCATCATGATCAGACCCTCCAATCTTAATCTTGAAATAGATGGTTGCAGACTGTATTAATTATTGACAGGTATATTTATACTATTCTGAATATATTATAGCATAATATTTTTATTTTTCAATATATTCTGTATTTATTTTTACACAATTTAATAAGTTTTTTTAAATTCGGAATATGATATCGAGTAATATATGAATCCGTATTTGCGCCGCTCATCCTTTGGGTATGCACGTCGGCGGCGTTTATAACGAAACCCCTTTATTTAAATAAATGATAATAGAGGTTATAGCGGCACTGCCGGGGCGGTAACCTTTATTTCCCGCCGTTTCCTTTTTTAACCGCGCCCATTTGGGGGGGGCTTCCTTATTTTTCCGTAATATCGGTGTTCTCTGCCTTTTTATGTTATCGCTATGAACGTCGGGCCGCAGGGGCGGGGTGTTTGCGTTTCGGGTGATGATGGCGGCATGGAGTGGTTAAGATTCTTCGGTCGCATCCGCTCCCTCTGAATGACAGAAAAAAGGGCTCCCTCCCAATGACAATAATTTTTATCTTGTCATCCAGAGCGCAGCGAAGGATCTTGAGCGGAGCGAACAGTATCGTGCATAATCCTTTAGTTCTGTCCTAAGTGAAACTGATGTTTGGGAGTACAACGTGGAGGTGGACGGCCGGCAAGCCAACGTCGGGCCACCGGGCAGAATCTTCCCTTTTACAAAGGGGGGAAACCGTCAAATCTCCCCCTTTTCTAAAGGGGGAGCGGGGGGATTTCGAGCACCCCTTCAAGATTTTCAAAAACCTCCCTGTCCTTCAATTACAAGCTTATCTTTGGGGCAGATTTTTATCCTGTCATCCAGAGCGAAGCGAAGGATCTTGTGAGAAAACCAACATTTCGTTCAGGATAACAGCAGGTATATAAACATGAAGCCGCCGATGTGGCCGGGGTGATTGCGTTCCGGGTGATAATGGCGGGACGGTAGTGGTTAAGATTCTTCGGTCGCTGACGCTCCCTCTGAATGACAGAAAAAAGGCTCCCTCCCAATGACAATAATTTTTATCTTGTCATCCAGAGCGCAGCGAAGGATCTT
>MTKW01008679.1_pt1 | contig 10698 bp, 12 predicted proteins | sample 1042761 | NCBI WGS metagenome assembly MTKW01 (sample SAMN06205366, study PRJNA360243) | anaerobic digester metagenome | biome: Wastewater treatment plant; feature: Anaerobic digester sludge; material: sludge; isolation source: anaerobic digester fed with sludge from wastewater treatment plant ...
GGGCCAATCGACTTACAGCACCCACCCCAGCACCCAGGCGTGTAGAAGGTTCAAGCCCACCAGCTGCAACTCCCGGCGCGCCATCTGCTGCCGGCAGGAAGCGTTCTGGCGATAAGCCAACCAGGCGCCCAGAACTGCGAAGAGAGCTGTCCAGGCAAAGCGTCGATTTATTAGGCTGAAGGCAAGAGCTATAATCATGGTCAACAAAAAATAAACTACGACCAAACGAGCCGCTTGGCCCCCGAACCGGCCAGCAATATGGGCTACGGTGGTACGCTTTGGCGGCGATGCCCGTAAGTCTCGCTGCCAATCGGGCAGATGGTGCTGCATCAGCCAGGACACCGATAGTAGCCCGTGAACAATGGCTGCGGCCAACTGAAAGAACTCGAGACGGCCTTGCAATCCTTGATAAAAGGCCAAGCTACAAGCCACTATGGCGGGAAAGGCGGCCAGCCACTCGCCCAAGAGTGGCACATAGGCCAGGCGCCAGGGCCAGTGGCTATAGGCTATCGCTCCCCAGAGGCCGATAAACAGATAAATATAGATAAGATAATTATCGGTCTGCCCAAAGGTAAGGCCGATGACCAATGCAAAGCTAAGATACGCTATGGGCAGCAATTGCTGCTGTCCTAAATAGCCCAGTCGTAAGACGCCACTGCCACCGGACCAAATTTCTCCTGCTGACACGTCGGTGCCGCTTTGCCAATCGGTCAAGTCGTTTAAACTATGGGCCAACCAGCCCTGAACTAAACCTGCTACCAAAATCAATCGCATTAAAGGGCCCACCACGATTTGTGCCCCAGCTCGCCAGGCCAGCCCCACCGCCATTAGGCAAGCGCCGCCCGACCAGGTTAATACGGGCACCGGCCGCAACAGCATCCATAATCCCTTGAGTAATCTACTCCCGTTAGCCATCATGAAACCCGCGTCAGCACAAAGTCGGCTATGGCTAGAAGGGCTGCCTTGGCTTCATGCTCTGGCGCCCCCTTGAGACTAGTCTTGGCATGGGCGATAAGTTCAGCTACCCGCTGCTCAGCAAAAGCTAAAGAGCCGGCTTCGTGCATGCATTGCAAGACCATATTTAAATCAAAGTCGCGTCGGCTTTTTATGAGGGCCGCCAGCTCCTCCCGGCGGGGATGAACTCTAAGGGCGTGTATTACGGGCAAGGTTATAATCCCATCCCGCAAGTCATGGTTAGTGGGCTTGCCAATAGTCTGCTTGTCAGAGGTAAAATCGAGCAAGTCATCCACCACTTGATAAGCTAACCCTAAGTTCATCCCGTAGGCATGTAGTTCTTCCGGATCCACCGGATTGCCAGGGCTATAGAGGGCTCCCAGGCGGCAACATTCGGCAATAAACGAGGCTGTCTTACGCCGCACACGATCCCAATATTCTTGTTCCGTAATAGAGATATCATAGCTGCGCTGCAACTGTTCTAGCTCGCCCTCCACCAAGCTACTAATCACGTCAGAAATAACCTTTACCGCGTCCATACCTACCTGACGAGCCAAGTCGAGGGAACGGGCGAAAAAGAAGTCACCCAAAAGAACCGCCACCCGATTGCCATAGGCAGCGTTGACGGAAGGTTTCCCCCGCCGCCACAGGGATTCATCAATAACATCATCATGCACTAAAGAACCTAAGTGAACCAACTCCAAAGCAGCAGCCACTTGCACCACCTGTGGCGTTTTCATCTGCCCCAGCTTGGCCGCCAAAATGGTCAAAAGGGGGCGTAGGCGCTTGCCACCGGCTTGGATAAAAGATAGGGCTGCCTCTTGGAAAAATGGTGTTAAAGTATTAACCGCCCGGCACATTTCTTCGTTGACTGCCGTCAACTCAGCTTCTGCTGGGCGATATACTGCCTGCAAATCCGAGACCATGCTCGCACCTCCCAAGTCTTACCTTCTAGTATCGACCAAGGAAGGTGCGGTTATGCCGCTCGCGTTACAGTAGTCTCGCCTCTATTTGATCGATGACAGCCCGGGCAGCTAAAGGCTTGCCCAAAACTGCCGCCCGCTGCCCCAGCAGCGCCAGACGATCTTTGTCGTTCAGCAACTGGGCCATTTTCACACCTGTGTGTTTGTCGGCAGACAACCGGATGGCACAACCCTGTTCCGTCAACCAACGGGTATTACGGTCTTCCTGACCAGGAATGGGTGACATAATTATAATCGGCTTACCTTGACTCAGAGCTTCCGCCGATGTAACCCCTCCCGGCTTAGTTAATACTATGTCGGCCGCTGCCATCAATTCGTTGACAAAATCGATAAAGCCATAAATGAAAAATCTATTGCGCCAGCGACGGTTCTTAAGTTCATTATGTAGTATTTCATTGCGACCGGTGACCACCAACACTTGGCTGTCATCGGCGCTAGCGTCAAAACGTTCAACCACCTGCCTAATCTCCCCTAACCCGAGGGAGCCCCCCATCACTAACACCGTTGGCAAGTTATCTAGGCCGTGTTTCTCCCGCACCAGAGCCGGTTCCTGTTTCTCGGCAAAACGAGCAAGAATGGGTATGCCGGTGGCAACGACTTGGGACCGGTGAACACCCAGCTCATCCATCAGGTACAACAAATGCTCGTGGGCTATGCAATAGAGATCCACACCTTCATGGAGCCAGTAGGCGTGTACGGTGAAGTCGGTAATTACCACCGTCAGGTGTTGGTCAATGCGCTGACGCTTTTTCAGAGCACCTATCAGACCGGCGGCAAAAGCGTGGGTGCAGATGATGGAGTCGGGAGAGTAATCACGAATAACTTTAGTTAGAGCCCGCGACAACAGCCGATAAGGCAAATTAGCAATGTCTATGGTCGCCTCGCGACCCTCGGTCTTTTCATAAAGCTTACCGTAGACCGTTGGCGAGAACTTGAGCAACCCCAAGTATCCCTCCAGCAATAGTTTGTTGAGCACCGGGCTAATATAGCTAATCGTATCTACTATGGCCACCCGGGCATTAGGATGACGCCTAAGAATTTCTTCCTGTAAAGCGCGTGCAACCTGATCGTGACCCGCACCTACGGAGGCCGAAAATATGAGAGTATCCATCCAATCCACTCCCTAAAAATCCCTCTAGCGGGACATACTATACAAAACTAAGAAAGGACTGATTAAAGTGTCTGAGGTTTTTGTCGGTAAACCGGCTCCCGATTTCACTATTCCCGATCAAAACGGCCAACCGGTGACCCTTAGTGACTATCAGGGCAAGCAGAATGTGGTCCTACTCTTCTATCCACTGGATTGGACACCGGTTTGAGCATCTGAATTGCCAGCCTGTGAAGAACTTAGTGCTAAGTTCGCTGAGCTGGATACCCAGGTTCTGGGTATTAGTGTGGATAGTAGCCCTTCCCATAAGGCTTTTGCCGAAAAACTAGGTATCACATTCCCGCTGTTAAGTGATATTCATCGTCACGTTAGCGCTCTATATAATGTACTCATAAAAGATCAGGGAATTTCCGCCCGGGCCACTTTCATCGTGGATAAGCAGGGCATCATTCGCTATCAACTGGTTAATGACCCGGATATTCGCCGTGATGTCAATGAATTCCTGCGTATTGCGGCAGCACTACAGGGGCAAAAGTAATGGGCAATTGGTGCGAAAAAGGCAGCCTAACGGCTGCCTATTCGGCACCAATTATTGCTTTTACTCGGGCTATATCTTGCGCATAGTCGCGGTAGGTCTTGACGGGGGTCTCCAAATGCCACGCCAGCTGCCCTATAAAGGGGTGATGCAACAAATTGGCGAACCCCTCCTCTCCTATCTCCCCCTGCCCAATATTGGCATGGCGATCCCGATTACTCCCACTAGGCATCTTGCTATCATTGAGGTGTAGCACCTTAACTTGCTCTAAGCCGATACTGGCATCCAGATCACTAACCAGGCGCTCCACCTCTTGAGCCTTAGTGAAATCATAACCGGCAGCAAAGAGGTGACAGGAATCTAGGCATACACCCACCTGTTGGGGGCGCCCCAGGCTATGCCAGATGGTGGCAATATCCACAATACTACCGATCTCATTCCCTTGCATAGCCATGGTCTCCAACAGAAGGCAGACGGGGCTATCGCTCTCGTCTAGGACTCGATCCAGCAAACGGATAATGCGCTCCAGCGCTTCGGGTCTACTATCGGCAGCAGTGCCCGGATGTACCACCAAATAGTCGATATCTAAGGCCGCCATACGCTTAAGGTCGTCGACCAGCACCATACTGGCGAACTCTATTAGGTTCTGCTTGTCGCTGGCCATGTTTACCGTATAGGGTAGATGGCCACACACCTTTGCAATATCGGCCTCGTCGCGCGCCTTTAACCAGCGCTCTATTTCGGCCTCACCAATAGTCCGAGCAGCACCTCCACGGGGATTGCGGGTAAAGAACTGAAAAGTGTTGGCCCCAATTTCTTGAGCCTGCGGCACCACTTTATCAATCCCCTTGGCGATAGAAAGAAAAGCACCTAATCTAAGCATGTCTCTTCTAAGCCAGCATTTCGCGGATATGCGTCGCTATATAGTCCACTAAAGGCTGGTTCCCAATGTTTACCCCACCAGCAAAGTCGGGCTGCAAGCGGAAGAAGTTGATGATTAAGTCATCAGGCTTAACGTAAACTTCATCCAAGTGTAGGGGGGCGAAATACACAGTGATGGTACGGTCTTGAGCAAATTCCTGCGATAGTTGGCTAGCCAAACCATCCAAATTGAGTTGCTTAATCGGCTGAGCCATTTCAGCGGTTAGGCCCAGGTCTTCCAGCATCCAGAGGTTGTTGTTGAAAAATCTGCCTTCCTTCCGGTTTGCCGGGCGGATGGGTTCCCGGTTAGTGATGCCGCTAAGGATTTTCCTCACCGATTCAGCGTTAAACTCTTCATCGTAGATCATTTGCATCACAGGGAGCTCGGCCAAGTTGTTCAAAAACTGTTCATGCACTTTCTCTTTTTCACTGGTCGCCTGCCAGAAGTAGAGCATGGCCTCGATGGCGTCCAGGTTAGTCTTGAGAGAAACCAATGGGTTACACCTCACTTTCCTTTATGACCCATCTATTATACCACTATGGCCCGGGGGCTCAGCTAATTATTTCTCTGGCACAAAGCCGGGCTTAGGAGGATCAGAGCTGGCGTGGCCTATTTTGTCTTCGAAATAACGCAGCTCCTCCACCATCCGATCAAGCCAATCCAAACTGGTGGCAATCAACTCTCTGCTCACCTGTTCGTCGGGCACCTGCCAAGCTCCTATTAAATTCTCCAAAGTCTCCTGCACCCGATAACGACATGCCTTGCGATACTGTTCATCATTCATGTAATCGGTCACTGTTTTCATCCTCCCTTAACCCGAATTATCATCCATAGGTTGCACCTAAGCCTCAGCAAAAAAACAGCTGAGCATTTATCCGGGACGAAGCTTACGGCCCAAAACCTAAGCTAGGCGGCAAAAAGCCTGACAGGTAAGGTATCCGCTTGGGCGCATACCCCTCTGTCAGGCTTGGATGGGAATAGTTAGGCAAGGCGGCTATGGCCGATGGAATGCCGCGTGGATATCTTTTAAATGCTCTCTAATACTGATGTTCTGCGGGCAGGCGGCTTCGCACTGACCGCATTCGGCACAAAGGTCGGCGCTCTTGCCTTCTTCTACTAGGCGTCCATAGTTTCTAGCTACCGCATCTGGATCTAGATTATAAATAGAAGCTTCATTATAAAGGGTGAACAGTTGCGGAATTACTACTCCCACAGGGCAAGGCATGCAGTAATCGCACCCGGTACACTTAACTTTGGTACGGTTTAGATAGAACTCCTTGGCCTGGTTGATAATAGCCAACTCCTGCTCGGTGAGGGAGTTGGGACCGGCGTCGGCTGCCACCCGCAAGTTTTCCACCACGTGGTCCATGGTGCTCATGCCGCTAAGCACCACAGTGACTTCTGGTTGGTCAAGTACCCAGCGAAGTGCCCATTCAGCCGGGGTTCGTTTAATCGGTGCTTGATCCCAAATAGCTTGCACTTCCGCGGGCACATTCTTGGTGAGACGCCCTCCGCGTAAAGGCTCCATAATAACGACAGCTAGGCCCTTCTCGGCCGCATAACGCAGCCCCTCCATACCGGCCTGGTATTCTTGATCCATATAATTGAGCTGAATCTGGCAGAAATCCCAATCGAAAGCGTCCACGATTTCCTTAAAGGCCGGTAAATCATCGTGGAAGGAGAAGCCCACGTATTTAATGCGGCCATCGGCTAAGGCGCGGCGCAGAAAATCTAAGACGTTGAGATCATAGGCCGCCTGCCAACGATCCCTGCTGAGAGCATGAAGCAAATACATATCTATGTAATCCACCTGCAGGCGCTCCAGCTGTTCATTGAGCAGTTTGTCAAAGTCCTCGTGGGTCTCAGCCAGCCAAACGGGGCACTTGGTGGCCAGCTTCACTCGCTCCCGATAACCGTCCCGCAAGGCTCTGCCTACGAAGCTCTCGCTCTTGCCGCCATGATAGCCATAGGCCGTGTCAATATAGTTGACCCCTTGGTCAATGGCATGGCGTACCATGCGCGTTGCTTCTGCCTCATCGATTTTAGCCGTGTCACCATCTATAACCGGTAGACGCATGCAACCAAAGCCTAAAGCGGAAACTTCAAAATCAAGTCTCCCAAACTTCCTGTATTGCACCCAAACATCCTCCTTTTTCAGTACAACATCTTCGTTTAGTACATTCTAGCCCAGCAACCACAAATCCTTTCGCCTAGCGAAAATTTACTACCGTGTTAGCCGTTTACCTGCAAAGCATGGGCAAAAACAAGTGGCAGGGGCCCCACAACGAGGCACCTGCCAGCAGCTCGTCTATTTTGCCGGCACCAGTTTGGCAAATTTCCGCTTGCCAACCTGGATAATCAGCTCCGCATCCAAGGAAAATTCCTGCCGGCTATCCTCTACCCGCTCTTGATTAACTCGCACTGCACCCTGCTCTACCATGCGCCTACCTTCACTACGGGACGGTACCAGCTGAGCCGCCTGCAAAAGGTCAATTATGTTGGCCTTCGGTTCACCGGCCCAGATAATCTCCGGGATATCCTCCGGCAATGCATTCTGTTGAAAAACGGTGCGGAAATGCTGCTCCGCCTCCTTAGCTGCCTCCTCGCCATGATACATACGGACCAGTCGATAGGCCAGCCCCATTTTGGCATCACGAGGATGCACACTGCCATCGGCCAAACCGGCCTTCATGGCCTCCAAATCTTCCGGGCTAATATCGGTGGTCAATTCATAGTATCTAAGCATCAGTTCATCGGGAACCGACATGGTTTTGCCGTACATGTCCTGAGGAGCATCGTTAATCCCGATGTAGTTGCCCAAACTCTTGCTCATCTTCTGCACGCCATCCAACCCTTCCAGTAAGGGGAAGGTCATGATTACCTGGGCGGGTAAGTTCCGCTCACGCTGCAGATGGCGACCCACTAATAGGTTGAAGGTCTGGTCTGTGCCACCGATTTCGATGTCGGTTTCTAAGGCCACCGAATCATACCCCTGCATCAGCGGATAAAAGAACTCATGCAAGCTGATAGGTAAATTCTCGGTGTAGCGCTTTTGGAAATCATCTCGCTCCAGCATTCTAGCTAAGGTCATGGTACCGGCTAACCGGATTACATCCTCGAAAGTTAGGGGAGCCAACCACTGGCTATTGAAATAGACTTTGGTGCGCTCCATATCGAGAATTTTGCCATACTGCTCCACATAGGTACGGGCATTGGCTTGTACCTGCTCCTCCGTTAGCGGTTTTCTTATTTCGGAGCGGCCACTGGGGTCACCAATTCTTCCAGTAAAGTCCCCAATGACTAGCTGCACCTGATGCCCCAGCTCTTGAAACCGTTTCAACTTGCGGATAACAACCGTATGCCCCAAGTGAATATCAGGAGCTGAGGGGTCTAGTCCCAGCTTAACCTTAAGCGGTCGCTGTTCGCGAATAGACTCGGCCAGTTTGGCCTTAAAATCCTCCTCCGGGATAATCTCCACCGCTCCTGTCTTTAGAATGGCCAGCTGGCGTTCGAATTCAGCCCGTTGGCTACTTGATAGTTCCTTTGGCATAGTCACTTCTCCCCTTTTAGATTGATAAACAAAAAACTCGCCCCCAGAAGGGACGAGTTATACTCGCGGTACCACCCTTGTTGGCAGGGGTTACCTGCCCACTCAACCCAATAACGGTGGGAACCGACGGCAGCTACTACTCTTCACTGCTATAGCTCCGAAAGGTAATTCGCCACCTACACCTGTATCGGTTTACACCACCCACCGACTCTCTAAAAGCAAATGTAGACGCTACTGGCTTTCTTCCTCGCTGCTGTCCTCTAAATTATTTAATAGATTACCATGATTGGGCGTCGGTTACAAGTATTTCGGGGCATCCGCCGGCCTATTTCAGCGTGCAAGGGCCAAATAGACAAACCCATAGATGGCACCAGCAATCAGCAACAGGGGGACGCCGAGGGTGAGAAAGGCGGCAATCAGCATAGCTGGCATGTCGCCCTTCTCCAGTTTGATTTCTTCTATCTGTCGATAATGCTCATCCAGCTCCTCTGGGCTCTTTTCTTTAGGCAGAAGCGCTCTTAGCTTCTTGAGCAACTGTTTCACCTCTGTTTGATAGCGGGTAGTGACAAGCGACAAAATGCCCAGGTTTCATTTCCCGCCACTCGGGTACCACTTGCTTACAATGCTCAGTAGCATATTTGCAGCGGGTATGGAAACGGCAGCCACTGGGCGGGTTGATGGGGCTGGGAATATCGCCTTCAATTACTGTCAGCTCTTTCTTCGCTTCATCCTCGGTTGTGGGAATAGCCTCCAATAGGGCCTCCGTATACGGATGCAACGGATTTTCGAAAATCTCATCGGGAGTGGTCAATTCCACCAGCGTGCCCAGATACATAACACCCACACGGTCGCTGATAAACTTAACTACGCTCAAGTCGTGGGAAATAAACAGATAGGTTAGTTTCTGCTGCTCTTTCAGGTCCAGCAACAGGTTAATAATCTGAGACTGAATGGAAACGTCTAGGGCACTGACCGGCTCGTCACAGACCACGAACTTGGGCTGAGGAGCCAAAGCTCGGGCAATACCAATTCTTTGCCGTTGCCCACCGGAAAACTGGTGGGGATACCGGTGTAGCGTGTAGGCCTGCAGACCGCACTTATCCATGAGATTAAGCACATATTGCTCCAGCATACGGCTGCCCGCCTTAAAGATATTATGGGCAGTCAGGGCTTCACTAATCAATTGCCCCACCGTAAGGCGAGGGTTAAGCGAGGAGTAGGGATCCTGGAAGATCACCTGTAACTCCCGTCGCAGCTCTCTCATTTCGCTGGCGGTTAGTTTCGACAGGTCAATACCGTCATCCTGCATCTCATCCAGTTGCTCAAAGCCTTCTTTGCTGGCATAACGCTCCTTCAGCTTCTCAATGACCTCTCGTTTAGTTTCAAACTCTTGCTTGGCCCTGTTCAGCTGGGGCATCAAGGCCTCTATCTCCCGCTTACAGTCGGCCAAGCGCTGATTCTCCTCCATAGTGCGGTCACTAAGCTTTTCCAACGCATCCCGATTCATCTCCAAGTCGACTAGCCGGGCAGCTAAAGGTGCATAAACGGTACTGGCCTCATATTCAGCCTCCAGAGCCCGTGCCACTTCATGCAAATCGTCGGCTAGAACCAGACCACCGGCGATGCGCAGAGCATCTTCGTAGCGGGAGCGTACCCTACGAGCGCTACGATCCAAGGAATTGAAATCAGCAGTCAGCAAATCCTGCCCCTTTTCCGCTACCAGACGCTCGTAATCCGTTACAATGCTGGGCAACTGGCTAATCACTCGCCGCACATACTTAGGCTTAAACTCCTCTAAAGTACGCCCGTAGTAGAGGGTCGTACCACTAGTCTGTGGATAAAGTTGCAGAACTACCCGCCCTAGAGTAGATTTACCGCACCCACTCTCGCCCACCAGACCCAGTGTCTCACCTTCATAGATATCGAGGGTAATATTGTCATTGGCTTGTACATACAGTTGCTGGCGCTGAAAAATAGACTTCTTTTTTATAGGAAAGTGCTTGGTCAAATTCCGAATGCGAATTAGTACCTTCTTATTCTCCACTACTTCTCACTCCCTTCTCGGGATAAAAGCACCTAACCGCTTGTACCGGGCTGACCTGCACTAAGTCGGGTTCCTGCTCATGACATTTCGCTGTAGCATATTTGCAGCGGGGAGCAAACTTGCACCCGGACGGCAAAGCCAGTGGATGGGGAACAGCCCCTGGAATGGCTTCCAAGCGATCGCCCTGATGGCTCTTAAGCAACGGAATTGACTTTAAGAGCGCCTCGGTATAAGGATGTGAATAATTGCTACGAGGCTTAAATATATAGTCGACCGGTGCCATTTCCACCACTTGCCCGCAGTACATCACCGCCACGTCATCGGCCATCTGGTTAATTACACCTAGATCGTGGGTGATGAACATAATAGCTGTGTTAAACTCTTCNNGGCTCATCGGCGATTAACAGGCGTGGACGACAAGCCAGGGCGATGGCGATCATTACCCGCTGACGCATCCCTCCGGACAGTTGATGGGGATATTGATAGGCAATCTCCTCCGGATTGGAAATCTTCACCGCCGCCAGCATTTCCACTGACCGCCGGTGGGCTTCCTGTTTACTCAAACCCTGATGCAACATTAATGACTCACTAATTTGGCGGCT
>MTKW01015741.1_pt1 | contig 10692 bp, 10 predicted proteins | sample 1042761 | NCBI WGS metagenome assembly MTKW01 (sample SAMN06205366, study PRJNA360243) | anaerobic digester metagenome | biome: Wastewater treatment plant; feature: Anaerobic digester sludge; material: sludge; isolation source: anaerobic digester fed with sludge from wastewater treatment plant ...
TATATCGTCTAGGGTTTTAGACGGGAACTTCATTGATTATAAAAAGGTAATGGAAGTAGAACCTAAAACCACTGTGCTAATATCCACCGATGAACTGCAATCGGCGGTGGAAAGGGCTAATATCCTGGCAAGAGAAGGTAACAAAAATAACTTGGTAAAATTTAACATCGACAATAATTCCATTGAGGTTCAAGCTGAAACCGAATTAGGCAGTATCTCAGATAAGGTTTTGTGCAATGTAGAAGGGGAGAAGCTAGTGATTGCATTTAATGCCAGATTTTTTATCGACGCGTTGAGAACAATATCCCAAACTCAAATAGAATTGGTTTTTTCGGGAGATATGGGCCCTTGCATAATCACACCTTTAGAAACTGAAAATCATAAAAATTTTATTTTACCGGTGAAACTCAGAGGTGATAGTTTTTGAAAGAGGTTTTAATTGAGACCGAAACCATCAACCTTGATCAATTTTTAAAATGGTCCGGGATCTTTTCTACCGGCGGAGAAGCAAAAATAGCAATAACCCAAGGTAGTGTAAAAGTAAATGGTATAATTGAGACAAAAAGGTCCAGAAAGCTAAAGGAGTCCGACGTAGTGGAATTTGAAGGATACCGTTTAGTAGTGGTCCGGAGGTAGAAACCATGGATCTTTCGAATTTGAGACTGTATGATTTCCGAAATTTTGCCGAATTTGATGTAACTTTTAAAAAAGGTATTAATGTCTTTTATGGGGATAATGCTCAAGGAAAGACCAACCTCCTTGAGGCAATTTTTTACATAACGGCATTAAAGCCTGTCCGGGCTTTCCGGGAGAGGGAGCTCATAAGGCATGACAGGCCTTTGGCATTTTTAAAAGGGTTATTCAACACACGATCCGGTCAGGTTAACCGCCAAGTGACTGTTTATCGTGACCGAAAAAAAGAAGTTAAGGAAGGGGAAAATATAAAAACCCGGTGGTCAGAGCTTTCCCCGGGTATAAGTGCCGTTTATTTTTCCCCTGATGATCTTAATCTTGTAAAAGGTGAACCATCAGGTCGACGAAGGTTTATAGATAATTTAATATATCAATTAAGGCCGGGTTTTTATAAATATTTACAGGGATATCATAAGGTGCTTGCACAAAGAAATACACTTTTAAAAACTATCAAAACCAAGCCTAATCTGACAAAAACCCTAGACTCTTGGGACGAACAGCTGTCAGAATTCGGCTCACAGCTTATAAATGAACGACTTGAGCTGCTTAAAAGAATATCGTTTTTGTCGGAAGATTATTTTAAAAAATACACCCAAGATGAGAGTAAATTAAAAATAAGTTACCGAAGCCAAATAGATATCAGTGATCCCCAATTGATAAAAAGAAATTTCAGAGAACAGCTGGCTGCATGTCGTGAAAAAGACGTAATTCGAACTTACACTTCGGTAGGTCCCCACAGAGATGATATAGATTTTTTCATAGACGGCAAGGATGTAAAACAATATGCCTCTCAAGGTCAGCAAAGATTAACGGTACTTTGTCTGAAATTTGCCAAGAGGAATCTTTTGTACACTGATAAAGGTGAATATCCAATTCTGCTTTTGGATGATGTGATGTCAGAACTTGACAAACATCGAAGGCAGCTCATCTTGGAAAGGGAGGATCACCAAGTATTTATCACAACCACCGACTTGAAATTTGTACCCGAAGATATATTGGAAAAGAGCTTTTTATACCACATTAAGGCCGGTGTATTGAGGTGATATAAAATGGAAAAGATAGGAACGATATTGCTGAGCACTCTTAAAAAATCCCGTCTGAATAAAAGGCTCATGGAAGCCAGGATTTTCGTAAATTACGAATCGATGGTAGGAGAAAAAATTTTCGAGATTTCTAAACCCATTTTTATACAAAATAACACTCTGTTCATAGGGGTTGAAAATCATATATGGGTACATCAGCTTCATTTTTTAAAACCCGAGCTTATTAACAGTATAAATTCAAATTTGCCCCGTCCTCTGGTTAAAGACATTAGGTTTCAAGTGCGTGATATAAAAAAAGTAAAAAAAACCAAACATGACATGAAGGTAAAAGAAGATCAACATATAGAAATACCTGAAAAAACTATGAAAATGATATATAATATTTGTCAAACTATAGATGATGAGGAGTTAAGGAGGACTTTTTCAAAACTAATGATAAAAGATGCGAAATTTAAGTTGAAAAAGGGGGAAAAGAGTTGTTTATCCACATAGGCAGTGATGAAACTGTTTTAACCAAGGATGTAATTATGATTCTTGACAAGAGTGCTCTTATTGCAAAAGATACCTCGGAATTTTTGCAAGTTGCTCGGGAAGAAGGATTCGTGAAAGATGATGAAAAGCCGTTGAAAAATTTAACTGAAGACAAAAAGACGGCAATAATACTGGATAAAAAAGTATTATTTTCACCAATCTCCTCCATCACACTTTCAAAAAGGGCAAACTTTATAAAAAATCTTAAATAAGGTATTGACGTGGAGGTTGTAAGTTTGGAGAAAAAGAACGTTTATGATGAGAATAAAATAGAGGTTTTAGAGGGCATTGAACATGTCAGACTCCGACCGGGAATGTATATAGGCTCTACTGACAGCCGAGGTTTACACCACTTGGTTTATGAAGTGGTGGATAATAGTATTGATGAAGCAATGGCCGGATTTTGCGATAATATTAAAATAATATTAAACAGCAATAATTCCGTTACTGTCGAAGATGACGGCCGGGGTATTCCGGTCAAAATTCAACCTAAGGTAGGTAAGTCAGCTTTGGAAGTAGCTCTAACTATGCTGCATGCCGGAGGAAAGTTTAACAGCGGCGGCTACAAGGTGTCGGGAGGTCTTCATGGGGTCGGGGTTTCGGTGGTCAATGCTTTGTCACGTTGGATGGAAGTAGAAGTAAAACGGGACGGAGGCTTGTTTTACCAAAAATATGAGAGGGGTAAACCGGTAACTGGCGTTATCAGAAAAGGTGACGCGGAAGAAACCGGAACGAAAATCACTTTCATGCCCGATGATAAAATTTTCGAAGAGACTGTTTTCTCTGCGGATGTGTTGGCACAGAGAATGCGGGAGCAAGCTTTTCTGAATCGTGGAATAAGGATTAAGCTCACTGATGAGCGTACCGGTAAATCCAATGCATATCACTATGAAGGTGGGATAGTATCATTTGTTCAGTATCTGAATCGGAACAAGGATGTACTGCATGATAAACCCATATACATGAGTGCTGCCAGAGATAATATGGAGGTAGAGGTTGCCCTCCAATACAATGATTCATATTTGGAAACGGTGCTTTCTTTTGCCAATAACATCCATACACATGAAGGTGGGACACATCTTAGCGGATTTCGCACCGCACTTACACGGAGCATCAATGATTATATCCGGAAAATGAATTTGTTAAAGGAACAGGATTCAAATCTTTCCGGCGAGGATGTGAGGGAGGGGCTGACGGCAGTACTCAGTGTCAAACTTACAAATCCTCAGTTTGAAGGTCAAACCAAGACCAAATTGGGCAACAGCGAAATGCGGGGTATGGTGGATTCCACCGTAGGTGAAGGAATTTCTCGGTTTTTAGAGGAAAATCCCGCCATTGCACGAGCAATAGTGGACAAAGCAATTGGGGCCGCTAGGGCTAGGGAGGCTGCTCGCAAAGCTCGGGAGCTCACCCGTCGTAAAAGTGCACTGGAACGTTCTGCTTTGCCCGGAAAACTTGCAGACTGTCGAGAAAGAGATCCCAGGCTTTGTGAACTGTTTTTGGTGGAAGGAGACTCCGCCGGCGGTTCAGCCAAACAGGGCAGGGATCCCAGAATTCAGGCAATACTGCCCCTTAGGGGCAAAATTCTCAATGTGGAGAAAGCCCGACTGGATAGGATTTTGAACAATGAGGAAATCAGATCTATTATAACGGCTTTAGGCACAGGAATTGGCGATGAATTCGACATGGAAAAACTTCGCTATCACAAGATAATACTCATGGCTGATGCGGATGTGGACGGTGCTCATATACGCACTTTACTTTTGACATTTTTCTACAGATATATGCAGCCTCTCGTGGAAGCCGGAAAAGTGTATATAGCCCAGCCGCCCCTTTACAGAGTGGTATTGGGGAAAAAAGAGTCTTATGCCTTTGATGATCAGGAACTTTCAGAAGTAATGGAAAGTCTCGGAAATAAAAGAGACCGAGCGGAAATCAAGCGGTTTAAAGGTCTTGGAGAAATGGTGGCTGAGCAGTTGTGGGATACTACGATGAATCCCGATAACCGCACTATTTTAAAGGTCAGTTTGGAAGACGCGGTGGAAGCCGACGAAGTATTCACAATACTCATGGGAGACAAGGTTGAGCCCAGAAGGCAGTTTATTTTTGAACATGCTGCAGAGGTTAAAAATCTTGATATATAAAAGGAGGGAGAGTAAATGGCTGAACCGATTGGCAAAATAATACCAGTAAAAATTGAAGAAGAAATGAAAAAATCCTATATTGACTATTCTATGAGTGTTATTGTAGGGCGTGCTCTGCCCGATGTAAGAGACGGTTTAAAACCCATTCACAGAAGAATCCTTTATGCAATGAATGATCTCTCTCTCACACCGGATAAACCTCATAGAAAATCGGCAACTATCGTAGGGGAAGTCATGGGAAATTACCATCCCCACGGAGATGCTGCCATATATGATGCAATGGTGCGTCTGGCTCAGAACTTTTCTACCAGATATCTTTTAGTGGACGGCCACGGTAACTTCGGCTCTATCGACGGTGATCCACCGGCGGCCATGAGGTATACAGAAGCTCGGATGACCAGAATAGCTCTTGAAATGCTATCGGATTTAAACAAGGATACCGTTGATTTTGTTCCAAACTATGATGAATCTAAAAAGGAGCCCAGTGTGCTGCCTTCACGTTTTCCAAATCTCTTGGTCAACGGATCTTCGGGAATAGCCGTAGGAATGGCTACAAATATTCCGCCACATAATCTTTCAGAGGTCATAGACGGTGTTATTATGATGATCGATAATCCTGACGTTACTACCGATGATCTGATGCAGGTTATAAAAGGGCCGGATTTTCCAACGGGAGCTTTGATTAAAGGCTACAGCGGAATTAAGGACATGTATAGAAAAGGAAGGGGTTCTGTGGTGATGAGGGCAAAGGCCACCATCGAAGCCATAGATTCCTCACGCCATCGTATTATAGTCACAGAGATACCCTATATGGTAAACAAGGCTCGAATGTTGGAAAAAATCGCGGAATTGGTTAGAGATAAAAAAATAGAAGGTATATCGGATCTTAGAGATGAAAGTGACCGTCGAGGCATTCGAGTGGTAGTAGATTTAAAAAGAGATGCCAATGCCCATGTAATATTAAATCAACTTTACAAACATACCCAGATGCAAAATACTTTTGGAGCCATTATGCTGGCTTTGGTGGATAATAAACCTAGGGTGCTTGACCTTAGGAGCATGATTTATTATTATCTTGAGCATCAAAAAGATGTAATTGTCCGCAGAACTAAATATGATTTAGCCCGGGCTGAAGAGAGGGTACACATTTTAGAAGGGCTCAAGATCGCTTTGGATCATATAGATGAAGTAATTGCGATTATCAGAGGTTCCAAGGATGACGTTACTGCCCGGGATGCTCTAATGAAGACTTTCGGCCTCACTGAAAAGCAGGCTCAGGTTATTCTGGATATGAGGCTCAAGCGACTTACCGCTCTGGAGCGTGAGAAGATTGAAGAGGAGTATGACGGACTTCTTGAGAAAATAGAGTATTATAAAAAAGTGCTTTCCGATGAACAGTTTGTGCTTTCAATTATTCGGAAAGAGATAATTGAGATAAAAGAAAAATACGGCGATGAGCGCCGCACACGGATTACTCATGATGAAGGAGAACTTGATATAGAAGACCTTATAGTTGAGGAGGATGTGGTATTAACACAAACCCATTTCGGGTATGTGAAACGGCTGCCGCTGTCAACCTACCGCAATCAACGACGTGGTGGACGAGGTGTGACCGGAATTACCACAAGGGAAGAAGATTTTGTGGAACGAATTTTTGTGGCTACAACACATCATGTAGTAATGTTTTTCACCGATAAAGGGAATGTATATAAATTAAAGGCCTACGAAATACCGGAATCCGGTCGTACGGCCCGTGGTACTGCCATTGTTAATTTACTTCCCTTAAAGCCCGGTGAAAGAGTAAATGCCATGATAACCATCAAAGACTTTGATGAAGCTCGATATTTGATTTTTGCTACAAAAAATGGCACTGTAAAAAAGACATTGCTTTCAGAATACGCCAGTTCCCGTAAGACAGGCCTTATAGCCATAACCCTAAAAGAAAATGATGAATTAATAGGAGTGAGATTGGTCGATCGAAAAGAACAGCTTATACTAGGTACTCACTTAGGAATGAGTATAAGGTTTTCCGTGGATGATGTAAGCTCCATGGGCCGCACTGCTCAGGGTGTAAAAGGTATAAATCTTCGCTCAGGTGACAAAGTGGTATCCATGGATATTATCCGAGAAGATCAGGATGTACTGGTGGTTACTGAAAAAGGTTTTGGCAAACGCACTGATGAAAAGGAATTTAGGTGTCAGGCTCGGGGAGGCAAAGGTGTAATAATTCAAAAGATAACCGATAAGACCGGTTCCGTGGCCGGGTTGCGGGTTGTGGGAGAACATGACGAGATCATGCTGTGTACCGCTACTGGGATAATGATACGCATGCTGGCTTCTGAGATATCAAAGATGAGCCGGAACACCCGAGGTGTGACCCTCATTAAACTTGAAAAAGACGACCATTTGGCATCCATGGCAGTGGTCACTGAAGATTAGACGGGAATTTGATTTACCACCATGCGGCTGTCGTAACCGCAATCGGGGCAGGAAAATAAGTGGATACATTGGTGGGTCGGCTTGCCCATGGTGACCAGATCACGATCAAGATACGGATTATAAGGGTCAAAATAATCTTCCACACGCCCTCGGTCTTCCATGATATTTCCACACCGGGGGCAGTTTTCACTGACATCTATCAGAGCATTGCATAGAGGACATTCAAAATCCATGATGATCACCTCATGGTTAGGATGCCTCGCTTCTAAGTTTTTATGAGTTTGCAGATTAGCGTCAATAGTGTCAAGGGGACGGGGTTGTTGACACACTACTACTTTAGACAGTGAGGTGCAGGTAGTTAGGTAATGCCGTTCGCTCAGATTAATTTTTCTATGGTTCTAAGGCTCCATTTTTGCAAAATCCTAAAGCTTTAAGCTAAAGTCTAACTTTGGTAATGAAAAAATCTAAGCAAGATATCGTAAATTCATAAACTATATCCCGCTATTGTTATCCGCATAAAGCTTTTTAACGGATTTTCAAAAATATCGCCAAGAACCATAACGAAAAACTAATAATTTGCCCTCTGCCATTACCTAACTACCATAATGGAATTTTATTCTTTTACAAAAAAATAGTAGGAAACGGGCCTTGTGCCGTTCCGTTTTGGATGACTTTTCGTACTAAATCAAAAATGCTATTTGGGAGTAAATGAGTTTGAAAAAAAAGGTAAAAAAGAGGGTTGAAGTGCCGCTAGTTGAGGCACTGAGAAAATACGGTGACAGGGATTCTGCCAGATTTCACATGCCGGGCCATAAAGGTAGGGAGTTGGGGAGGCTTTTCAAGGATTTAAAGAAAAGCCTGTATAAATGGGATGTTACTGAAATTCCCGGCCTTGATAATTTACATCAGCCCCAGGGTCCCATAAAAAGGGCTCAGCAAAAACTTGCACAGCTTTATGGAGCAGATGAATCTTATTTTTTGGTCAACGGTGCGAGTTCAGGAGTCATAGCCATGATGGGAGCGGTGCTTGCACCGGGTGATGAAATTCTAATTTCTCGGGCAAGTCATAGGTCTGTACTGTCTGGCTTAATACTCACCGGTGCCCGACCTGTGTATGTTATGCCGGAAAGGGACGAGGATCTTGGTGTTTACACACAGGTGACTCCGGAAGCTGTGACACAAGCATTAATTAAAAACTCAAATGCAAAAGGGATGTTGTTGACAAGTCCAGTATATCAAGGGTTTAGTCCGGATCTTTCGGCAATTTCCCAGATTGTCCATAGTAAAAGAGGTGTTCTCTTGGTGGACGAAGCTCAAGGCCCCCACTTCGGTTTCAGTTCCGCATTACCAACAGGTGCAGGACAGGTAGCCGATGCATGGGTTCAAAGCCCTCATAAGATGCTAACTTCATTTACTCAGAGTGCGTGGCTGCATGTGAAAGGCAATAAAATTGACCGGGAAAGGATGAAATATTTTCTTCAGCTGGTAACAACCACCAGCCCCTCATATATCCTCAAGGCTTCTTTAGACATAGCCAGGGCTGTTATGGAAGACCAGGGTAAAATTTTGACGGAGCGGGCCTTGGAATTGGCAGATAATTCCAGGAAGTATATCAATAAATTAACCCCTTTTTATTGTGTGGGGCCTGAGATACGAGGACAGAAGGGGATTTACGACATAGATTTATCCCGACTGATGGTGAACGTATCCAAGGCCGGGTATACAGGATATGAAGTGGAAGAGATACTGAGAAAGCGATTTAATATATATGCTGAGTATGCGGATTTATACAATATTTATTTTTTAGTTACCTTTTCAAATACTAGAAAGGATATTAGACAGCTGATAAAAGCTCTATCCCGTTTAAAGGCTAGTGCCAATATTCAAACATTTATACATTGGCCGGATAAACTTCCTACAAAAGTTCTGGAGCCCAGGGACGCCTTTTATTCTCCGGGTGAATACATATCATTAAGAAAGTCCCGGGGGCGTATAATAAAAGAAGCATTGGTGCCATATCCTCCCGGTATTCCTTTGCTCATGCCTGGTGAGATTATTGAAAAGGAACATATACAGGTGCTGGCAGCCTTGCTAAAGTCAGGAGGACACTGTCAAGGTGTAACTTCAGGAGAATTCGTTCAAGTGGTGCCAGGCATTTAACTTATTAACATTCATGGCCCCAAGGTCATCGATAATGATGAAAAATATTTTCAAATTTTAATATAGCCAATGGCACTAACTATTCACCAATGATATTATGGTTACAGTGTAGAAAACCTGCCACCATCTTCACCGGATTAACTTTGCACACTGGAATTAATTATAGATATCTGCTTTTTTTTCGACAATAACGCTTCCTCAGATTAATTTTTCTATGGTTTTTAGACTGGTTTTTATAAAATTTTAAAACTTTAAGCATTCCGCAAAACGTTATGGAAGAGGAGATCTGATCCTATGAGAGGTAAGTTTATAACCATCGAGGGGCCCGATGGGGCGGGAAAAACCACCCAGGTCAGAAAAATCACCAATTATTTAGACTCAATAGGATATAAGGTGTTGGTGACTAGGGAGCCAGGAGGTACTTCTTTAGGTGAAAGGCTTAGAGATATGGTTCTGACCTTGAAAGGAGAAAGCCCTGTACCTGAGGCGGAAGCACTTATTTATGCAGCCTCTCGTGCCCAACTGGTTAAAAAGGTCATCAATCCAGCCTTGGAAAGGGGCAATATTGTTTTATGTGATAGATTTGTGGATTCAAGCTTGGCTTATCAGGGGTGGGCTCGTGGATTGGGGATTCAGGAACTTACAAATATTAACGGCTGGTTTTTAAAAGATACCTGGCCTGACCTTACGGTAATCTTAGATGTAGATCCAGCCCAATCATTGAAGCGGCTTCGGGGAAAAAAAGATAGATTAGAGAAAGAGACTTTGGCCTTTCATCAAAGAGTGAGGGAAGGGTTTTTAAAGGTACACAGCATGTACCCAAATCGAACAACAATTGTGGATGCTTCTCAATGTCCTGAACAGGTATTTGAAACAATATTGTTTGAGATCAAAAAATCAGGTATAATAAATATATAGCAAGCTACATGAATATTTAAAAAACAAACAGCCCGACCAATAAATTAAAGGAAGGGGCGATGGTTATGAAAATGGTAATGGCAGTGGTGCAGGACAGTGATGTGGGCCGGCTTGTGGAAATATTGAGCCAAAAAAAATTCGGCATAACAAGGCTGGCCAGCACCGGTGGTTTTTTAAAGAGAGGTAATACAACCCTGATGATAGGTGTGGAGGAGCAACGAATTGAAGAACTCCTAGATATAATTGAAAGAATGTGTCGTCCTAGAAAACAGATTGTGACACCGCTACCGGCAGGGCCTGCAGATGCCTATGTGCCATATCCCGTTGAAGTATCGGTGGGAGGGGCTACGGTTTTTGTCATGGATGTGGAGAGGTTTGTGAAGATATGAGGGTAAGCTTACAACCGGAATTCGGTCTACCCAAGGATGTGTTAATTCACACAGATCAGAGCAACCGTAACTTTTCGGAGCATTTGAAGAATGTTAAAAATAATCATATAAAACACCGAATGGACTTAGAACTCAATGCCATCAATGACATTGGCCGTAGACTTTTAAAAAACATGTCCCTATCGGATTTAAGAGAGTACAGAAAAAAAATAGCAGAGTTTTTAAAAATGTGCATTTCCCAAGGCTTTTATTTCAAAGAAGAGCAACTTCCAGCCCGCTATGGACGCAGTAAAATACTTTCAATTGTCAAAACCGTCAATCAAAAACTTATTGACTTGGCGGAACAACTGCTTTCTGAAAACCGGGATTCATTGA
>MTKW01019198.1_pt1 | contig 10692 bp, 8 predicted proteins | sample 1042761 | NCBI WGS metagenome assembly MTKW01 (sample SAMN06205366, study PRJNA360243) | anaerobic digester metagenome | biome: Wastewater treatment plant; feature: Anaerobic digester sludge; material: sludge; isolation source: anaerobic digester fed with sludge from wastewater treatment plant ...
AACTGCTATATCTTAATCGACAGCCTGGGCAAACAGAGCGACGCACGGGAAGACTATCGATGCTTAGCTGCGCACGTGGCCAACAAGCTAAACCTCCTGGGCTATGCGGCAGAGTGGGATCCCGGAGACTATCAAGACTGCGGAATCTTTCGGGAATTCGATATGGAGATCATCAGCCGCATAGCAAAGGGGATCAAGGCCGGAATCGACGACTTCGATTACTGGCGTGAACTGATAGCGAGCAGGCGCGCAACACGCTGGTTCCCAGATCTCAAGCACATATACGACGCATTCGACGATGCCATTGACATCTTCGAACTGAAGGCCAAATGGGATGCAATTTCTGCACATCTCGACGCCCAGAGCTTATTCCATGCATACGCTGAACGATACTGCAAGATGGACCAAGCATACCGGCGGTTCTACGCCTCCTACGATGCCGCCAACAAGCCGGACATTCTGAACGAAGTACGAGCCCGAGTGGAAGCCGTCTACACAAACTGGTTCCTTCAAGAGCTGGGCCTTGCGTGGAGCAGGCGAGTCGAAGAGGAGCTTGCGGATGGGTGGTCAATGGTTGGAGTGCCCCAACAAGATTCATTCTTCCATGTGATAAAGGAGCATCTCGAAAGGGATACGCGGGTTTTTGTCATCATATCCGACGCACTCCGTTACGAGGTTGCTCAAGAGTTGGCTGAACGCATACAGAGCGAGATACCTGGAACAACAAGGCTCGAAGCAGTCCAGGGAGTCCTCCCGTCAAGGACATCTGTGGGAATGGCCACAGCCCTCCCCCACACCAATTTCGCAATAACCGCAGACGGCTCAGCCATCATAGATGGAGAGCACACCGAAGGCGCAGAGCAAAGACAAGCTCTTCTAGCGAACGCAGGATACCCCGGTGTAGTCCTCACCTTCGAAGAGTTGACAGATCTGACGACAGAGCAGATGCGAGCCCGCCTCGATAGCATAAAGGTAGTCTATATCTACCATAACCGCATAGACGCCACTGGAGACAAAGCCGCATCCGAACGCAACGTCTTCCAAGCATGCGAAGAGTCGATCGACGAGATAATCGACGCCATCGTCGCACTCAGAAACAAAGTGAGCGCCACCAACATCTATATCACCTCCGACCACGGCTTCATCTACACCCGTGATCCATTGGAGGAGAGCGACAAAATAACTCAGATGGCAGCGGGAGGCAAGAAGCCGCTGGGGCGAAGATTCACACTTGCCCCCACCCCGGCTTCCGACAAAGGAGTGCTTTCAATAAAAGCGCCCCACAAGAGTCCCGATGGAGAAGATGTCTATGTCATCACCCCCAAAGGGTACATAAGATTCAAGATACAGGGGCCAGGGATCAACTACACCCATGGCGGCGCGAGCCTTCAGGAGATCGTCGTGCCACGAATATGGCACAGAAGCGAACGTGCCGCACGACGCGGGGTAAACAAGCCAGACATTGAACTCAGATCCACAGTGAACAGAATCACAAACAGATTCTTTACCCTTGAGTTCTTCCAAAAGCAGCCCGCGGTGGGACCGGTGCAGCCACGCACCGTCACCGCGAGGTTCGTGGACGCGTCAGGGGCCACAATATCAGACGAAGCCATAATAGTAGCCGACAGCGCATCAGCAGATCCCAACGAGAGGCGCGTCAGAACCAGGTTCACACTTACAGGCGACCGGTTCGACAAGAATGCCGAGTACTACCTGGTGCTAGAGGATCAAGAGGAGACAGTGGAAAAGATTCTGCTCAAGCGCAGGTTCACTATAGACCTTGGCATAAGCGCAGCATTTGAATTCTGAGAGGCGATCAGAAGTGGATGAACTGGATAAACTGCTCAACCAACATTTCGCCGGCCGTGTAGTGCGAAAAGACCTGACAAAGCAGATTAAGGAGGGCGCAAACGTCCCCGTATACGTCCTCGAGTATCTGCTGGGCATGTACTGCGCCACGGATGACGAAGAAGCCATAGAGGCAGGCATCGACACCGTAAAAAACATCATCGCCGACAACTTCGTGCGCCCGGACGAGGCCGAGAAGATCAAATCCAAGATCCGTGAACTCGGCCAGTACACAATCATAGACAACATCACAGTAAAGCTGAACGAAAAACGAGACGTCTACGAAGCCGAGTTTTCCAACCTGGGCATCCGCGGCGTCGACGTCCCAGTTCACTACGTCAAGCGTTACGACAAGCTCCTGGGCGGCGGCATCTGGTGCCTTGCCAAAATGGAGTACTACTACGACGAATTCGACCGCAACAGAAGTCCGTTCGTCTTGGTGAACCTCAACCCGATTCAGATGCCAACGATGGACGTCAACGAGATCCTAGAAGCGCGAAAGTACTTCACCAAAGAGCAGTGGATCGACGTGATGATGCGCTCCATCGGCCTCGAACCGTCACAACTGGATTATAATGTGAAATGGCACATGCTCCTGCGACTCGTGCCCCTAGTTGAAAACAACTATAACCTGTGCGAATTGGGCCCTCGAAGTACAGGTAAGTCATACGTTTATAAAGAGATATCCCCAAACTCCATCCTTGTCTCAGGCGGGCAGACAACCGTAGCCAATCTCTTCTATAACATGAGCACCAGACAGGTGGGGCTCGTGGGCCTATGGGACTGCGTGGCCTTTGATGAAGTAGCCGGCATTAAGTTCAAGGACCAGGATGGCATTCAGATAATGAAGGATTTCATGGCAAGCGGCTCCTTCGCCCGCGGCAAAGAGGAAAAACACGCCAACGCCTCCATGGTATTCGTGGGCAACATCAACCAGAGTGTCGAGGCTATCCTCAAGACATCACACCTCTTCGAACCCTTCCCCGATGCCATGGCCAACGATACCGCCTTCTTCGACAGAATGCACTACTACCTCCCGGGATGGGAAGTCCCAAAGATGCGCCCAGAGCACTTCACAGACGGCTACGGGTTTATCGTCGACTACATATCAGAGTTCTTCCGGGAGATGCGCAAGCGCCCCTCCTACGCCGATTGCATAGACCACTATTACAAATTGGGGCGGGACCTGAACCAGCGCGACGTAATAGCAGTCAGGAAGACCGTTTCAGGCATGGCGAAACTGATATATCCAGATGGCAACTTCGGCAGGGAGGAAACCGAAGAACTACTGCAGTATGCCCTGGTCGGTAGAAGACGCGTAAAGGAACAGCTCAAGAAGATCGGCGGCATGGAATTCTACGACGTCCGCTTCTCATATGTAGACAGGGAGACCCTGGACGAAAACTACGTCTCAGTTCCCGAACAGGGTGGCGGCAAGCTCATACCTGAAGGGACCATGAAGCCCGGCCATATCTTCACCGTCGGTCGCGGCAGTAATGGCAACCTGGGAGTCTTCAAGATAGAGACAGAAGCCATAGCAGGCGCCGGAAGATTTGAGTGCGCAGGTCTCTCATCCGGAGGGCGAGACGCTCGCGAAAACGTCAAGCTGGCTTTCAAGTATTTCGAAGCCAACGCCAAGCACATAAGCGGCGCCATTGCTGTTCAACGCGAGGACTACATGATGCATGTAATCGACCTGCAGGGAGTAGGCGTTACATCAGAGCTCTCGCTGGCAGCATTCATAGCACTCTGCTCAGTAGCCCTGGAGAGACCAGTCCAGCCTGAGATGGCAATCCTGGGGTCTATGACGATTGGCGGCACCATCACGAAAGTGGAGGAACTGGCCAACACCATGCAAGTCTGCTTCGACGCCGGAGCGAAGAGAATCCTGTTGCCCATGGCCTCCGCCGTTGACATACCAACAGTCCCAGCTGAACTCTTCAGCAAATTCCAGCTGGCATTCTACGAGAGCCCGGAAGATGCAGTCATTAAGGCAGTGGCGGCGGATTAGCAGCAGAAGTATTCCCCGAATTGTGTGATGAAGACATACAGTAAACACATACGCGTCAGCAGCATAGTCTGATATAGCTACCAGTATGCCCTTGTTTGCTTGGCCCCCTCATCCATGACTGCGCCGTAGAGGTCACAAACTGCGGATACCGATAGCGTTGGTATAGCATACAGACGAATCCACTGTCTCACCGACCAGAACAACCAATGCTCTCCTGAAGCCAGAAAAGAGCATTGTTCAAAAGGGCCCATGTCCATGGCAGCCCGATTTTACCTTGACTTGGAGGAAAAGGAATCCTACCTTCTTTTGGCGAATTGCTGGTTGTTATGAGTGGCATTATAGTAATTCCCTTGAGGAGGGCCCTGAATTGTGTTTTTTCAAATGGCTGTCTGGAAGAAGTGTAAGAAAGCATGAGATTCGGCGAAGTGATACTTACTACGATACTATGAGCCAGATGCAGAAGTCTATCTCACGTGGCAACTTTGAAAAAGCCGCACGGCTCGTGCGGGAAAACCTTCATCGTATCCCCGATTGGGTAAAGGAAACCTGTATCGAATTCGGCACCTTCGACATACGATCAATCCCTGCGCTAGAGCAAGGTGGAACAGTGCTTGCCCTGGTTGGCGATGATGCAGGGCTTGCTCAAATGCGCGATATGGTCGCCTCTATCTCTGAACTCGAACCATGGATTGAAATAGTCGAACAGCACCAGTACGACCGGCAGCTATTCAAGGCGATCATGAGTGCAGTAGCAGCTCACCCGAATTGTCTTCAGTCTGAGGTAAAAGACCTTGTCGGTGAGTCGGATGGGCGCCGAGTGGCAAACCTGCTCTCGTATCTCGAAAAAGCCGGCAGAATCGTGCGCATCAGGTCAGGCCGAACATACAAGCTCCTAATGCCGAAGTCACCAGGTGCCTTGACACTACCACCCAAGCCAATCCCGAAATCACACCGGACCCATCGAAGGCCACCAACGCTCCGAGAAATCGATCTGTCATCATTAAGCTACGTTCCGTTGCCGCGCGCGCCATTGCGCTGGGAGGAAGCACAAGCAGATCGCAGACGAGCAGCAGCCCCAAAGGCAGAGAACTACTTCGAAGTTCACGATGCAGACTGGCAGATCGCAACGATTGAAGCTATACCGCCGTCGGAGCGTCCAGACACGGCTTTTCGAAAAATGGCCCCGACCTATTCAGGAATCGTCATGATTGACGATCTCGGCAAGGCCGATGGTCTTGGCCAGATTGAAGCTGCTGTCCTGCACTACGACCAAACCGGTTTACTGGTGACGAAGAAAGGGTTGAAACACGACATCTACCGTGCGGGTGTACATCCTCTCGGCTATGGCCTAATTGCCATGTCGCGAGACTGCATAGTTCACGCCTATGACGCCCACCTCGAACCGATCCTGGTGACAGACCTGAACAGAGCCCCTGAAATCAGAGCCCTACGAAGACGATTTGAGATCCCTAGCGATCAACTCAAGAACCATGTCCGCTGCGTCGCATTGTCACAGGACGCCACCTGCTATCTCTTTACCGCGGTGGATGAGGCATGGTGCATAGATATGGGCGGCAAGCCCTTGTGGGGTGTCAAGCTGCCGCTCAAAGACGGTTGGACACAGGTTGCCCCACCAAGCAGCCAGTCCGCTATGAGTGAAGATGTATGCCGCGCGCTCTATTTGATGGAGCTGTCGTTCCCGCTCACCCCCGAGGATATCAAGCGACGCTATCGTGAGCTTGCTAAGCAATGGCATCCCGACCTCAATCCAGAAGACTCCAAAGCCCACGAGAAGATGAGCGAGCTCAACGCGGCAGCGGAAGCGCTTACTGGCATCGAGGCAAGCTCCATCCCGCAGTATACCGGCGCTACTTTCATGCGCGAGATAGATCGTAGGGAGTTCACGGTCGAAGGGATAACATTCACCACAAACATAAGTATGCGGATTAGCGGATCCTATGCCTGTGACTGGATTTACGCCGCTAGCTTTGCAGCAAACTCGGACGCAGCATATCTTGCTGGCTATTCCGGACGCGTCATTCTCGTTGATGAACATGGAGAGGGATTACGGGTGTATGACATTGGCAGCATACCTCGAAGAATAGTTGACACTGGCGATTATCTCTATCTGCTTACAGACACACGACTCTACGTATTGCGCGACGAGGCGCTGTACTCTGTAGTTGATACTTACGACAGTGGCGACCTTGTCGTCGCCCAGACAGGCTTCGGGCTGCTCGAAAAGAAACGTTTGCGATGGTTCAGTGCAGACGGTCAGTACCTAGGCAGCGTCATCGCCACCGATCCTATCCGTCGAGTCTATTGGAATGGTGACGCCATGGTCGTTGAGACACGCCGGAGACGGGCAATTGTTCAGGGAGCGCCTGCTTGGTGGAAGTAATACCCGGCCCGCAACGGCAACTGCGAGACATAATCCCTTGGACTGCGATTCCCAACCGCGTCATCTATGTCCTAAAGCGTCTCCTCGGTGAACAAGCTTTGGCTGCCGTCTCTGTAATCCGTGGCAGCCTCCATGCCTTGCTTGTTCCACCGATTCACGTATCTCCAGCCAGAGAGGCACGAACATCCAAGCGTCTGTGATATGGTTTCCCCGATGCTCATGACCACCACAGTTAACGTTTGACGCGTATATGGCTTCTCGATATGCACCGCGAACTGTGCAATCTCGTCGATTCCGAGTCCGTGCGTATTCGTAACCTTCATCCTTGACCTTGGCATAGGCAATCTGTCCCTTCAGCTGTTAGGCATTAGCAAACCAACTCGGCCCATGGGAGCTGAAGACTGCTCACTGCCGAATTGTTTGCCTAGTACATTAGAGTGGGTCCCAGGTGATCCTTGAGAACGGAAGGGGAGTCGTGTCCCGGAGAGCCAACGTGTCTTGTAGGGGCTGAGGAATTTCAATGACTTGCCTTGGGAAGCATGGCTATCCCGGTCTATAGAGTGTTACCCGCCTCTACAAGGATTCTCAAATGGCCATTGACACTCGAATGAGCACGTTGGGAATGCGGCATACGCGCATGTCTCGAGTAAACGGCTAGGTTGGGCTTGTAGAGGTCCGCAGGATCCAGCCTACTACTGACTTGGATGGTGGTCTGTATGTATTTCTTCGGTATCGACGTCGCCAAGAAGCAGCATGAGGCTTGTGTCATTGATGACCAGGGTACCACCGTGTTAGCGATGCCCGTTCCGAACACGCAGCCCGGAGCTGCGCGATTCCTGGCAGCTGTGCGCAAGCGCGTCGCCAACGACCCCCATGCCGTTGCTTCTGCCTCGAAGCTACAGGACACTACTAGCTGCCGCTTTACTGCTTCCTGACTGAACAGGGATACCGAGTCCACGTGATTAACCCCAGCCAGTCTGACGCCATCGGAAACATCTGCATCCGCAAGAGCAAGACCGATCGCAAGGATGCCTTCATCCCCGCTGACCTGCTGCGGATGAACCAGACCGAAGAGACCTTCATGGCCTTGGAGGCCGCGTTCAAGCTCCAGACTCTTTCTCGAACCAGGTTCGCTTTCGTTAACCAGGTATCAGCGCTCAAGCAACACGCTATCAGGGTTCTAGATCGCATCTTCCCTGAGTATGCCAGTCGCTTTTCCGATGTGTTCATCAAGACATCCCGAGAGCTGCTGAAGAACCATTCTGCACCGGAAGCAATCGCAGCGCTTGACCTCAATGAGCTCACTAGGTTTCTCTTGAGTCGCATTCCAGAGGACGCCTCGGTCAGGGTCACGCTGAGCGCATCCAAGAACTCGCTAGAGAAACCTTCGTCATCGGATTAGCCGTAGATGCCTTTGCCTTTGAGTTGCGACTAATCCTCAGCTAGATCGAGTTCATAGAGGCTAAGATCTCCTGCCTTGAATCGGCCATTAGGCTCAGCATGGAGGAACTGCAATCGCAGCATGCTCCGGGTTTCCTGGCAGGCGAGCATTACGACGTGATCGAAACCATCCCTAGCACCGGTACCATTCTCGCCGCGGCCATTATTGGAAAAATCGGTGACATACACCGTTTCTCCAGCGCCCGTAAGTTGGTGGCATATGCAGAAATCGATGCGACAGTTACTGAGTCAAGCAGATTCACGGGTTCAAGGAACCGGATGTTCAAAGGAGGCTCGCCAGAACTCCGCAGGGCTATATGGCTTGCAGCCGTTTCAGCCCGACGCCTTAACTTTGAACTCAGCGCGTTCTACGAAGCCAAGAGACAGGAGGGCAAGCATCCCTTGGTTGCTACAGGAGCTGTCGCGCGGTGCCTGGTTCACCTCATTTATTCGGTTTGGACTAGTAATCAGCCGTATGATCCGGACTACAAGTGGAGGCCGACGGGCCCAGTTGATTGGACTCCATCTTCAGTTATCAAGGTGCAGATTTGCTTCTTGCTATTGACAACCGATAGCACGTCTATAGCACAGAATGGTCACTAACTGAGCGGAAACTGTATCATTGCACTTACGCCCCGATATGAGTAGTCCATACAAGGCGCATGTAGAGGCCACTTTTTCATACTGGTCAATACGGGAAGCACTTACATAGCTACTTTGCCATCCTGGCAACCTTCCGCTTCGTTTTCTGATCAGAGTAGTCAATCTAGATGCTACCGCTTTAGCGAGCATCACGGCTGTACATCATACAATGGTATGTTCTCAAGGATCAAGAGTCCATGTCTCGCTACCTCGCTATCTCGCTAAAGAACAGCAGGGTTTTTCTCACAAAGTATCGAATTCATGATACATGGCATTCAAAAAAGTTACATTGTTGGGTTTTTGCCCACATGTTACAGCTACTGAACGGATCATATTGTCCTAACTAAGCTGCTAAGACGCTGAAGAGGAGTGCAGAGATAAAGGCTAGCGCCAGAATAGTGACGAGGACTGACGGGCTCAAACTCGCGTTCTCCGAGACTGGCATACATTGGTTATTTGCGGATAGGCCAAGGGGCTATTCGCATGTATGCTAGAAAACGTAGGATATGTTTGGACATCTAGATGCAGCAAGAGTAATTGGGGGGAAGGACTATATGGCTGATGCAGAGACATACAGGATCGCTTTTCCTGCTGATAATGATGGCTTCGTAAGTTTTCAGTGCGCGTTCTGCTGTTATCGGTTCAAGCTATCTGCAGAAGAGCTCAGTGCTACAGACGCTATGGTGCTCTACTGCCCATCATGTGGGCTACAGGACACACCAGACTCTTTCATCACAGATGACATGAAAGAGTACATGGAAGCTTTCATCAAGAGCATCTTCGCAGAGAAGCTGAACGTCATGATTGACGGCTTCGGACGTGAGTTCAGAAACAGCAAGTACTTGACATTTGAAAAGGGCAGGAAGCTGGATGTCAATAGACCTGACCTGCCGACCGAACCCGACGATCTCAATCTGCTTTCATCTCCATGTTGCGGGCGCAGCATGAAAGTAGATGCTACGTCGAATATCGCGGGTTTCTACTGCCCATACTGCGGGGTGAAGTAGCTGTTGGACATTACTTGTGCAGAGCTTCAGAGAGTGTCACTGGGTTTTCGGAGAGTAGCGAGCAGGCTACTTTCATCGGATTTCGAAGAGGCCAAGAGCAATCTGGGCCGGTTCCTGGACTACATTGACTCGACTCCCGTGCCTGGAGCGTTCATAGATGACTGCCAGGCAAAGTGTACCAGCTCGTGGAACATGGACGCAGTTCTTGCTGATGCAACATTTCACAATCCGTACCAGATCACACGCGGTGACGTAGGGGAGGTCGTCTTCACGGACACACTCCTAAGGTGCATCGCAGTTCCAGAGCAGACCTATGAATATTTAGTGCAGACTGGAACTACGGGGAAGGGGGTGCGGACATTTTCTTGGACTGTTTAGGCGGCCAAACCGAGGTCTCGCCTATACTCCAACGGACTCATAGCACCCAACGATAGTTTGATTCTTTTCTCATTGTACCAGACCAGATATTCGTGAAGGATATCTATGAAGTCCTTTATGCTGACCCCCATCCATGATCTGTTGTAGAACATCTCGTTTTTGAGCCTGCCGAAGAATCCCTCACAAGCCGCGTTGTCGGCCAAGCAGCCTTTCTTGGACATCGACCGGGTAAGACTCGCCTCTGCCATTCGTGATATCCACCCAGGCCAACGATAATGGCAGCCCCGGTCTGAATGCACCAGGGGATGCTCTCCGTCTTTCAGGGCTTCCGTTGCACGGTCAAGCATGCTGTTGACCAACTCCGCATCGGGGCTTGTCCCAATCGACCAACTGACCAGCAAACCATCGAAACAATCCACCATGGGAGAAAGATATACCTTCCCAGCAGGGATCGTGAACTCTGTTATGTCCGTGATCCATTTGACATTAGGCGCGTCCGCGTGGAAGTCGCGCTCGATCAGATTGTCTGCGGCAGGCGTAGCCTCGCCTTTATACGAACTGTATCTCCGCTTCTTTCCTCCACCGACAACCAGATTAGATTCCAACATTATGCGTCGCACAATCTTTTCGGAGACGCGAATGTTTTCCCGTCTGAGCAGGGCATGGATCCGGCGATACCCGTATCTTCTGCCGTTTTTCTCAAACAGCTCTGTGATACGGCACCGCAACCTTTCGTACTTGTCTGGCATTGACGCGATCCTGTGATGGTAGAAGTAGCTGCTACGTGCCATTCCCAGGCAGTCAAGCAATTCCTTCAACGGATGCTCGCTTCTCAGGGCGTCAATCAGAATCGCCTTCTCTTTGTTTGTCAGGCTTTCCGGATCGACGCCCGGGTCTTTTTTTACGATTTCCGCTGTCTTTTCCAGAATGTCTTTTTCAAGCTTTAGCCTTCTGATATCGCGTTT
>MTKW01007309.1_pt1 | contig 10690 bp, 10 predicted proteins | sample 1042761 | NCBI WGS metagenome assembly MTKW01 (sample SAMN06205366, study PRJNA360243) | anaerobic digester metagenome | biome: Wastewater treatment plant; feature: Anaerobic digester sludge; material: sludge; isolation source: anaerobic digester fed with sludge from wastewater treatment plant ...
CTGCTGGGCCGTCGGTCGATAGCCGATGCGCGACTGGGGTGAGGGGCAGCATTCCGACTCCTGCTCGGAGATGCAGCCGACGCAGGCCGCGTTGCAGGCGTTGGAGACGGGGATGCCTCCCTCCCAGCGCCGATAGAAGATATTCTGGGCGGTAAAGCAGCCATACTCCAGCGAACAATGCCCCAGCTGCTGGATAATCGGGTTGCCTGGCAGCTCCGACTGGCGCGCCTGAACCAGCTCGGCCAGATCGTCATGGTTGTAGTTTTCCGGGCTCCATTTGTAGAGCGCCTCATCCTCCACTTTGGCGGCAACGTAAAACTGGCCGTCGCGCCAGGCGACGGCAGTATAGCCGTAAAGGGGCAGCGGGCCTGCGTCCTGCCGCCGAAAGGCGGGCAGAGCGAGACGCGTATAGCCCTGCGGCAGCAGGGCGGCCAGGGCGAGGCAGCCCGCACCCAACGGCTCGAAAGCACCGGCTGGGCTGATGCCCACCGCACCGCGCTCAGGCAGCAGCACCAGGCTGGCACCGGGAGGCAAAGGGATGAGTTGCTCAGGCAGGAGTTCGACGATGTAGTTGCCTACGCGCCCGAGGGGGGCGTGGCGCTCAGCGGCATAGGCGTTGCCCTGGGCGTCGGCATAAGTCGCGTGAAACACGTTTCGCTCACCTCAATCTCAGGTGGCTTTATCTTACCCCAGGGCGGGGCGCACGGCAAGGGAGGGGCTGATCAGGTGAAAAACTGCAGCCAGGGCACCTGCCCCGACACGTTGCGACAAATCGCTTGCAGACAACAAAGCGAAACGGGTGGACGATGGGGCGCACCTCTCGGTTGCCGATTCCTTGCCGCACTCGAGAATGATGGGGACACACCTCTGCGGAGGTATGTCCCCATCGACAAAGTTGACATAAAAATGAGCGCTGAGAACCGTCCCCGTCGTTCACTTCGGCAGGTACAACGCCGGATTGACGAGCTTACCGTTAATCCTCACCTCGAAGTGGAGATGGGGCCCGGTGGAAAAGCCAGAGCTGCCGACGGCGGCGATAGTCTGCCCCTCACTGACGCGCTGCCCGGTTTTCACGTACAGCTCGCTGGCGTGCCCGTAGGCGGTGCTCAGGCCACCACTGTGGGTGAGGAAGACGCAGTAGCCGTAGCCGGACTTCCAGCCGGCAAACTGGACGACGCCATCCTGCACGGCCCGAATCGGTGTGCCGACCGGCGCAGCTACGTCGAGTCCATAATGAAACTTCTCAAAGCGCGTGCGGTAGCCCCAGCCCGAAGTGACCGTCCCCATCACCGGCCAACGCAGGCGCAGGCTGCTGCTCCCGGCCCGGCTTACGCCAGCCGCGGCAGCGGGGATAGTCAGCTGCTGACCGGGGTAGATGACGTCGCTCTGGCTGATACCGTTGGCCTTCGCCAGGGCTGATACACTGACTCGATACTTGGCGGCGATGACCGACAGAGACTCACCCCGCCGTACGGTATGCACCTGGGGCGCTTCGCCGCCGATCTGCAATGTCTGCCCCACCCGAATCAGACTGGAGCTGAGGTTGTTGCGGCTCATGATTTCATTCACGGTGGTCCCGTAGCGACTGGCGATGGCATAGAGGGTATCGCCAGGGCGTACCCGATAAGTCTGCTCTGGTTCGCGCGCTGGAGCGGTGCTCTCCTGAGCAGCTGCCGCTGCCTCGGCCGCTGCAGCCTGCCTGAGAACCTCCTGGCGCGTCGCCTCAGCAGCCAGCCAATCCTGCTCGCGCTGATAAAGCGCAGTCAGATTCAGGTCGCTGAGCGAAGGCGGTTCCCGCCAGGGCGCCGCCAAGGCTACGCCAGGCAAGCAAACCAGCGCTGCGACCACAATTCCGATCCGCAAATAGGCGGACAAACTAATCACCAACCTTTTGGAAAAAGCTACAAAATGGAAATAAGGCAAAGCCATTTTCTAGCCTTCCCGTTGGCTGGTGATTTATTCATCCGGCGGCGGTTATTACTTGGACTGCATCGCTTCCAGGAGGTGAATGAAATACTCGTTGTTCTGGGTGTTCTTCATGTTCTTGAACAGCTCTTCCATGAAATCGGCCGGCTGCTGCGCCTCGTAGAACTTGTGCAGGGTGACGGCGGCGGCCAGCTCCGACGGCGAGAGCAGCAGGTCTTCGCGCCGGGTGCCAGAACGACGAATATCGATGGCGGGGAAGATGCGCCGCTCGCTGAGGCGGCGATCGAGATGGAGCTCCATGTTGCCGGTGCCCTTGAACTCCTCATAGATCACATCGTCCATGCGGCTGCCGGTATCGATCAGTGCCGTGGCGAGTATCGTCAGGCTGCCGCCTTCTTCGATCTTGCGGGCTGCCCCGAAAAAGCGCTTCGGCTTATGCAGCGCCGCCGGGTCCATGCCGCCGCTGAGCAGACGGCCTGACGGGGCAACGACCAGGTTGTTGGCCCGAGCGAGGCGGGTGATGCTATCCAGCAGAATGACCACATCGCGTTTGTGCTCCACCAACCGTTTGGCCCGCTCCAGCACCATGTCGGCCACCCGGATGTGGTTCTCCGGCAGCTCATCAAATGTGGAATAGACCACCTCGCTGTCGCCGGTCACTGAGCGCTGCATGTCGGTAACCTCTTCCGGCCGCTCGTCGATGAGGAGAACGATCAGATGGATCTCCGGATGGTTGGTGGTGATGGCATTGGCAATCTGCTTGAGCAGAGTGGTCTTGCCTGCCTTGGGCGGCGAGACGATCATCCCGCGCTGCCCCTTGCCCACCGGGGCGAAGATGTCCATCAGCCGGGTGCTCAGTTCGTTCTGCTTCACTTCCAGCCGAATCCGCTCGTTGGGATAGATGGGCGTCAGTGTTTCAAAACCAAAGCGGTTCAGAGCTGCACTGGGCGGAAAGCCGTTGACCGACTCCACATGCAGGAGAGCATAGAACTTCTCATTATCCTTGGGATGGCGCACCTTGCCATAGACCTGATCGCCCGTCTTCAGATCGAAACGCCTGATCTGCGAGGGGGAAACATAGATATCTTCGGAGCTGGGTAGATAGTTGATCGGCCGCAGGAAACCGAATCCCTCGCCGAGGATCTCCAGAATCCCGTGGGCAAAGAGGAAGCCATCCTTCTCGGTTTCTGCCTTCAGAATCTCAAAGATCAGCTCGCGCTTCTTGAGGCGCGAATATCCTTCCACCTTCAGCTCTTTGGCCAGGGCATAAAGCTCCTGATTCGTCTTCTTCTCCAACTGGGCCAAGTCGTAATTCAAGGGATCACTTCCTCTGTAATAATCGGGTGGGATGCAAGGCGAGAGAAAGGAAATTCATTTCCCTGGTCTGCACCAGGATGGAATGGTTCGGCCAGGGAGCACCAGGCGGTGCCCCCGACCGTGAACACGAGGGGTGAAAGCAGTGCTCCACGCTTACCGGAGCACAAGTCGGGTCGACATTTTCTATTGTTGCCGACTGATCAGCTCTCTAATCAGTGGCTTCAGATCGTAGCGATGGGTGGCCTGAATGCGCCGAACGGTGCCGGTCTTGGCGCGCATCACCAGTGAATCAGTGGTAGCGCGATCACCCAGATAGCGCACGCCGCGCAAGAGGTCGCCATCGGTGATGCCCGTGGCCGCGAAGATGATATCGTCGCCCTGCACTAAATCATGGTGGGTAAGCACGGCGTTGATATCGGCAATGCCCATTTCTTTGGCCCGGGCAATCTGGGTTTCGTTCTGGGGATAGAGGCGGGCCTGCATCTCGCCGCCGAGACACTTGAGCGCCGCAGCGGCCAGCACGCCTTCTGGGGCGCCGCCGATACCCAGCAGCATATCCACACCGCTATCGGGCACGGCCGCTGCCACCGCCGGGGCAACATCGCCGTCGGTAATCAGCTTGATGCGGGCGCCGGCGGCCCGCACCTCGGCAATCAGCGCCGCGTGGCGCGGCCGCTCAAGGATGACCACCGTCAGATCGTTCACCGATCGATTCGTTGCGGCCGCCACCGCCCGCAGGTTCTCGGCCACTGGCACGTTGATATCGATTTTGCCGGCGGCCGCGGGACCTACGGCTATCTTCTCCATATACATATCGGGGGCGTGCAGCAAACAGCCCTGCTCGGCTACGGCCAGCACCGCGATGCTGTTGGGCAGACCCTTGGCCACCAGGTTAGTGCCCTCCAGCGGATCGACAGCGATGTCCAGACACGGCGTCTCGGCGCAGCCCACCTGCTCACCGATATAGAGCATGGGGGCCTCGTCCATTTCGCCCTCGCCGATGACGATGGTGCCGCAGATGCTCACCGTCTCCAGCATGGCCCGCATCGCATCCACTGCAGCCTGATCAGCCATCTCCTTCTGGCCGCGTCCCATCCAGCGGCCGGCCGCCAGGGCGGCTGCCTCGGTGACGCGCACAAACTCCAGAGCCAGCTCTCTTTCCATCAGTGACCCCTCCCCCGTTATCTCGACTGCCACTAAAGCGTCGCGCCGCTCTTCTCCCAGTCAGCCAGGAACTTGTCGATGCCGATGTCCGTCAGGGGATGCTGCATCATCTGTTGTAACACCTTAAAGGGAACGGTGGCGATGTGGGCACCCATCCGCGCCGACTGCAGCACATGGTCGGGATGACGAATGCTGGCCGCGATCACCTCGGTGTCCAGCCCGTGGATAGCGAAGATCTCGACCACATCCTGCACCACCTGCAGGCCGCTGTTGCCGATATCGTCCAGCCGGCCGACAAACGGGCTGACATAGGTAGCGCCGGCCCGCGCTGCCAGCAGCGCCTGATTAGCGGAAAAAATCAGCGTCATGTTGGTCTTGATGCCGTCTGCGGTCAAGCGGTGTACCGCTTCCAGTCCAGCAGCGCACATCGGCACCTTGACGACGACGTTCTCGTGCAGCGCCGCTAGCTTGTGCGCCTCGGCTATCATCTGCTCTGCCTCGAGGCTGATCACTTCGGCGCTGACCGGCCCGTCGACCAGTTGACAGATCTCCTTCACCGTGGGCAGGAACTCCTTGCCCTCTTTGGCGATCAGCGAGGGATTGGTCGTCACACCAGCAATCACGCCGAGCCGCACCGCCTGGGCGATCTCCTGCAGGTTGGCTGTATCCAGGAAGAACTTCATTAGCCTGACTCCCCTTCTTCGGGTGTTTTGCTCTGCTTTACCCGGGAAATTCTCACCCTCAGCTGCGCTCAACGATCAGGGCTGCTCCCTGACCGCCGCCGATGCAGAGGGTGGCTAGCCCCAGTTTATCATCCCGCCGCTGCATTTCATAGAGCAGCGTGACGAGGATGCGGGTGCCGCTGGCGCCGATCGGATGGCCGAGGGCGATGGCGCCACCGTTGACGTTGACCTTCTCCCGGTCGAAGCCTAGCTCGCGGGAGACGGCCAGCGCCTGGGCGGCGAAAGCCTCGTTGGCTTCGATGAGATCGAGATCGGCCAGTTCCAGACCAGCCCGCTGCAGCGCCTTGCGGGTGGCCGGTACGGGACCCAGCCCCATCACTTCCGGCGCGACCCCGGCTGTCGCGTAAGCCTTGATGGTCGCCAGAATCGGCAGGCCCAGCTCCTGTGCTTTGGCCTCAGACATGACGACCACGGCAGCCGCTCCGTCATTGATGCCCGAGGCGTTGCCGGCGGTGACAGTCCCGTCCCGCTTGAATGCCGGACGCAGCCGGGCCAGCGAAGCCGGGGTGACGCCGCTGCGCGGGTATTCATCCTTAGCGAGTACAATCGGGTCGCCGCGCCGCTGGGGAACGCTCACCGGCACGATCTCCGCCGCAAAGCGGTCTTCAGCCAGAGCCTGCTCGGCCTTGTTCTGGCTCCAGGCGGCAAACTCATCCTGTTCCTCGCGGCTGATGCCATACTTCTCAGCGATATTCTCGGCGGTAATCCCCATATGGGTGTCGCCAAATGCACACCACAGCCCGTCGCGAATCATGCTGTCCACCAGCACGCCGTCATTCATCCGATAACCATAGCGGGCATTCTCCAAGAGATAGGGGGCCAGGCTCATATTCTCCGTCCCGCCGGCCACCACTACCTCGGCGTCGCCCAGCATCACGGCCTGTGCCGCCAGCATCACTGCTTTCAGCCCAGAACCGCAGACCTTGTTGATGGTCATGGCCGGGGTGGCCTGATTCAGGCCCGCACCCAGCGCCGCCTGCCGGGCCACGTTCTGCCCCAGGCCCGCCTGCAGCACACAGCCGAAGATAACCTCGTCCACCTGCTCCGGAGCCAGCTGGGCGCGGCCTAGGGCTTCACCGATGACAATGCTCCCCAGCTTCGTCGCCGGGGTAGTCGCCAGAGTGCCGCCAAACGAGCCTATCGGCGTCCGCACTGCGGAGACAATCACTGCCTTCTTCACGTAACTACCTCCTCTTACATCCTAGGTTCAGTCGTTTTGCCTTATCCGTTCTCAGGCGACAACCATTTCCTTAAGGTCGGGGGAAATGATCAGTTCCGCCTCGGTGGCTGCCTGCACCTCTTCTACCGTTACGCCCGGAGCGATTTCCAGCAGAACGAGACCCGCCGGCTGCACCTCCATCACCCCGAGCTCGGTGATAATCAGGTTGACCTGAGCCTTTGCTGTCAATGGCAGCTTGCACTGTTTCAGGATCTTGTGCCGCCCCTTATTGGTGTGCTCCATAGCCAGGATCACCCGGCGCGCGCCGACGGTGAGATCCATCGCCCCGCCCATGCCAGGCACCAGCTTGCCCGGGATCATCCAGTTAGCCAGATTCCCCTCCTGGTCGACTTCCAGCGCTCCCAACACCGTCACATCAACATGGCCGCCGCGGATCAGGGCAAAGGAGAGGGCACTATCAAAGCAGGCCCCGCCCGGCAGAATCGTCGCCGGCTGACCACCGGCGTTGGTGATATCCTTGTCCTCCTCGCCAGCCGCCGGCGCCGGGCCGAGTCCGACAAAGCCGTTTTCCGACTGAAAGATCACGTGCACGGAGGCCGGAACATAGTCGGCGACCAGTGTCGGCAGACCGATTCCCAGATTGACCACGTCGCCATCCTGCAACTCGCGAGCAACCCGCCGCGCGATCAGTTCGCGTTTCGGATCAAGACTCACTCCAGGCCACCTCCCTGAACCAGAATGTCCACCAGCAGACCCGGCGTGTCTACCTCATCCGGATCGAGAGCGCCCACCGGCACAATCTCCTCCACTTCCGCAATCACCAGATCCGCCGCCAACGCCATCAGCGGGTTGAAGTTCTGCGCCGACCGCCGATAGACCAGGTTGCCACTCTCGTCGGCCTTCCAGGCCTTGATCAGGGCTACATCGGCCCGCAGAGGCAGCTCCAAGAGATAATCCCTGCCGTTTACCGTCAGCACCTGCTTGCCCTCGGCAACGACCGTGCCGAGACCCGTCGGCGTCAGAAAACCGCCCAGGCCGGCGCCGCCAGCCCGCACCTGCTCGGCCAGCGTGCCCTGAGGAGTGAGCACTACTTCCAGCTCTCCGCTGTTCATCTGCCGTCCGGTTTCGGGGTTCGTCCCCACGTGGGACACGATCACCTTGCGGCAGCGCTTCTCTACCACCAGCCGACCGATGCCCCGGTCCGGGAATCCGGTGTCGTTACCGATCACCGTCAGGTCCCGAGTGCCGCGCTCCAGCAACCCGCTGATCAGGTTTTCCGGCGTCCCGACCGCCAGAAACCCACCGATCATCAGCGTCGCCCCATCGTCGATGGTTGCCAGAGCTTCCGCCATTGACTTGATTTTCTTCTCCATTGGTCACCTCGATTATCCTGGATTTGGGGTATTAGGAAGGGCAAGCCTGCGCTCGCCCCGACCACCTGATTAAACCTTCAGGCCCAGAATCCGCCGCGCCTCGTCTGGCGTGGCTACCGGCCGCTGCAGTTCGTTCGCCAAACGCACCACCCGCTCCACCAGCTGGGCGTTGCTCTCGGCCTTGACACCGCGGCTGTAGTAGATGTTGTCTTCAAAACCGACCCGCACATGACCGCCGAGAATGATGGCCATGGCCGCCAAAGGCAACTCGCTGCGGCCGATACCGGCCACCGACCAGGTCGCCCCGGGGGGGATGCTCTCGACCAGATGCATCAGGTTTTTCGGTGTGCCGCCGATGCCACCCGGCACCCCCATCACAAAGTCAAAATGCAGCGGCTCGGAAATCAGACCATTCCGCAGCAGGCGCAGGGCGTTGTCAATCATGCCCGCCTCGAAGACCTCAATCTCAGGCTTGACGCCATACTCCTTGATAGTGCTGGCGATCTTCTCAATATAACCCGCAGAGTTATAGAACACATCGTCGCCAAAGTTGACCGTGCCAGTGGTGAGGGTGGCCATTTCCGGGCTGAGAGTGACCGGCTGGATCCGCTCCTCCACCGTCATGCCCACCGCGCCGCCGGTGGAAACCTGGATGATGATATTGCAGCGCTGCTTGATCAATTCTATGGTCTCGGCAAAGATCTCCCGCGACTGGGTGGCCTCCCCATTGGCGTCGCGCACATGCAGGTGCACGATAGATGCCCCCGCCTGGTAGCATTCATAGGCGGCATCAGCCAGCTCCTGCGGCGTCAGCGGCAGGTTGGGGTTGTGTTCGCGCGTCGTTTCTGCACCCACCAGTGCAGCAGTGATGATCAGCTTGTCCATGCGTCAGGCATCTCCTTTCCGTTGCTTGTCCTTCGGTACTACACAGGTGCCACTGGCCTTAGCGACCAAAATCGGCGGATCCAGCACGTCCGCTGCCGAGGGGTTGCCCGCGTCGCGCAGCGAGCTGATCACTTTATACGCCTCAAATGACATCCGCCGCGACGTGTTCCCCACCTTGGTGATCGTCCCATACGCCTCAATGAAGTCACCAGCATAAACCGGGGCCGTAAACTCCACCAGATCGTAGGCGACAAACAGCCCTTCATCGCCGTCATGCCGAATCAGCAGCTCGGTGGCCACATCGCCGAATAAAGCCATCATCCGCGCCCCATCCACCAGGTCTCCGCCATAGTGAGCATCGGCCTGGCTCATGCGGAGGCGGATCATCACTTTCTCCACTCCTCTACCTCCCGTCTATTGTTCGGGCCGACGAAAAACGCCGACGGTTGCCCGCCGGCCATCTGTCTGGCCTCGTCTTCTTCTTAGACAAAGTGCACTAATTTCCCTGCTTCCTAGAACGTTGAGGCGGGGAGACTTTGGGCCATGCAAAGCTCTGCCACCTTGTCGCCCAGGGCATGCAGGTCGAAAGGCTTTTGCACCGTGTCGTCAGCCCCCAGTGTCTTCGCCTGATGAAGCAGGCCAAGCTCGCCATAAGCCGTCATCATGATCACCGGAATCTGCTTGCCCATAGACCGAACGTGCCGCAGCGTCTCCAGACCATCCATCACTGGCATCTTCATATCCAGCAGGATGACATCTGGCGACTCCTGCAGTTTCAACACTGCCTCCTGACCGTTTGCCGCGGCCAGCGTCTGCCAGCCCACCGTCTGAAAATACTCCGTCAGCAGGCGGCGAATGCTGCTCTGGTCATCGACGATCAGCACCTTGGGCACGCCCATCAGACAAGGCCTCCTCCTATCAACTAAACGGATTGCTAAACCCCCTCTCCTATTTCGAGACACATGCAAAGTTTTCCTGCTACCGATAGGGGTTTTTCCACAAGATATTGTGTTATCTTTCGCGCGGATACGCTGCATCTTGGGTCAACGCCGTCGATGGAAGTCATTCCCTGACGTCGCCTGTCGGAAACCGGCAAAATAAAAAGACCTCTGACGAGGCCTTTACATCTCACCTTACCGCGCAGTCAGCGTAATCACGTCTCCCGGCTGCCAGCGCACGCTCCACCCGAGACTATCTGCCACAAACCTGACGGGGACGTAGATACGCCCCCGAACGCTCACCGGAGCAACCGGCATCATCGCCGGACTGCCGTTAACCATGGCGATGGTGGAGCCAACCGCCATCTCCACCCGCCGGCCAGCCGCGCTGACGGCCGCCGTCCCTGCAGGGATGCTCCAGCTGGGTTCAGCCCCCAGAGCTCTTAACTCACCCACTGACACCAGCGCATACCCGCCAAGGCGCAGCACATCGTCGCCCTGCAGAGTAACGGAAGGGGGCACATAGGTGATGACTATCTCCCGTCGAGTAGTATTACCGCTATAGTCTTCAGCCTCTACCACAAACCGATTGCTGCCCACTGCCAGACTAACCTGATGGCTCACGCGATCAGCCGCCGTTATATCCAGCTCCACACCATCAACTCTTGCGCGCGTCAGGCGAGCGTCGTCCCTGATGGTTATGACAGCTGTGGGGCGATCAACGTTGGCCGGATAGGAAATCGTCGGTGGCAACCGATCGGCGACGGGCCGCAACATCGCCTGCAACATTCCGCTATCCAGAGACGCGGTAAACTCGACTGGCTCCGCAGCCATCGCCGCCGTCTCATATACGGCCTTGCCTTCGGCGTCGGTCACGCCCACCCACCTAGCGCAGCAGATCTTGTACCCCACCAGAGGTAACCCTTGGGCATCGGTCAGCCGAACGGTTACACTGGCTGGGGAACCCACTGCTACTGTCTGTGGACTCAACTGTAGATCAGCTGTGCGCACCTTCAATGAACCTAGCTCAAGCCCCTTTGCTTCCAGTTTGATCTGCGGGACTTCGCTAGCTGCTGTCGCGGCCTTGAAATCTGCCGTAATCAGCAGGGAGAGCTGACGCTTAACACTCCCTGGAAGCACCAAATAATCGTTTCCGCTCTTGCC
>MTKW01007829.1_pt1 | contig 10689 bp, 6 predicted proteins | sample 1042761 | NCBI WGS metagenome assembly MTKW01 (sample SAMN06205366, study PRJNA360243) | anaerobic digester metagenome | biome: Wastewater treatment plant; feature: Anaerobic digester sludge; material: sludge; isolation source: anaerobic digester fed with sludge from wastewater treatment plant ...
CAAGGGAGTGTCTAACGCGGCTCAGTGTACTGGCGGCGGCCTTTGGCCTGACCGAAGATTTTCGCTATCGCGACCAGGCCCAGGCCGAAATGCTCGCGGCGGCGGCCTTTTCGGATTGGAACCCCAGCCATTTTCTGGATACCGCCGAGATGACCGCTGCGTTGGGCATTGGCTATGACCGTTTTTACAACGTCCTGTCCGATGAAGCCCGCCTGCAGATTCGCACTGCCATCATCGAAAAAGGCCTGAACCCTTCCTTTACGCCAAACCAGTGGTGGATTACAGCGGAAAACAACTGGAACCAGGTTTGCCATGGCGGCCTGACCATCGGGGCATTGGCGATCCGTCGTGAGGCCCCCGAGCTGGCGGCCCGCGTAATCCATCGTGCCATCAGCAACATCCCCCGAGCAATGAACGAATATGAACCGGATGGCGCCTTGCCCGAAGGACCGGGCTACTGGTCATACGGCACCTCATACAATGTTGCCATGATCGCGGCCCTCGAGTCGGTGCTTGGCACGGATTTTGGCCTATCTGAGCGAAAAGGCTTTGCCGCCGCCGGTGACTATTATTTGCATGTCAGCGGTCCAAGCGGTTTGTATTTTAACTATGCCGACTGCGGGCGCGGCGGCTCGGTGGATCCCACAATGTTCTGGTTCGCATATCGGTATGACAAGCCGTACCTGCTGTTTCATCAATTGCCAATGCTCTGGCCCAAAGACGCCGAAAAGATCACCCACATCTCCTGGCTCTCTCCGATGCTGCTGCTGTGGGGACAAACTGAAACTCAGATTCCCCCCCGGCGGCACTGGCTTGGACGCGGCCAAACACCGGTGGCCAACTTTCGCAGTTCCTGGACCGAACCTGATGCGGCCTATCTGGCCGTCAAGGGCGGCTGCGCCTTTTCCAACCACGCCCATATGGACGCCGGCTCATTCGTCTATGAGGCCGATGGTGTCCGCTGGGCGTTGGATTTGGGAATGCAGGATTACACGCGGATGGAAAGCCGCGGGCTGGATATCTGGAATCGAGGCCAGAATTCCGACCGCTGGAAGATTTTCCGCTACAGCAACTTTGCTCACAACACCCTGACCGTTAACAGCCAATTGCACAACGTCCGCGGCGTGGCTCGTATTATTCGTTTTTCCGATGCCGATCCCAGGCCTTTTGCCGTTATCGAAATGAGCGAAGTCTTCGAAAATCAACTGGCCAAAGTCGACCGCGGCGTGGCGTTGCTGGATACCCGACAGGCCCTGATTCAGGATGAATGGGCCGCCGGCGAAAAACCCGCCGCCGTGCGCTGGGCGATGGTTGCTCCCGGCAAGGCCGACATACTCAGCCCTACCGTCGCCCGACTCAGCGAAAAAGGGAAAACCCTGTTGTTTGAACTTCACTGTCCCGAACCAACGCACCTGAAACTCTATTCCACCGAGCCGCCCAACGAATGGGACGAACCCAACCCCAACACCTATTTAATCGGCTTTGAGATAACTCTTAAACCCCGCCAGGCGATTCGACTGGCGGTAACGCTGACTCCGGGAAGTGTGGACAAAAAACGTGACATTTTACCCTTAAAACCCTTGTCCCAGTGGACAAACCAGAGCCCGTAAACCCGCCGCTGCCAACGCTCATGGGGCAGAAGGCAATGAGTTCAGGATCTGGGTGATCTGATCGGCGTAAATACTGTTGCGGTAGGATTCGAGAAAATCGGTCAACGTCGCGCGGAGATCCTCCAGCAGCGACCGACGCGTGTCCGCATCCAGCCGCGAATCCTTCCACATCGACAGCAGGGTCAGGGCTTTCTCATAGAGCGCGCGAATTCCTCCGTCCCGACCGGGGTAGGTCTGGGCCAATTCGCTCAGCACCGCTGTCCGCTCGTGCGCATCGAAAATAAGCAGCGCCTTGGCCAGCATAATATTGTCCTGCAGCGGATCGTCCTTGGCGATCTCCCCCTGCAAGACATTCAATTGCGTTTCGTAATCCAGCGCGTAGGGGTTTAGTTCCACAAACCTGGCCAAGCGACGACGCGACACGGCGTCGGGCCCCTGATTTTCACGGTCAATAAGGCTGAGCAATTTCCGCAGTCGCAAGTCCAGCTCCGTCAGCTTCCGCTGTGTCATCACCGTCGAAGATGGCGGCTCAAAGGCGGCGAAGATGGATTCCTTGGCCGGACGTTGGGCGCGCGACTGAGACCGTTCGATCTGTTCGCGAATCATCGTTCGGGACACCTGCGACAGTTCAATGGCGCGTTCAAACCGCCCTTCAGCCGCGTCTCGCCAGGCCAAACGCCACCGCGCTTCCAGCGATTCGGGGCTTTGCGGAAAGCGATCAAACAACTCCTGCCAAATCAGAATGTTGCTTTTGAAGGGATAATCGTTATAAAAACGCAGTATCTCGGTCTGAAGAAAATAACGAATATCGGGATGATACTCATTGAGCAATGCGCTGAAGTACAGCGCAATCGGCATCCGCTTGCTTTCCGGCCAGCGATCCATAAATGTCTGATACCCTGTGCGAAGATCGGCTCGTCGTTTGCGATAGTTTAGGCGGTCGGGCATCTTCTTTTCAAACCACGGCGGCCACTGCATCGTCGTCATCGAGTGGGTGATCTCCTCTTTCAGGCGTTGACGAAGTGCTGTCGCGTCGGTCGGATAATACCGCCCAGTCAGATAACTGCGCAGCGCATCGTCGGCAATCACCGCGTCAATCACTTGCGAGAGGGAATAATTGTGAAACTCCACCACTTCTTCGGGGTTGTTTCCGGCCACATAAAGCTGATAATACAACTCTGAAAAACCGATTTGCTTTTGAAAAATCCCATACGTGACCGCCAGCAGCAGCACCGATACCACAAAAATCAGGCCAGGCCGATACCGCGTATAGTGTCCTATTCCCAGCACCACCCCGGCCATAAAAAGCCCCGTCAGCCATGCATAAATCCACGGCGAATAGGAAAACCCCCACCGCAACGGGTCGGCTGTGGGATAGCCGCCCCATACCGCCCAGTAAATCACCTGTGGGGCCATGCACAACGCGATGGCGATAAACCGTGAGCGAAACCGTAAAGGCCGACACGCCGCCGCCAAACAACTGAGTGCCACAAATACCCCAAAAAAGTACAGTTTTGCGATAAACATCACCGATAAAACAAAGGGAATGCTATAGCGAAAACAGTACAATTGGGACACCAGCACCGGCGTCGTTGCCAATATCCCCATCAGCGTCCCCAGCACGACAATCTGCCAGGGATACTCATAAATGCTCAGCGGAAAGGCCGCCAATCGCCCCAGATTCCACAGCCCCGGGTCGATAACATCCGCGGCCACCAGCGAAATCATTTCTCCGGAAACAATCGTATTCCAAAAAAGGCACGCCGTGATATACACCACCACCAGCAGCCCCCAAAACAGATGAATATATGGATGGCTGTAATGGAGCGTCGGACCGACGGCCATAAACGACTTTGACGGCGCCGGAGCGGATTTCACCGCGGTTGATGTTGTTTTCTTGCTCATTTTGGATACCGACGGAAATCCAAATGTGTTTTCAATGACCCATAAAAGACACTGTTAAGGTTTAATCCTAACGTTCCGTGTCCGAAAGGTCAAAGAAAAACCCTTACTCCACGACCCATTCCTGGATGCCGCCGGAAAAGTTCTCTTGAAACGTCATCTCCAAACGCAGCGCGTCGGTCGTTACCGGTTTGAAATGAACGCGATCAAACGCATCCAGTGTAATGGTATAGTCGGTGGTATTTTCGACAGGTTTCCATACGTCGCCGTCGCGATAAAGCACACGCCAGAATTTGGGCAGGCGGCATTCCCCTCGACCGGTGTCGTCAAACCAATAAACCGCAACCGATCGCACGGTTTTTGGCTCTGGAAACTCGTATTGAATCCATTCGGTGGTGCCTTTTCGGGGCCACCAGTGATAAAAGCCCTGTTCCTGATCGCTCGAGGACTTCGGCACGAGTTGGTCCTGGACAAACTCAAGCCGAGCATTGCCGACGGTGGTGTAATAGGACGCACTGACTTTGCTTTGTGACGCAATGGTTGGCGCCGGCAGCGGCACGGCGGCTTGTTCCGTCCGTGCCAGCCACACCGCCATCGGTGTTCGGCCGCGATGGGCCCACGCATAGTACGGAATCGCCGAAAACGCCCGTTCGGTGCGTTCCAGTCCGCCGTCCAGCGTCCGTTGCAACTCCAAAGCCTTCCCCTCAATCACCGTTACCCCGCCAAGCAGGTCGGGCTTGAACGAACTGGTCAGCGTTGCCTCATCGGGCAGCATCAGGTTCAATACCCGTCCGCCTTCCACATCGAGGCCTTCCAGACAATATACCAGCGGCCCCCCCTGCAGGGCGACCTTGCCGACATTCTCCCGCACCCGTTCATCGCAAACCACCCGTCGAACCGCCATAGGCAATTCAAGTGTGATCCGGTCCCCAGCTTTCCACGTCCGCTCAAGCACCGCGTAGCCGTTGATAAGATGCACCGGGACCGCCTGGCCGTTGACCGCCAAATGAATAGGCCGCTCGGCCGGTTGCAACTCTGAATACAGCGTGCTGGGCACAGGCTTGTTCCGCGCCCAGCCGGGTATTCGCAGTTTTAACGCGAAGGACTGCGCCGCGGCCGGTTCGACCGTCAGTTCAACGGTGCCCTCGAAGGGGTATTGGGTCGATTGGGTCAGTTTGACAGGCTGCTCGCCGATGGCAACCTCGCTGCGCCCATGAACATACAGGTTGACATACACCGCCTCGTCCCGCACTGCATAAACATAGCCCGGCACCGAAGCCATAAACCGGCAAATGTTGCTCGGACAGCACGCACAGCCAAACCACGGCTGACGTTCATGGCCGGCAGGGCTTTCTAGCGGATTGGGGTAGAAAAAGTGCATCCCATCCAGTGCCACGCCGCTTAGGACGTTGTTATACAGCGACAATTCCATCACATCGATATAATCGGCCTTGCCGTGCAGCAGAAACATCCGATGATTCCAGAACACATTGGCAATCGCCGCGCACGTCTCGCAATAGGCGGTGCGGTTGGGCAGTTCATAATTATCCCCGAACGCCTCGCCTGCATGGCGGGCCCCGATGCCGCCGGTAATATAGAGTTTTTTCGAGACCACGTTGTCCCAAATCGCGTCAATGGCCTTCAGATACGCCGCATCGCCGGTCAATCCTGCCACATCCGCCATGGCCGCATACATATATGCCGCACGCACCGCATGGCCAACCGCCTCGGTCTGTTCAATCACCGGTTTGTGATCCTGACTGTAAGGACCGTAAAGCCGACGTTTATCGGCGTTGCGACCCCGCATATCGAGGAAAAATTTGGCTTGGTTAAGGTATTTTTCATTTCCGGTTACCCGATACAGTTTCACCAGGCCAATTTCAATTTCCTGATGGCCCGGCGGGTCGATCCGACCGCTCGGATTGAACACCGAACAGACCAAATCCGCATTTTTGACGGCAATATCCAGAAAACTTCGTTTGCCCGTGGCCAAATAGTGCGCCACCGCCGCTTCGTACATATGCCCGACATTATACAGCTCGTGGGAGTCGCGAATGTTGTCCCATCGCTGCTTGTCGTAGCAGCAAGCGATGTTGCGTCCGCCTTTGCGGGCCTGCGCCGTCCAGGCCGTATACAGATAGCCGTCCGGTTCCTGGGCCGCACCGATCCACCCAATCAGCTGATCCAGATACGCATCCAATTCCGCATCGGGATGCACCATCAAACTGTACGACGCCCCCTCAATAATCTTGTACACATCGCTGTCGTTGAAGCCAAAATCCCCCTCCCAGGGTTTGTCCGACAGCTTGGCGGCCACCTTGAAGTTTTCGATCCGCCCGGTCTGCTCGGACTGCTTGAACGCGAACGGGATCGTGGCTGTGCGGTTGGTCTCTATCCGCGGCAGCCAGAACTCATCGCCCACATGGACCTGCGTAAACGCCACTGGCTGATAGGGGTAATCCTTGAAAAGGGGGACAGGCTCAGCCCCAACAGTCCAAACGCACGCTAACGAAAACAGTGAAATAACCAAGATAGATACTTTCTTTTTGTACATTGTTTGTGTCCTTTCAAATTGTTCAGGCAGGATATGCCGCTCATTATAAAAGACAAACGATGCAAAATGTCAAATCTTTTTAGATTTTGCGAATTTTTGGGCGATTTTTTCAAATTTTCTGAACTTTATCAGAACAATGTACGTCATATCCGGAGAGTTGCTGTCGAAAAATAATTGTTCGTGGTGTTCTTTATCCAATGCACCTGAAATTAGGATGAAACCGCAAATGATACACGGAGTCAAAATGAACACAACGGTCCCTACAAAGACGTTCTGTACTGTTATTTTCTCGTTTCTCGTGGGCCTGTCTGCGGGCGCAGCGGCGAATTGGCCGACATGGCGCGGGCCAAATAGGATGGGAATTGCCGAGGGGAATCCTCCTTTGACTTGGAGTGAAGAGCACAACATCCAGTGGAAAATGCCCCTTGAAGGCGACGGCTCCAATTCGACGCCGGCCGTCTGGGGGGAAAAACTGTTTTTCCAGATTGCCGTAGAAACCGATAAAACCCCCCCAGCCTCTGCCGAACAGGCCGGCCCGATAGCCGGCCGCGGACGTACCCCAAGCAGCCTGTATCAATTCAAAGTGGTCTGCTTGGATCGCACAACCGGCAAAACACTCTGGACTACCCAAGTCCGCGAAACCGTTCCTCATGAAGGCCACCATGGCGACCATGGCTTGGCTTCCTATTCGCCCGTGACCGACGGAACTGCCGTCTGGGCCAATTTCGGGTCGCGCGGCCTGCACTGTCTGACGCTGGACGGGCAGATCAAATGGCAAAAAGACCTGCCCTTAATGCGAATTCGCGGCACCTTCGGCGAGGGCAACTCACCGCTGCTGGTAGAGAACAAGCTGATAGTCGTCGGCGATCACGAAGACCAATCCTATATCATCCGCCTTTGACAAAGACACAGGCAAGATTCTCTGGCGCCAGGACCGCGACGAACCGACCGCCTGGACATCGCCGATTGCCGTAGTAGAAGAGGATGGAAAGATTCAAATCATCGTCAGCGGAACCAACCGCATTCGCGCCTATGATGCCCAAACCGGCCAGGTCATCTGGCAATGCGGGGGACAAACGCAAAACGTCATTCCCACTCCAGTATGCGGACACGGCATAGTCTATTGCACCAGCGTCTGCCGATCGGGCGGTAAGTGCCGCCCCTTAAAACCGTGCATAATTCAACCTTATCAATCTCGCTTTGCCCAAATTAACAGGAGCTAAGGCGCCGTTGTTTTTTTGCCTGTTTTCGTTGTCGGTAGTAGGAAATAAGCCGCAGGGATACAGAGTGGGCCAAACCCGCTGCGATAAACCCAAGAATGACCCCCCCCACGAGCATTTCAAGCCCGATATTCATTGCTGTGGAAGTAACGTCTTTCCAGAACGCCTGCGTGTGAAACTCGGTCAGTAACCGATACAATGACAGCGTTTCATCGAATAAATGGTCCATCTGTTCCGGGTTGAGTTCCGGTTTGGAGGGGCGCATCTTCAATATCAACCGGCCGAGCCGATAGGCCGGATAATAAACAAAGACGGCCGTTGCCGCATTACTGACCCATACTCCCAACACCGCTACCATTCGGTTGGCTTTGAGCAATGAGGCCGTTATCCATGCCAGCATCATCTGCAATCCCATCACCGGCAGATACGCGATAAACACCCCGATCGCCAGCCCCTTTGCGATGCGTTCAGGGGAATCATTAACGTGGAGAATGCGCGTCTTTACAAACCGCAGCATCGGCCGCAATCGCAAGAGGAGTTTCGTCCGCAGCGAAATTTTCATTTCGGCTCGTCTGCTATCTGTGCTGCCATCTGACGGTCAATTGCGTTGAGAACCGCCTGGACGCTGACTTGTTCAATGCGATGAGCCGGCTTTCGGCTGCGAATGGCGGTGCCGCGTTGTTCCGGCTCGACGGCCACGACGGCGTCGGGCTGCTTGTATGGCCCGACCCACGCCGGGTTGGTCGGCCCAAAGATCAGCACCGTCGGGCGCCGCAGCGCCACGGCGATCTGCCCAGGGCCGGTATCATTGGACACCACCAGCCCAGCCTGAGCCAGCAGCGCAACCAACTGAGGAATGGTGGTTTTTCCGCATAAATCGGCTATCGGCACGGTGGCGGCATGCTGAAGCGCCGCGACAATCTTTTTTTCGCCGGGCGAACCGACCGCTGCGATGGCCAGGCCGTATTTTTTGGCGACAAACTCGGCCACCGCGGCAAACCGTTCAACCGGCCAGCGTTTGCTCTCGTGAGCGGCCCCGGCAATCAGCACCGCAAATCGCCCCGCCTCAAGCCCTGCATCCTTCCTCAGTGCCCCCACGGACTGCACCACCCCTGAAGGCGGCTCAAACCGAATATACGGCTCAAACTCCTCGACCCCCACCGCCTTTAACATCGCGCGATACAAGTCCACCATATGCAGCGACCCTTCCGGCCGGCGGACCCGATGCGTATAAAACAGCGGCGCCCCCTCGCGAGCCGAGGCTGCCCCCACGCGCATCGGGCAGCCTGACAGCCACCCCAGCAAAGCCGTACGTAAAAGCCCCTGCAAATCCAGCACCAAATCGAAGCGCTCCCCACGAAGCCGGCCAATCAGCTCGCGCATCGCACAAAAACCGGCCGAGGTGTACCACCGCCCCAGCAAGCGCCGCTCAAACAGCAGCGTCTCGTCCACTCCTCGAACACACGTCAACAGCGGCGCAAATTCACGACGTATCATCCACGTTATGCGGGACTCCGGAAATGCCTTTCGCAGCGCCTCCAGCACCGGAAGGGCATGCACCACATCGCCCAGCGACGACGGCTTGATGATCAAAATATTCTGATAGCCCATAGCAAGGGTCGATTGTTACGTTTGGAACAAAAAGACACAACACAGATCCTATGGGGAATTGTACGCGCAAAACCACCCGCATGCAAGACCTGTATTCTGACTGACAGCAATCAAACGCGATTGAGCGTAACCCTGCACCCTTATTTAATCAGACGGATACTGACCGGGTATCGGAAAGCGCGACCCTGACCAGCAGCCACACAACCCATAATGCAGAATACAAGCTCCGCAATCATTATCAGCGGCAAAAGAAAAATCCCAATGAACACAAAAACCAACACACAGGCTATCGCATACCCTATAACAACGGTGATTTGGAAATTCAGCGCTTCTTTGCCCTGGTCGTTGACAAAGGCACTCTGGTCCTTTTTGATCAGCCAGATAATCAGCGGCCCCAGGAAACTGGAAAAAAAGCCCAGCAGATGGCACAACAGCCCCAGATTCTTGTCATCTTGGCTGACCGTGCCGCTCGGCGGCGGAGGCGGAGAAGTTAATGGACTTTCCGGAGGGGTTTGGGTATTTTGCGACGAAGATGGACTCTCTTGAGGCGACCTTTGCGGTTCCTGTGACGGCGGGATGTTCTCATCTGGGTTGTTGCTCGGTGCGTTCTGATCCATAGCGTAATCCTCCCTAAACAAAGGTTTCCGATAATTCAACATTGTACATCCGTTTGCCCCATTAAAAGTCAGACATTCGCATCTGTCAAGTCAATTGTTGCGCCGCGGCTTCATTGATGGCTGCGGATGCGGATTTTCTTTGACGCAAAGGCGTTTGCTCAATATACTTCGAATTTTACTGGATTTGACGACGGTTTGCTGGAGATGCTCTATGCTCAATAATTCCAAAATTATCGGCGAAGGAATTACTTTTGATGATGTGCTGTTGCTACCGGCCCGCAGTGATTTTGTGCCGGCGCAGGCCGATACCCGAACTCGGCTGACCCGGCACGTAACGATCAATATTCCCCTGGTCTCGGCGGCGATGGACACCGTAACCGAGTCGGCCCTGGCCATTGCGCTGGCCCAGGAAGGCGGTATCGGCATTATCCACAAGAATCTGACCATTGAGGCGCAGCAGCGTGAGGTGACCAAGGTCAAACGCTCCGAAAATGGCGTGATTTTAGATCCGATTACGCTCACTCCTGAATTGCCGGTCTCCACGGCCCTGCAATTGATGAATGAGCAGAATGTCTCGGGCATTCCGATTGTCGAAGGCACCAAACTGGTCGGCATCCTGACACGACGGGATTTGAAGTTTCTGACGGACAAATCCGTACGGATTCGCGATGTGATGACCAAGACCAATCTCGTTACCGGTCCGGCAGGCACTACGCTTGAACAGGCCAAGGACATCCTGCGAAAACACCGCGTCGAAAAACTGCTGCTGGTCAACGACAAAGGCGAACTGGCCGGACTGATTACCATGCGGGATATTGACCGCGTGCAGCAGTTTCCGAATGCGGTGCGCGACCCTCGCGGCCGATTGCGGGTCGGCGCGGCCGTCGGCGTCAAGGATCGCGACCGTGTCAAGGCCCTGATCAAGGCAGAAGTGGATGTTATCGTGGTGGATACCGCCCACGGTCACTCAAAAAACGTCCTGGAGATGGCCGCGTGGGTTAAGGAGAATTTCAATATCGATGTGATTGCCGGCAACATTGCCACCGCCCAAGCCGCCGAGGACCTTATTGCCGCCGGTGTGGATGCGGTCAAGGTCGGCATAGGCCCCGGCGCGATTTGCACTACCCGGGTGATTTCGGGCGTGGGTGTGCCGCAGATTTCCGCGATTATGGATG
>MTKW01010110.1_pt1 | contig 10689 bp, 8 predicted proteins | sample 1042761 | NCBI WGS metagenome assembly MTKW01 (sample SAMN06205366, study PRJNA360243) | anaerobic digester metagenome | biome: Wastewater treatment plant; feature: Anaerobic digester sludge; material: sludge; isolation source: anaerobic digester fed with sludge from wastewater treatment plant ...
ATTATCAGTGGGTTTTTTGCATATTATTGTCCGGGACGCAGTTTTCTTACGGCTGCACCCGCCTGCCAAAGTTCTGAATCGCGCATCTCTTTGAGTTCAGCATTCAGGCTGGTTTTGTAATCAACACTGCTTGTTGAATCAAGTACGCGTTTTGTTTCAATACCCGACTTCACACTTTCATAAAGTTCATTAAACACCGGAAGAGTAGCTTCGCGGAATTTATGTCTCCAGTCCAAAGCGCCGCGTTGCGCAGTTGCGCTGCAATTTGCGTACATCCAGTCCATTCCGTTCTGGTCCACCAGGCGGATGAGGCTTTGTGTGAGCTCTTCAACCGTTTCATTGAAAGCTTCTGACGGACTGTGTCCATTTTTGCGCAAGACATCATACTGAGCTTCAATGATTCCTGCAAGTGCACCCATCAACACACCGCGTTCACCGGTGAGGTCAGAATACACTTCATTTTCAAAGGTGGTGGGGAACAGGTAGCCCGAACCTATGGCTATGCCGAGAGCCAATGCACGTTCTTCAGCTCTACCGGTGTAATCCTGAAAGATTGCATAGCTGGAGTTAATTCCGTTTCCTGCAATAAAGTTGGTGCGTACACTGGCGCCGGAACCTTTTGGGGCAACTAAAATAACATCTACGTTCTCGGGTGGTATAACTCCGGTTTGCTCTTTATAGGTTATTGAAAAACCGTGTGAAAAATAGAGCGCATCGCCTTCTTTTAGACAAGGTTTAAGTTTTGGCCAAAGGATGCGCTGTGCTGCATCCGATACAAGGTATTGAATGATTGTGCCCTTTTCTGCTGCTTCTTCAACAGGAAAAAGCGTTTCGCCGGGAACAAAACCATCACGCACTGCCTTATCCCAGTCTTCCTTGAACTCGGGAGCCTGCCCGATAATCACTTTGAACCCGTTGTCCTTCATGTTTAGTGCCTGTGCAGGCCCCTGAACACCATAGCCAATGATTGCAATGACTTCATCTTTTAATACTTCTTTTGCTTTCTCTACCGGAAATTCTTCACGGAGGACTACATTTTCAACTACTCCGCCAAAGTTAATTTGTGCCATAATTTTTAATTGTTGTAATTTTTTGTTTAAATAATATTTCAGTATTTATTCTGTTAAAATCGGAATTTAATCTATACTCTCAAGCAAAGCATCTCTCTCTTTTAAAAATTCTGAAAGACGTTCAATGGGATCGCGTGTAATTGCAATTCTTCCCGAACGTATAAACTGCATGACCTTGAAATTGTTCAATTCGTCAAACAAAGCCTGAGTCTCTTCTTTGTGCCCTGTTTTTTCAATAACCGTATATTCTCTTGTAACTTCAAGAATCCTTGCACCTGAATTCCGGACAATATTTTCAATTGTGCTGTTTTCATACAATGCTTCCGTAGGTACTTTATAAAGCGCAATTTCCTGGTAAATCATTTCATCGTTGGTGTGATAAAAAGCTTTCAGAACATCAATTTGCTTCTCAATCTGCCCGACTATTTTGGTCACCAGTTCTTCGGTAGTACTTATCACGATAGTGAATTTATATATACTCTGAATTGCAGACTCAGAAACAGTCAGACTGTCAATATTTACTTTTCTGCGGGTAAAAACGTTGGTTATACGTGCCAGCAGGCCAATGTGGTTTTCTGAATAAACCGTTATTATATACTCTTGTTTCATAATTTCTGATATTAATTTATTAACATTATTTCAATTCAGGTTCCAAAATCACCTCAGAAACTGAAGCTCCGGAAGGTACCATCGGGAATACATTATCCTCCTTTTCAATCATCACTTCAAGCAGATACGGACCTTTGTAGTCAATCATTTTCTGAATTGATCCCTCCAGGTCATCACGAGATTCAACCTTGTGTCCCTCAATGCCGTACCCTTTTGCAATAGTAATAAAATCAGGATTTTTCAAACCGGTGAATGAGTATCTCTTTTCGAAAAAAAGCTGCTGCCACTGGCGCACCATACCGAGAAAATTATTGTTAAGTATTATCATTTTCACTGGAATATTATCCTGTGAAATAGTGCCTAATTCCTGAATGCTCATCTGGAAACCGCCATCACCGATGAATGTAATGACTGTACGGTCGGGAGCAGCGAGCTGAGCTCCAATGCTGGCTGGCAAACCAAAGCCCATGGTTCCCAATCCGCCGGAGGTAACGTTGCTACGCGGTTGTCTGAATTTAAAATAGCGCGAGGCAATCATTTGATGTTGCCCGACATCCGTAACAAGAATGGCTTCGTTATTGGTTTTCTCTCCAACGATACGAACCGTTTCTCCCATTGTCAATCCGGGCTTTTCGGGGTACAGTTCCTTTTCGATAATTTTATTAAATTCTATATCGTAGCACTCTTTAAATCTATTCAACCACTTTTCGTGACTGTTCTGTTTTACATTATCAGTCAGCATTTTCAGCGCCTTTTTGGCATTTCCTAAGATTGGTACATCAGCTTTAATAATTTTATTTATCTCTGCCTGATCAATTTCAAGATGGATAATTTTGGCATCGGTGGCATACGCAGATACTTTTCCGGTTACACGATCATCGAAACGCATTCCCACGGCTATAATAACATCAGCTTCGTTGGTGAGCAGATTTGGACCGTAATTCCCGTGCATACCCAGCATGCCAACATTCAGCGGATGGTCTGTTGGCAGTGCAGAGAGCCCCAGAAGTGTCCATGCAACAGGAATTCCTGTCTTTTCAACGAATCTCTTCAGCTCTTCTTCTGCCCGGGAAATAATAACGCCCTGACCCAATAGCAATAGCGGGCGCTTTGCCTGATCAATGATTTCGACTGCTTCTTTAACCTTAAACGGGTCGATTTGAGGCTCAGGAACATAGCTTCTGATTTTTGTGCATTTTTTATATTCAAACTCCAGTTCCCCAAACTGTGCATCTTTGGTCAGGTCGATAACCACCGGACCGGGACGGCCGGATTGGGCAATATAGAAAGCCTTGGCAATTGCTTCCGGTATTTCTTCGGGGGTTGTAACCTGAAAATTCCATTTGGTAACGGGCATGGTGAGTCCCATAATGTCTGATTCCTGGAAAGCGTCAGTGCCCAGCAGTGGTGAAGGCACCTGCCCGGTAATGCAAACCAGCGGTGAAGAGTCCATCATGGCATTTGCAATTCCTGTAATCAGATTTGTGCCGCCAGGACCTGAGGTAACAAAGCAGACTCCTGCTTTTCCGGTTATGCGTGCATAACCTTCAGCAGCATGAACAGCTCCCTGTTCATGGCGTGTTAGAATATGTTTTATCTGTGAGTTAAAATCGTACAATGCATCATAAACGGGCATAATTGCCCCGCCCGGATACCCGAAAATGGTATCAACGCCCTCTTCCATTAGCGAAAGGATGAGAGCCTGGGAACCTGAAATTTTCTTTTTTGTCATATCACTATTTTTTGGAGTTAATAATTTACTTAATCAATCAAACGAATTGCACCTCTGTCTGCCGAAGAAACCAGGCTGGCATAAGCCTTTAATGCCTTGGTAACCCTGCGTTTCCGTTTGGGAGGCTGAAAAGCGTTCTCTCCTTTGGCTTCTTCGTTTTTTCTTCGTTTTTCCAGTTCATCATCCGAAATCACCAGATTGATGGAACGGTTTAAAATGTCAATTTCAATAATGTCATTGTTTTGAATCAACCCGATAGCGCCAGCTGAGGCAGCTTCGGGGGAGGCGTGCCCAATGGACAGTCCGGATGTTCCTCCGGAAAAGCGTCCGTCAGTAATTAGCGCACACTCTTTATCAAGCTGCATCGCCTTAAGATAGGAAGTGGGGTAGAGCATCTCCTGCATTCCAGGTCCGCCTTTGGGCCCTTCATATCGAATTACAACCACATCTCCTTTTTTTACAATATCGCCAAGTATGCCGTTTACGGCATCGTCTTGTGAATCAAACACCTTAGCTTTTCCGCTGAATTTGAAAATGGAAGAGTCAACACCTGCAGTTTTTACAATGCAGCCGTTTTCGGCAATGTTGCCGTATAGTATTGCCAATCCACCATCTTTGCTGTATGCATTTTCAATATTTCGGATACATCCGTTGGTGCGGTCGGTATCCAGTTCAGTGTAATAGTTCTCCTGTGATGCCATCTTCAGATTTCTTCTTCCATCGCCGGGAGCAGAGAGGAAACGCATTTTGGCATCTTCAGAAAGATTTGTGTTGGTCACATCATAAGATTCAATAGCCTCTTTCAGTGTTCGTCCGTCTATCCGGCTTACGGCAGTTTCAATAAGATTACCGCGATCCAGTTCTGCCATGATGGAAAGGATTCCGCCTGCTCGGTTCACATCCTGAACATGATAACGTGAACTGGGCGATACTTTGCACAGGTTGGGCGTAATGCGTGAAAGCCGGTCGATATCATTCATTGTGAAATCTACACCAGCTTCGTGAGCTATAGCCAAGAGGTGCAGTACCGTGTTGGTGGAGCCACCCATGGCAATATCCAGTTTCATTGCATTCAAAAAGCTTTCGCGTGAAGCAATACTTCTTGGAAGAACTGAATCATCACCATCAGTATAATAGGATTTTACAGCGGAAATGATTTTTTCCACTGCTTCTTCAAAAAGTTTTCTACGATTGGCGTGGGTTGCCACAATGGTGCCGTTTCCGGGGAGGGCAAGTCCAATTGCCTCGGCAAGGCAGTTCATGGAGTTGGCTGTGAACATTCCCGAACACGACCCGCAGGTTGGGCAGGCATTCTGTTCAATAATCAGCAGCTCCTGGTCTGAAACCGACTGATCGGCTGCCATCACCATAGCGTCCACCAGGTCGAAATGTTCACCTTCAATTACCCCTGCTTCCATTGGTCCTCCCGAAACAAAAATTGAGGGAATATTCAGGCGCATGGCAGCCATCATCATTCCGGGGGTTATTTTGTCGCAGTTTGAGATGCAAATCATCGCATCCACCATGTGTCCGTTGCACATATATTCCACACTGTCGGCAATCACTTCGCGCGAAGGCAGGGAATAGAGCATACCGTCGTGCCCCATTGCAATGCCATCGTCAACGGCGATGGTGTTGAATTCGGCTGCGAAATAACCCTGTTTTTCGATTAACCCTTTCAGGTATTGCCCGATTTCGTGAAGGTGTGCATGCCCGGGTACAAATTGCGTAAATGAGTTGACAATGGCAATAACCGGACGCCCAAAATGTTCTTCCTTCATCCCGTTGGCACGCCACAGGCTTCGTGCACCTGCCATTCTGCGGCCTTGTGTTGTCGTGTTGCTTCGTAATGGAATTTGCATACTTTTTACTCTTTAATTTCAGTTTTTTTATTAAAAAAGCCTTTCCCGGTTCCGGGAAAGGCTTGCTTATATTCTTTATAGCTACATACAATTCTACCTCTTCCCGGTGTTTCCGAAAATGACCACGAGGACGACAAGAATATATGCAGAAAACAGTTTCATATAATAAATTTCAATTTTATAAGCGACAAATCTAAGAACTAAATTCAAAAAACAAAGCGATTGGTAATTAAATCTCTGTTTTTTCTTACAAAATTAAATTATAAGTTGACATTTAGTTAGAAAATAATATTCACACAGCTGAGATGTGAAATTGTCTTTTCTGTTGTTACTCAATGTGATATCTATTGTGAAAATTGAAAAAGATCAAGATTTCTTGTAATGTTAAGTTATTATTTAAAAACACATTTTGTTAATAAATGGAGCCTGAACTGAACATTGTGGCATATAGAAAGTTTCTATTTAAGGTTTAATGACAAATATGGGACAGCTATTTTAAAACTATTAAATTATAATCATTATGTTTGAAACCTCCAGTTTAATTTATCAGGCTATAATGTTGGTAAGCTTCTGTGCAATGATTGTTGATGGAAATATTGATAAAAGAGAAGTAGATTTTAATGAAGTAATTTTCAGGGAATCCCCTGTTGCAGAGGAGACGCATTATGCCAAAATGGCAAACTATTACATTGATGCAGTCAATGCAGATCCCGATGCTTTTATGGAAGGCTACTTCAATGCTTTAGAAGAAAACCCACTCTCAAAAGAGGAGAAAATTTCTTTATTTGGCATAGCAGACAGCCTTATCAGAGCTGATGGTGAAATTACGGAAAAAGAAATTCAATTTCTAATGCTGACCAAAGCGCAATTGGGCTTAAAAAACGAAGAAGTGATGAGTGAATTCCCAAAATTGGAATTATTTCATGAAAAGAGGGGAGGGGATGAAGCAGCAGAAGAAACAGCAATTCAGAAGTTTGTGAAATCTCTTGATTTGCCAAAATTTAGTCATCTGAAAGAATAATTGAATTTTTGTTTAATATCTGATCAAATGTGCTTTATTCCTGAAAATCGACGTCCTTGCGATTTTGAGATTTAGGAGTTTCTACAACTTCTACTTCTTTGAGAGGATTCGACAATAGATATTTTGTGATGAAACGACCATGTAGAAATGCTTCACAAACAAGCATAATTAAAATGAGGGAGTTACATCCAATACCTTTGAAAACTTTTAATTTTAATTGGATGAAAAAAGTTTGTTTTTGGTTGTCGTTTTTTTGTTTGCAGCTGATTTTTCCCTCCTGCATCATTATAAATAATCCGGCAGGTCAATATCAACCGGATGAGTCATCTTATAAGCCTTTGCCTGTAAACCGGGAGCGTGGCGGGATTGTCTATTTTAATGCACGCGACATTGGAAGAGTCAGGGTAAAAGGAGTTCACCTGGAAATTATGAAATCTCACAAATCGGAACTGGAGGTCAGCAGTAACAATATACAGTATCTGAAGGTTTTAAGATTTAAGGATGAGTTGTATTTATTTTATGATTTTCCCAAGACCGGGGCAGAAAGCGGTTTTCACAAGCTGGAACATAAATTCGTATTATATATTAATCATCCAATTTTTGGACTCAATGCTGAGCAAACAGGACGCATAACAGTCAGAGATTTGCTTTTTACACCCCATCTGGATGTTCAGGTTGCGCATGCGGGAAATGTAAAATGTGATGTAAACACTCAGGAATTTAATCTGATTGGAAATTCGGCTTCTAGCTTTACGGGTTGGGTAGAATCCCAAAAAATGAAAGTAAATTTGAAAGGTGCAGCCATTGCTGAGATAGGAGGAGTTTCAGAAAATGTTGAAATTATTACCAAAGAGTCGGCAAGATTTACAGGCGAAANNTCCTTTTGAACTCAGTAATTTAAATTTCTTATCTGTTTTGAAATCATTTTATCTGAATTCCATTTTGGGATGTACTTTCCATGTGCGATAGCCATAAGTGGCAATGACTACAAAACAGATAAAAGGTAAAATGAATGAAAAATTCACTGCCGGCATTGAACCTACTGTTCCAAAATCAATTATTGCGCCTTGCAGCGGTGGCATTAAGGCTCCGCCTACAATTGCCATAACAAGCCCCGCTGCACCAATGGTAGCATCATCGCCCAGCCCTTCAAGTGCAATTCCATAAATTGTGGGAAACATTAAAGACATAAAAGCCGAAGTTGCAACGAGCAAATAAAGTCCTGCCATGCCTTGAATTATTATGACTCCGGTGGTGGTTATCATGCCGCCAATGGCAAAAATGGTAAGTAGCAGGCGGGAATTAAGATATTTCATCAACATGGTACTGATAAACCGGCTTGAAAGAAAAATAGACATTGCCACTATGTTGTAATACTGGGCATTAGCTTTTGAAATACCCANNGCAATTACACCTTCCCGGTAACGAACATTTTTTAAAAGCCGTTTAAATGTATCTGATGTTTTTGCTGAAGTATCTGTTCTTATATATTTGGGCATCTTTGATGTTGAAATGATTATGAACATAAGAATTACCACAAGTCCAAGTACAATGTAGGGGTCGCGAATAATTGACAGGTCATGTGTACGAATTGCTGCTTTTTCAGCCTCGCCAAGTGTTGTGAAAATCAGATCGCCTGCCGCATTACGTTTATCGGATTCAAGCGCAGAAAGAATATAGTTGGATGCCACAAACATACCCAGAAGCGAACCCATAGGATTAAATGATTGTGCAAGGTTCAACCTTCTTGTAGCTGTTTCCGGTGCTCCCATTGATAAGATATATGGGTTTGCTGTTGTTTCCAGAAAAGCCAGCCCGAAGGTCAAAATGTAGAGTGAAATCAGAAAGAATTCAAAGATTTCGTATTGTGCAGCAGGAAAAAATAGAAGTGCGCCTACAGCATAGAGTGACAGACCCATTAAAATCCCTTTTTTGTAGCTGTATTTTTTCACAAACAAAGCGGCAGGAAGAGCCATTGTGGCATAGCCGCCATAAAATGCAAACTGAACCAAGGCAGCCCGGACGTTGGATATCTCCATTACGGTTTGGAATGCAGCCACCAAGGGATTGGTAATGTCATTTGCAAATCCCCACAAGGCAAAAAGGCTGGTTATCAGTACGAATGGTATTAATACCTTTTTAGAAACAACAGGCTCCTTGAGTTTTTTCATTAGATTAATATTATACATTTACAAACGGAATTCTGAATTGTCTCAGGTTTCTTTTCGGTTGAATTACACTTTATTCAGGACGGTGAAGTAGGCATACAGTGAAGATGATTTTCACGGTTCAACGTCCATTTCTTCAAAACGTGCAGNNTTATTTTGACGTTTTTCCAGTTGCCGGCGCAGTTTTTCTTCAATGCTGGCCAAAAGTGCCATGAAGCTGTCACCATATTCGGAAGCAAACGGATCGTTACCGGGTATGCCGAGGCGAATGCTCACCTGCTTCTGGTTGGTTGATTTGGATTCTTTGTTTTCTAAAAAGATATCTACGTAGGTTATTCCCTGAAACCGTCTTGACAAGCGGGTAACCAATTTTCTGATTCGTTCTTTTACTGCATCTTCTATCTCATAGTCGGTTGCCTGAACGTCAATCGCAATTCCATTGAGGGTTTCTGCATATTTCATAAACTGCTTTTTAAATTTTAATCTTTAATTTTACTTGAATATGTTTTAAAGCAAATCTAAAATTTTTTTCTTCACTGATCCTCTTTTCGGTTAAAAATTGCTTTTATTTTTTCAAAGAGATCTTCTATGGTGTTGTACTCTTCCGTAAAAGAAAAGCCGACTCCCTGTGTGTAAGGGGATGTTTCATAAATCAGATTATTGTTGGAGCGGTTGTATGCTTTGAAACGGAGTTTTCCGTTAGGAGTGAGTTTTACGTTAATGTCGAAATCACCCACCAGCTGGCTGTTGTTGCTTGAGTTGGGATTGTTGTTGTTTCCGATGTTTCCGTTGATGGTAACGCGGTCGTTGAACATTTGAGTACTCAGCGCCAATTCAATTTCGTTATTGGTTATCTGGCTGCCGGGGCGATAGTTCAGTCCGATGTCCAGATTACTGCTGATTTGTGAAAGCCAGTTACTTAGCTGGTTGGATAGCAGTTCACTTGCTGTGGTACCGAAAAGGTTGGGGTTTTGTGCATCATAAGTTCCCCGCAGGTATTCCGGTGTATAGAACTTTCCCAAAACTACGAGCGACAAAATTTGCTTATTCATCTCCTCCGGGGTATTAAAAAACTGCTTCACCTCCTCTACCAGCCGATCTTCTACTGAAGGAAAATCAATTGCAAAACTGATGTTTGGATTGGACAACTCTTCGGTGAGAATAATCTTGCACTCAACCGGTATGCGTTGATGCTGATATACGTTTTCATAGGTGTTCACCAGCAAATCGTAAAGCGAAGCTTTCAGCTTATAAACTGCACTAATGTCGATGATTGCATTGTACGGATTTTCTGACCAGGTTATAGTTCCGCCCTGTTCGATTGTAAATCGTTTGTTTATGACGTTTTGCAGGGTAAACAGATAATCGCCCTTTTCAACCGTATAGGCTCCTGAAAGGGTAATGTCGCCGTCGTTGTTTATTCCAAACCTTAAAATTCCTTCTCCCTGTGCGCGGATAACATCACCGATGTAGGAGTTGTAAATCAGCTGAACTTTCGCTTCAGGAGTTGCGGTGATGGTCAGGTCCATGGTGAAAGCGCCATTTTCTTTGCGCGGAAACAGAAACTGCTGCCTCACTGTGTCTTCGGTGGAAACAAACTGAATGAAATCAAATCTCTCCAGCTCACTTTCATCTTCAAGGGAGATATTGACATTTGTTCCTGCCAAAGTAGTACCCGAACCGGAAAGCTTCACATCGCTCCGGTATCCGGTAATATATATTCTCCCATTAGCGACAACATGCCCGTAAAATTGGGAATTGTCTCGCGAAGTGGTGTTGATAGCAATTATTCGCGGAGTTACTACTGAAAGGTTATATTGCATTTCTGAAAAATTCTTGTGCACAATGGAACCATCAAATGTTCCTTTATTCCCGACAAAGTCGGTTATGGAAATTTTTCTGAACTGAATGGAATCGCCACGAAAGTAAACAGAATCACTAAAATTGTAGTTCACCTGCGTAAAATCGATGGTCAATCCGGCGTTTGATGCTTCAATAGCACCGGTGAGAAGAATATTGTCCGGTGTTCCGTGGATTTTTACCCTGCCTGTGCCATCTCCGTGGAAGTTGGAAATTGTGTTGCGTATAACGGTCTCCAGAACCACCAATGAAAGTTGGTCGGCATTGACATCGTAGGATATTTCACGAGTTGCCGGATTGTAGCTGCCGCTCGCGCGAAGGCTCTGCCTTTGGTTTTTCTCAATTTTTACATCTGATTTCAAAAGTT
>MTKW01013082.1_pt1 | contig 10685 bp, 9 predicted proteins | sample 1042761 | NCBI WGS metagenome assembly MTKW01 (sample SAMN06205366, study PRJNA360243) | anaerobic digester metagenome | biome: Wastewater treatment plant; feature: Anaerobic digester sludge; material: sludge; isolation source: anaerobic digester fed with sludge from wastewater treatment plant ...
TACAACCGGTTTACGCCGGTCGTGGTTTCTTCCGAAACCCCTTTTATTTCTGCGGCAACACTATGCCAGCGCTCCGGAGTTTCTTTCAAAATGGATTTCAGGATTTTATTCAGTTCCGCTTCATCTTCGCCTTCTGCCGGAAGATTTAGGATATCGGGATTCTTTTCAGCTTCATGACCACGGTGTACCATCAGGGTGGCATCTCCGCCGTCGTCAACAATCAGATGGGGTCCTTTCCCATTGCCAAAGTCAAGCGCACGGTTAGTACACCACCAGTATTCCTCAAGGGTTTCACCTTTCCATGCGAACACGGGAACTCCTGCTTTGGCTATTGCAGCTGCCGCATGGTCCTGTGTGGAGAAAATGTTGCAACTTGCCCAGCGAACATCTGCGCCAAGCTCCACAAGGGTTTCTATCAACACGGCAGTTTGAATGGTCATGTGCAGGCTGCCGGTTATGCGTGCTCCCAGAAGGGGTTTTTGCTTGCCAAATTTTTCACGGATTGCCATCAGACCGGGCATCTCCTTTTCAGCAATATCAATCTCTCTCCTTCCAAATTCTGCAAGTTTTATATCTGCAATCTTATAGTCATATTTTTTTTCAACAGCGATACTCATTTTATATAATATTATTATGGGTTACATTCGAGGGTGCAAAGTTAACAATTTTCAATGTTGAATAGTTTAGATAAATTACAGGGGCAGCAAAATCAGTTGCCCATATCCGACAGAAATTTTATGCGCATTAGCCGAATATCTTCTTCGGAATATTCATCTTCACCCAGTTCATCCAATGCTTTTTCAACCGAATCCTCTTTGGCTTCCCTGAAATAGTTAAACACTTCTTCCTGATGGTCATCGTCAAGCACACTATTAACATAGTAATCGATATTCAGCTTGGTTCCCGAATTAACAATGGCTTCAACTTCAGAGATAATATCGCGCACTTCAACACCTTTTGCATTGGCAATATCTTCAAATGACAACTTCCGGTCGATATTCTGAATAATGAACACCTTCATTTTCGATTTGTTGGCGATGGTGCGTACCACAAAATCATCGGGGCGGTCAATTTCATTCTCCTCCACGTATTTGGCAATCAGTTCAACGAATTCGCGTCCATAGCGCTGTGCTTTACCCTGCCCGACTCCCTGAATTTTTTGCAGTTCTTCCAAAGTAATCGGGTATTGAATGGACATATCAGCCAGCGAGGGGTCCTGAAAAATCACATAGGGAGGAAGGTTTTTGCGCCGTGCGATTTGCTTGCGCAAATCCTTGAGCATAGAAAACAGCATAGGGTCCCCGCCTGTGGCGCCAGAGGGAGCTCCGGCAGTTCCGGAATCGTCATCCTCTTCGTATTCGTGGTTTTTGACCAATAAAAAGCTCACGGGATTGGCTATAAACTCATGTCCTTTTGGAGTAACTTGCAATAAACCGTAATTTTCAATATCCTTATTTATCAGTCCGTGAATCATACATTGTCTGAAAACGGCGTTCCAGAAGCTCTCGTTGTGATCACTACCGGCTCCAAAAGAATCGAGCGTATAGTGCTTGAATGATTTTATAGCGGCGGTTTTGTTTCCGACAAGAATATTTGCAATGTGTTCGCCCTTATACTTTTCATTGACTTCAAGAATGGCATCCAGCGCTGTCAGAACCTCATCTTTTGCCTCAATTTGTTCTTTCGGGTTCAGGCAGTTATCACAGTTTCCGCAGTTGTCGTGAGGGTATTTCTCCCCAAAATAGTGGAGCAGAATAACTCTCCTGCAGATTGCCGATTCGGCATAAGAAACTGTATCCAAAAGAAGTTGTTTTCCGATCTCCTGTTCGGCAACGGGTTTCCCCTGCATAAATTTTTCGAGTTTCTGAATATCTTTGTAGCTGTAGAAAGTGATGCACTGTCCTTCGCCACCATCGCGCCCGGCACGCCCTGTCTCCTGATAGTAGCCTTCCAGACTTTTGGGAATGTCGTAGTGAATCACAAATCGCACATCGGGCTTGTCGATTCCCATGCCAAAAGCAATGGTAGCCACGATGACATCTACTTTCTCCATGAGAAAGCTGTCCTGATTGGCAGAGCGGGTAGCTGCATCCATCCCTGCATGATAGGGAAGCGCTTTAATTCCGTTAACCTGAAGTGTTTCTGCTGTCTCTTCAACTTTCTTACGGCTCAGGCAATAAATAATTCCCGATTTTCCTTCATTTTGTTTGATGAACCGGATAATCTGGTTTTCCGGTTTCACTTTTGGTCTAACCTCATAATAGAGATTTGACCGGTTAAACGATGCTTTAAATACCTGGGCATCAAGGATGCCGAGGTTTTTCTGAATGTCATGTTGCACTTTCTCCGTTGCAGTTGCCGTCAGTGCAATTATCGGTGCATGGCCGATCTCCTCCACGATGGGGCGGATACGCCGGTATTCCGGTCTGAAATCGTGCCCCCATTCCGAAATGCAGTGCGCTTCGTCAATGGCGTAGAACGAAATTTTGATATTCTTCAGAAACTCAATGTTGTCCTCCTTCGTCAGCGACTCGGGCGCCACATACAGCAACTTTGTCTTTCCCGACAAAACATCATTTTTCACTTCCTGAATGGCAGCGCGTGACAAAGATGAATTCAGGAAATGAGCCACAAAATCTTCGGTTTGCATTCCCCGCATTGAATCAACCTGGTTTTTCATTAAAGCAATCAGCGGAGAGACAACAATTGCGGTGCCCTCAAGCAACATTGCCGGCAGCTGGTAAATCAGTGATTTTCCGCCGCCTGTCGGCATCAGCACAAATGTGTGATTCCCGTCAATAACACTCTGAATCGCTTCTTCCTGCTGTCCTTTAAATCTGTCGAATCCAAAGTATTGTTGTAAATAACCGGTTAATGAAAAATTATTTTCCATAAAATATTTCTAAAACTAACTTCTTTTTTGAATTTTAAATTATTAAAAATAGCAAAAAAGAAATACAAAGCACGCTTTTTTGAGAATTAGTAGTAATCATTTAAATAATAAGAGAGAGAAAATGCCCGAATGACAGGAAGTATTTATATTTGTGGAGTTTTATTAAATTTATAATTAAATGAGCGAAAATTCAGCCCGTGAAAGGGAAAATAGTAAAGATGGCAAAAAGCGCAGCAGGCGCGGGCTAAGATCACAATATGCAGAAATGTCTTTTCTTGAGCATCTCGAAGAGTTGCGATGGCATATCATTCGCTCTGTCATTGCAATTATGGCTTTTGCCGTTGTGGCTTTCTTGCTCAAAGATTTAATTTTCGATAAAATCATTCTGAATCCGCGCACTCCCGAATTCTGGACAAACCGGATGTTTGCAAAGTTTGCCGACTTCACCGGAACCGATGCACTGCGCATCAATGAAAAACCATTAGAGCTGATAAGCATTAAGATTGCCGACCAGTTTATGACCCACATCTGGGTTTCGATAATTGCCGGTTTTATTCTGGCTTCACCGGTGGTGTTCCGGGAGTTCTGGCGGTTTATTAGGCCTGCACTGTATGAAAATGAGAGAAAACATGCCGGGGGAGCCGTGTTTTTTACCACCATTCTTTTTCTGATTGGCGTTGTTTTTGGCTACTACCTGATTGTTCCGCTCTCCATCAACTTTTTAGGTTCTTACCATGTGAGCGGCGACGTAACAAACCAGATTAACCTCCGGTCATATATCGGAACGGTTACCTCAATTTCCTTTGCGGGCGGAGTTGTGTTTCTGCTGCCGATTTTCTCCCTTTTCCTGAGTAAAGTGGGCATTTTGACGCCGGAATTTATGAGAAGATACAGAAAGCACGCCTATGTGCTCATGCTTTTTATTGCAGCCATAATCACTCCTCCAGACGTTTTTAGCCAGATAATGGTTGGGCTGCCGCTCATGCTTCTCTATGAAATAGGAATTCTGATTTCAAAGCGCGTGGTGAAAAAACGCGAAAGAGAGTTTGATGAAATGTAGCTTCCTTTTAAAATGTAAAATACACCATATATAGTTCACTATGATTCTTCGGGCAGAAAATATCGTAAAAAAATACCGTAACCGTACCGTGGTCAACCGCGTGAGTTTTGACGTTAAGCAGGGTGAAATTGTTGGTTTGTTAGGTCCAAACGGTGCCGGGAAAACCACATCCTTCTATATTATTGTAGGCTTAATTCGTCCTTTGTCGGGGAAGGTGTTTGTTGATGATGAGGATATTACAAGGCTTCCTGTTTATAAAAGGGCAAAAAAGGGAATTGGCTATCTTGCACAGGAAGCTTCCGTTTTCAGAAAGCTCAGCATTGAAGACAACCTCAAGGCGGTGCTTGAAATGACAGATTACAGCAAGGAGTATCAGCACGAGAAGGTGGAAAGCCTGCTCACGGAATTTGGCTTGCAGCACATTCGTAAAAGCAAGGGGATTCAGCTATCTGGAGGAGAGCGGCGAAGAACTGAAATTGCACGAGCACTGGCAATAGATCCAAAATTCATTCTATTGGACGAGCCGTTTGCAGGAGTTGACCCCATTGCGGTGGAAGATATTCAGCAGATTGTTATAAAACTTAAGGAGAAAAATATCGGTGTGCTAATAACAGACCACAACGTTCATGAAACATTATCCATCACCGACCGTTCTTATCTGCTCTTCGAAGGTTCAATTATGAAATCCGGCACAGCGCATGACCTTGCCAATGACGAGGATGTGAGAAGGGTTTATCTGGGGCAGAATTTTGAATTGCGCTAAGAATGATTCTTATCACTTCAAACCATTTCACAGGAAGGATAAACAAAATTTTAACATCAAAGGTGAAAAGCTTCATCTTCGGCTCTTTTTTAAAATTAAATTTGGTGAATTCCAAAATTGAAGTATTTTTGCAGTCCCAAAATTAAGGGAAATAAAAAAATAGGAGGCCCGTTCGTCTAGGGGTTAGGACGCCAGGTTTTCATCCTGGTAGCAGGGGTTCGAATCCCCTACGGGCTACTTGAAAAATTAAGATTTAAAAATAGACAATGGCAAATCACAAATCTGCATTAAAAAGGATAAGGCAAAACGAAAAAAAAAGGTTGCTCAACAGGTATTACGCCAGAACAACCCGCAATGCTATTAAAGCGCTGAGGAATGAAACCAGCAGGGAAGAAGCCGAAAAGAATCATCCAAAAGTTGTTTCGATGATTGATAAGCTGGCAAAAAAGAACATTATTCACAAAAATAAGGCGGCAAACCTCAAATCAAAGCTTGCCATTAAAGTGAACAGTCTGTAGAAAGTTTTTCATAATACGACATAAAATTGCAAAAAGCTTTTCCGGTTTCGGAGAAGCTTTTTTTGTCAAAATCTTTTTCAAGAGAGGCATATTCCCGAAAATATATATATTTTTAGGCACACTTCGGGAAAATGAGCGAATATAAAAAATTGAACATCAAGGATTGGGCGATAGAAGACCGCCCCAGGGAAAAGCTGCTTTCGCAGGGCGAAAGAGCTCTGTCTGACGCCGAGCTGATTGCCATCCTGATTGGTTCGGGAAATACTAATGAAACTGCCGTTGAACTCAGCCGCAGAATCCTCTCTTCGGTGAACAACAATCTTAACGATTTGGGCAGAAAAGGGATTGACTACCTGACAACTTTCAAAGGCATCGGAGAAGCAAAGGCAGTTGCTATTCTGGCTGCAATTGAATTAGGCAGACGCCGAAAAGAAGCAGAAGTGTTTNNGCGACCTCAATCACGAAGAATTTTGGATTATGCTTCTCGATCGGGGTAATAAAATAAAGGATCATTTTATGATTAGCCAGGGCGGAATTACTGGAACGGTGATTGATGTCCGGATCATCCTGAAGAGAGCACTGGATAACGGGGCAGTTTCTATGATTTTGTGTCATAACCATCCGTCAGGAACCATGCGGGCATCGGATGCGGATTTAAAAATTACCAAAAAAATTAAACAAGCTGCACAAGTGATGGATATTTCGCTTCTCGACCATATCATTGTCGGGCAAAACCGGTTTTACAGTTTTGCCGATGAAGGTATATTATAACCAGAAGCAAAAGCCGGCATGATACTGATTTACACTGAAGAATTAACTCCGCGGATAGCATATATCTCAAAGTTAATTTTCACGACAATTCTAAAAAAAGAGGTGTCATTCACCTGTAATTTGCCAGAATTTCAAAAATCTGAGCTGCCCCGCTTCAACTATTCAAATCAAAAAACTGAAAAAATTCCATATATAAAGCCTAATCCGCTGATGTTCAGTCGGGAGCTGTCTGTTCCTGATATTCAGCTTGTTTGGTATAAAGGAGAAAAATATTTTTTTGAAAGCTCAGCAGATTCCGATCTGCCATTTGACCCGCTGGCTGCTTCTTTTTATTTGGTTACCCGTTTTGAAGAGTATCTGAGTGAAAAGCGGGACAGATTCAACCGTTTTCCTGCCGAAGAGAGCATACTTTTCAAAAATGAATTGCTCAAAAAGCCGGTGGTTAACATCTGGGCAAACATGCTGGCAGAGCTGATGAAAAAATCTTTTCCCGAAATCAGTTTTCCCGAACCGAAATTTGAATTTCTCAGCACCATAGACGTTGACAATGCCTGGGCATTTTCCTATAAAGGGCTTTTCCGCAGTTGTGGTGCAATGGGAAAAGCGTTGTTAAGGTTCAACTCTACCGAAGTTAAAAATCGGTTGAAAGTGTGGTCGAAAAGGGAAAAAGACCCTTACGATACCTATGCGTTTATTGATAAAATTTTTCAGGGGAATGAAAATAAAGCGCTGTTCTTCTTTCTGTTGGGAGATTGCGGGAAATTCGACAAAAATATTCACTGGAAAAACAGAAACCTACAAAAGCTGATTGCCGGTATTTCTTCAAAATATGCGGTTGGTGTTCATCCTTCATTTCGTTCTTCTGAAAATGGAGCGGAGGAAGTTCTTAATAAGGAAATCAGAAGACTTGAGGAAATTACGGGGAAGGAAATCCGAAAAAGCCGCCAGCATTTTCTGCGGCTAAACTTCCCGGAAACCTACAGGAACCTGATTAAAGCCGGAATCCGGGAAGATTACTCTATGGGATACCCTTCGCAACCGGGTTTTCGTGCCGGAATTTGCATACCCTACTTTTTTTATGATTTAAAAAGGGAAAAAGAGACTTTGCTGAAGATTATTCCGTTTCAGGTGATGGATGTGACGTTTCAAACCTACATGAAAGTTTCACCTGATGAAGCATGGAATGAAACGAAAAACCTGATGAGAGAGGTGAAAAATGTTGGTGGCACTTTCGCTGCAATCTGGCATAATGAATCATTGAATAATACGGGCAAATGGGAAGGTTTTCGTGATGTTTTTATAAAAATGAATGAATCAGGATTTAAGTGGGCAGATGAATAACGGTGAATTTTTGAAATATGTGAAGCATGATGAAATTGACTACGTCAAGTGGGACAAATGCATCAACGAAGCACCCAACAGCAGGGTGTACGCACTTAGCTGGTTTTTGGACCGCACCGCCGTATATTGGAATTCGCTGGTTTGGGGCGATTATGATTTTGTGATGCCTCTTCCCGTGAAACGAAAATTTGGAATCAGCTATCTATTTCAGCCGGTTTATTGTCAGCAGCTTGGCATATTTCCTTCACCGCCGGCAGAAATCAGCCGGAAATTTTATCAAAAAATTGAAGAGGAGTTTAGTTATGCCGATATCCAGCTCAATGTTGAAAATATTCCGCTAAACGACATGAAAGGCATCAGCTTTTCTCTGCGAAACAATTTTTTATTGCATACAAGCACCGGCTACCGGAATTTGAATTCGGGCTATTCTGAAAATACCCGGCGAAATGTTGTCAGGGCAGGTAAAAACAGACTGAATTATGTTGAGGGAATTCCACAGAAAGATTTTCTGGCTTTCAAAATGAAAAATCCTGCAGCAAAATTATCACGGCAAAACTTTCAGAATCTGAAAAGCATCATTGCTTACTCTCTTCATAAAGGCTTTGGGGAAATTATAGGAGTTTACTCGCCGGAGAATAATTTATGCGCAGCCGCTTTTTTTTGCAGGTGGAAAAACCGGATGATATATTTGAATGCAGTTTCAAATGATGAGGGGAAGGAGCTAAGGGCAATGTTTTTCTTAATCGACCGGCTGTTAAAAAATGCCGCTGACAAAAACCTGATTCTCGATTTTGAAGGTTCGATGGTTCCCGGGATTGCCCGTTTTTTTCAGGGGTTTGGCGCTATGCCCGAAGTTTACAGCCGAATGCAAATAAACCGGCTGCCACGAGCAATCAAATGGATGAAAGGGATGAAAGGATGAGAAAATTTCCACGGTTTATATGTAAGCAGGTTGGGTATTTTTGCTCAACACAACAACTTTTCAGAATGAATACGCCTGTCTTTTTGCCTTTTTACCACACGGTGAGCGATGAGAATTTGCCACATATTTTAAATTACCCTTACAGGAATGTTGCTCAATTTGAAAAGGAACTCGATTTTTTCCTGAAATATTTTAAACCGGTTTCGCTTGAGGAACTGGCTTCGGAAAATTATTCCGGCAAAAAGGTATTTCATCTCAGCTTTGATGACGGACTGCGCGAATGTGCAGATGTGATTGCACCGATTTTGTTGAAAAAAGGAATTCCTGCCACTTTTTTTCTGAATAGTGCTTTTATTGATAACCGGGCATTGTTTCATAAATATAAAGCAAGCCTTATTTTGAGCAGGCTTCGTGAAAATCCAGATAATGAGACAGAAGAGTTTTTGGCGAACAATAACCTTGACGGAAATAAAATATTAACTTCAGGAATATCTCAGATTGATATTTTGAACAGAGCCGCTGAAAAACTGAAAATTGATTTTTCGGATTTCCTAAAAAACCAGCAGCCCTATCTCACTTCAGGGCAAGTTAAAAAGCTGGTTTCCAATGGATTTTCCATTGGAGCGCACAGCCACACTCATCCTGAATTTTGGAAAATATCTCCGGAAAAGCAGATTGAGGAAGTGAGAGAAAGCATGTCGGTTATTGAAAGTTTGGTGAAACCAAAAGTCAGGGCATTTTCTTTTCCTTTTACCGATTCCGGTGTGCCGGTACAGGTTTTAGAGACCATTCATAATGAAAAAATTTGCGATTTCACTTTTGGAACTGCCGGTGTAAAAAGCGATTCGCTGGATTTTCATCTTCAAAGGTATCCTGCTGAGCAGAGCGGCGATTTTGTGCAGAATCTGAAAGGAGAATTTGTTTATTATCAATTACGGAAATGGATGAGGAAAGCAACGGTGAAGCATTAAGATATGAAAAGATTTTTTGAAGTTAATTTAGGTTACTCTTTGTAAACCAGTTTTTAAATTGAGAATGAATCTGATTGAAAAATATTATGCTGCATTTAGCTCTTTTGGCGAAAAAGAGGCATTTTGTGCAGGAGATGAAAAATATTCATACCGGGAATTTCTGTTTCTAATAAACGGCAGTCGCCGGCTTCTTGAATCACAAAACGGATTTGAACCACAAATGCCGGTGGGAGTTTTATGCAATGAATTTGCTGAAACTTATGCTGCCGTTTTTGCCATTTGGTTTTCGGGCGGTGTTTTCATGCCGCTGAACCCCGAAGCTCCAACTGCTGTGAATGAAGAGCTTATTGGAAAATTTGGGATCAAATATGTTTTTCAACCCGATGGCTCCGGGAATGAGTGCCCATTTCAGTCTGCGCAAATTCTTGACAACCGGAAAACTTCATCCAAACACAACTTGCCGGTTCACCGTTGGAGTAAAAACCGGACATTGTATATTTTAAACACTTCAGGCAGCACGGGGATGCCCAAAAATGTAGCAATTTCATTGAAAAACCTGTCGGCTTATGTTGAAGGATTTTTGAAAAAATATCCTGAACTCGATAGTTCCGATAAATTTTTGCAAACCTATGAATTAACGGCTGATGCCTCTTTTACCGGATACCTCATCCCTTTTCTTTTGGGAGCTGAAGTATATACCATTCCCGGAAACACTTTCAAACCGTTTGCTGCAGCAAAAATCTTATCTGAAAAACCGATAACCTGGGTAAAGGCAACGCCGACTCTTCTGGCATGTTTAAAGCCATTTTTCTCATCGTTTCTTCTTCCCGGGTTGAAGCATTTTCATTTTGGCGGAGAAGCTTTGCCGGCTGATTTGGTGGAATCGTGGCGCCCGCATATTCCAAATGCGGAAATCTCAAACGGATACGGGCCTACTGAAACTACTGTTACCGCAACGATTTATAAATGTTTGCCCGGCGAAAAGATTAAGGAAAAAAACAATATAGTGAGCATTGGTTTGCCGTTTAAACATGTGCAAACTTATATTTCAAAAATGCCCGGGGAGAGAAATGACTCTTCCGGAGAACTTTGGATTGGCGGACAGCAGATGATGAATGGATACCTTGAGTCTGAAACACAGCCATTTAAGTTTATTGAAAAAGGCGGACAAAGTGTAAAGTATTATCCCACAGGAGACCTGGTGGCACAAGACCATGAAGGTTATCTTTACTTTTTGGGAAGACTGGATGACCAGGTAAAAATCAATGCCTACCGAATTGATTTGATAGAAATTGAAAATGCCGTGAGAAAGATTGTTCCGGACAGCGGAAATGTGGCAGCCGTTGCGGTGGAAAAATCACCCGGCTTGAAGCAACTGGTTGTGTTTATTGAAAAATATTCAGGTTGTGGAAAGGAAATTCAGGAAGAGATGGCATTGAGCTTTCA
>MTKW01020464.1_pt1 | contig 10679 bp, 9 predicted proteins | sample 1042761 | NCBI WGS metagenome assembly MTKW01 (sample SAMN06205366, study PRJNA360243) | anaerobic digester metagenome | biome: Wastewater treatment plant; feature: Anaerobic digester sludge; material: sludge; isolation source: anaerobic digester fed with sludge from wastewater treatment plant ...
GTTTGCTAAATCTGCTACACACCAAACAGTATCAAAATAGCCCTTGGAAGCAATTAATATGCCTTCTTTGGAAATGTCAATTCCAACACCTTGTAAGTCAATATTATCCTCGCTCCGCATACTGTTTATGATTTGCCCCAAATGGGAGCCTTCTCCACATCCAGCATCTAATATCTTAGTGTTTTTTAGATTGCTTTTATCTATCTTCTCTAATATCAAATCACTTATGCCCTCTAATATTGGATCAAAAAATCCACTTGCACATATTATATTCCTAGAATGAAACATTTCTTTATCATACTCTGTTTTTGCAGGTTTTAATAAAAAATTAACGTAACCTTTCCTCGCTATATTAAAACAATGCCCATTTTCGCAGGTTATGTCTTTTAAATCATATATATTCATTTTTGCTCCACATATCGGGCATTCGAAAATATTGATGTTATCTCTAAATTTGGCTTTTCTGATAGAACCATTTTGATTTATATTAGACTTTGAAAATCCACTATCTCCTTCATGCATAAAAAGATACACCCTTCTCATTTTCTGTTTCGATGCATGGATGTTCATTACAATCATGTCACCATAACCATTCTTCGTCAAAAATATAGTTCTGCTGTTTCATGTACTATTCCGGAAATATCAAAGTTGTTTCTTAAATCCGAAACGGGTCTAATATGTGTATACAATTACCCCTTTATTTAGCATAATTTTATCATTATTATGCTAATCTGGTCAATACTATGGACAATAAGTAAAGTTTCTATTGCTATTCCGTAAAGCCCGACTCGACAAGCTTTACAAGCTCTTCGACAGCCATCCGTTCGTCTTCACCCTCGGCAGATATCTCTATATTGGTCCCCACTGTTATGGACGCCGCCAGAATTTTCATGATAGATTTTGCGTTTATCAGCTTTTCTTTTTCATTGTCGAGGTTTTTTATTGCTATAAACGACTTGTATTCCATTGCCTTCATTGTTAAAACGGAAGCGGGGCGCGCGTGAAGGCCTGTTTTGTTTACTATAACGGCTCTTTTGCTGTACATTCCTAGCCTCCTTAGATATCCTCACCGTTTGTCTCTATACATTTTTTATACCAGAAAAACGAATCCTTGCGGCTTCGTGCAAGGCTGCCCTTTCCGTCGTTATCCCTGTCCACATAGATGAACCCGTAGCGCTTTTTCATCTCGCCGGTGGATGCGCTTACCAGATCTATGCAACCCCACGGCGTGTAGCCTATACAATCCACTCCGTCTTCAATAACGGCGGCTTTTATGGCCTTTACGTGCTGACGCAGGTAGTCTATACGATAATCATCGTGTATGCTGCCGTCAGGCTCAACTGTATCCACCGCACCAAGCCCGTTTTCCACAACGAACAGCGGTACTTGATACCTGTCGTATAGGTTATTGAGCGCTATACGCAGTCCGATGGGGTCGATAGACCATCCCCAGTCACTCTCGGCAAGGTACGGGTTTTTCACCGCATTTAACATGTTTCCGCCGGTGAATGCAGCATCCGGGCGCGTGGTAGCCACGTTGCTATTATAGTAGCTGAAGCCGATATAATCCACTACACCTTCCTTCAGCGTCGCATCGTCTGCGGGGTCGGTTTGCAAAGTAATTCCCTTACTTGCAAGATATCTTATGGCTTTGGGTGAATAACGGCCTCGCACCTGCACATCAGAAAAATAGTAGTGGCTGTCTATAGATTTCATTGCCATGAGTTGGTCTTCCGGCTTGCATGTTTCTGCGTAGAATGTAGGGTACAGCATCATCATGCCCATCTTAAAATCCGGGTTTATTTGATGCCCCAGTTTAACAGCCTTTGCACTGGCAACCAGTTGGTGATGAGCCGCCTGAAAAATAACTCTGTCGAAATCTTCGCCCTCTTTTATTATTATCCCTGCAGACATTGTCGGGTCTAAGGTAATAACGTTGATTTCGTTAAACGTCATCCAATATTTTACCTTTTCTTTGTACCTATTAAAGATTGCATCACAAAAGCGCAGGTATAAGTCTATCATAATCCTGCTTCGCCAGGAGCCGTATTTTTTGACCAGCGCAAACGGCGTTTCATAATGGGAAATAGTAACAACAGGCTCTATACCGTACTTCAAGCATTCGTCAAACAAGTTGTCGTAAAATCTCAGCCCTGCTTCATTGGGTACGACCTCGTCTCCTGATGGAAAAATCCTTGTCCAGTTTATCGAGGTACGGAAACATTTAAAACCCATTTCAGCAAACATTGCAATGTCTTCCTTGTACCTGTGGAAAAAATCAATTGCCTGATGGCTGGGGTAATACTTGCCCTTAATTACGCCGTCTGTGTACTCCCGTTTAATTCCTAAGCCGCCCGCGGTAGTAACATCGGCAGTGCTTAAACCTTTACCGCCGACGTCATACGCGCCCTCGCATTGGTTTGCCGAAACAGCTCCGCCCCATAAAAAATTATCTGGTAAACGATTCACAATATCTCACACTCCTATATACGTGACGCGATAGTGTACCCTTCGAAAATGGCTTCCATTATTTTTCGGGGCTTCTCGCAGTCTCCAATAGTAAATGTATCCGGCGTAATACCGTAAAAGCTTTCGGCCACCGTCCTGTTGGCAGTCACCCCGGTGGAAATTATTACAGTATCAGCCTTGATAAACTGTTCTTGTCCGTCCCTTGTAGCAACGATAACACCAGCTTTAGTTATTTCCTTACATGTGGTTTCCAGCATTCGCTTAAGGGTGCTCACCGCGTCCATTTTTTGCCTTAACGCTATTTTGTACAGCATATTGCCCTGTGCTGCAAGCTCGTTCGTAATCTCCACTATAGTGACGTTTTTATGCTTCAGTTCCGCCAGCTCCAGGCCTATTTCTGCACCTACTGTCCCGCCCCCTATAATCACTACATCCTGCCCTATACAGTCCTGGTTATCTATAGCCTCGTAAAAATCAATGACGTTTATTCCATCGATACCGTTTATGGGCGGTTTGACAGGAATGGAACCGACCGCAACAAAAATAGCGTCCGGCTGCATGCTTTTCACCATCTCCGGGGTAGCGGCTGTGTTCAGCCTTATATCAATATCATGCTTCTCCACCTGTCGGAGAAGATAGTTAAGATACCGCCTGATATCCTGTTTATAATACTGCTTCGCAATATGGTACAGTGTCCCTCCAAGACGGCCGTTTCTTTCAAATAGTGTTACCTTATGCCCTCGCTTGGCTGCCGTAAGCGCGGCCGTGATGCCGGCCGGTCCGCCACCAACAATAACAATGTTTTTAACTGTTTTGGTTTTTTCCGGCTTTTTTACTACGAAGGATTCGTTTGTAAACCTAGGGTTCACCGAACAGCCGACGTTTTTTCTGTTTGTGGAAATATGGTAGCATTGCAGACAACGAATACACGGTACGATGTCGTCTGTCTTGCCGTCCTTTGCTTTGTTTGGCCAGTCGGGGTCGGCTATAAAGCTTCTGCCAAAGGCGACCAAATCGACCGCACCGGAAGCTATAAGCTCTTCCGCCTCGCAAGGGGTCATCACCGCGCCTACAACAGATACCGGTATGCTTACATTCTGTTTTACGATCCGTGCATATTTTGCGTTCGGCATGTGCTCTTTAAAATTAGTGGTAGCCATATGCACATTGCCCTCGTGGTTTATATCAAGCCCACAAGAAATCTGCACGGTGTCTATCAGCGGCTCCACCAGCTTGATGAACTTAAGGGTATCCTCAAACTCAATAGAGCCCTCCACCCATTCCACCGCGCTGATGCGCATATCTACAGGATAATGCGGTCCAACCGCCTGCCTCACTTTTTCAAGTATCATTTTAGGAAACCTTGCACGGTTTTCAAACGAACCTCCGTATTCATCGGTGCGCTTATTAAATAACGGTGATAAAAACTGCGGTGGCAGCCAGCCGTGCCCAAAATGCATGAAGACCATGTCAAAACCCAAGTCGCGGGCATCTTTTGCGGCTTGTGCGTAGCACTCGGCTACATGCTCCATCATTTCAGGAGTCATGGCCTTAACTTCCACTCCGTCTTCCCGAACAAATCCCATGGGTCCCACCGCATAGTCTATCACTCTGGCATACTGACCGGCATGAAAAAGTTCAAGAGACGCCTTGGCACCTGACTGATGGCATTTGCGTATTCTCGATTGAGCTTCCTCCACCGAATATTTGTGGAATAAATAGGGCTGGTTTCCGCTGGCAAAGCTGGACCTACCCGGCTCTACAATGGTGTGTCCACATATAACTATTCCGGCGCCCCCAAGGGCTTTTTCCTCAAAAATATCACTCGTAGGGGCGGCCACTATTCTATTTCTTGAAACCATATTGTTTATTTTTATAGGGCTAAACAAGTTTGGAAATTGCATATCATTTCTCCTTACTTGAAATATTTTTAGATAAAAGGGAATAGTTACCAAGCTATTCCCTTTATTCGTATTCAGCTATGCATTTATGCGATAGCCTTCTCGTCCTAAGAGTCCGATTGGCTCTCCTCGTCGGAAATTTGTTTATCCACCATCTTGAAGAACGGGAACCATATCAGGGTAGTAATCACGATCAGCACCACCTGCAGCACTGCAGCCTGCCAGCCCTGTGCTAGGAATCCGGAAACGATTTGGGGCATGGTCCAGTTGACCTCTACACCAGACAGTCTTGGAACAATACCAATGGCAATGGAAACATAGCTTAAGGTTGTGCAGACTATCGGGCTGAGCACATAAGGGATGAACAGCAGCGGGTTCAGCAGAATGGGAATTCCGAAAATCAGCGGCTCGTTTATACCGAATATCGCTGGTACAATGGACATTTTGCCCAGTGTTTTAAGGCGCTTTGATTTGGAAAAGAACAAAAGCAAAATCGCCAGGCCGAATGTACCGCCAATACCGCCCGGCTGACACAGTACAGAAAAGGAACTAGTGATGATATTAGGCAGGGGCTGCCCCGCGGCCAGCGCTGCTAAGTTTTCGGCGCTGGCTGCCATGGTAAGTGGAGTAAAGGTGGCGAAAATGGTGTTACCGTGGATACCGCAGAACATCAGCAGAGTACACATAATCTGCATTACAAGATAAGCAGGCAGCGACAGGCCGAAGCCCTGAAGCGGAGCCTGTATAACAGTGTAGATGACGTTGTGAAAGTTTTCAAAGCTGGTCAGCGCCAGCACCTGCGAAATAACAACAGCAATAATCAAAACGAACATAGCGGGAACCAGCGAAGCAAAAGAGTCTTCCACGATGGGGGGTACACCTTTAGGCATGTGTATATAGACCTTTTTATTTAGCAAGAATTTAATAAACTGGGGCACTAACCCGCCTACTATTATTGCACTGAATAAGCCCGGGTACCCGAGCCATGCGGTGGGAATTGCGGTGTACAGTTCGTGGGGGGTAAGCAGTAAAAACGCCATCAACGAGATGACCGATGCCGATATTGCGTTAATTTTAAGCTTTTGTGCATACTGGAATGGCAGAACTATGACAACATACAATGCTATAATACTAAGTGTCAGCGACTGAATAGTCATAAGGATAAGCTGCAGCCCGGTGGATGTGACAAAGTTTTGCCAAAATGGGATATCTAAAAATGCACCTAAGCACGCGAACGAACCAATGATAATGATGGGCAACAACAGTTGAAATGTTTGCCCCAGGGAGTTCATAAACTTGTTGTTAGATAGTTTATTTGCAATAGGCATCAGTTTTTTTTGCAGCATGCTAATAAACTTTTCCATAAAATACCTCTTTTCTTTTATTTTAATGATTCAATTAAAGCAATTGCGTCCTTCAGTATCTTTTCACCGTTCATCATACCAAAGTCCATGGTATTTATAACGGTGATTTTCCCTGCGTGTTCCGGGTACTCATTCTTGAATTGTTCTTTCTTGAACATTAGTTGCGGTCCCAGCAGGATGCAATCCATGTCCTCCACAAGGTTATCCATTTGCGAATCGGAATACGCTGTGATGCTGCTTTCAATGCCGAGCTTTTCCGCTGCTTCAATCATTTTGCGCACACACAGGCCGGTGCTTGCACCATGCTGGCAAACCAATGCAATTTTATACATGTTTAACCTCCTTATGTAACAAAATCAGTTCCTTGGCAAGCACAAAAACAGTCTCCGCGGCATTTAGATGGTCTGCGGCGTGTACCATAAAAATGGTAACCTGCAGATCCTGGTTTTTGGCATCATAGCTTAGCAGGTTAGTGTGCGCCTGGTGGCTTTTGGCCAACGACTCTTCAGCTTTTTCCATAGTGGCTGCCGCTTCCTCGTGCTTGCCCTCCCGCGACTGCTTGATGGCTAATAACGCAAGGCTTTTCGCATCACCTCCAAACGAAATCATCTCCATACATTCCTGAATAACATCCATTGCATGCCTCCGTTCTACTGCAGAAGTTTCACACTGGTAGATAGGTTACATAATCGTATTTTTATTATAGAATAGACTTTGTTTAATTTGTATACTGGCTATCGCACTTGTCAAGTGCAATTTCAAATATTTACTATTTTGCAGTAATAACATATACTGTATTAAAGAGGCTGTACACATAAGAGGTTGCGCGTAAAGGGGCTGTACGTATGAGGGACAAGGAACTTACTATACTGAAATTCCTGAGTACCCAGGACAGCTGGGTTACGTCTTTTTCTATGTCTGCATTTCTGGACATCTCGGTCAGAACCATCAAAAGCTATATCAGCAACATTAACTCGGAAATTCCAAACCTGATCGAATCCTCCCGCAAGGGTTATATTGTACGGAATAAAAAACTGCTGGCCAACGTAATAAACTCGGTAAAAGCGTCCTATTCCCCGCAAACCGTCGAGGATCGGAAAAAGTACATTTTGCGGAAGCTGTTGCTGGAAACTGACATGTACGACCTCGACAACCTTGCAATCGAGCTGTTCATTTCCCCAGTAACCTTGACAAATGAGCTGCAAAAGCTGAAAATGGAGCTTGCCGACTTTGAGCTTACAATAAAGACAAAGAACAATCTGGTCTTTATTGACGGACAGGAAACAAACAAAAAAAAGCTGATAAGCAAGCTTATTTACGAGGATTCAAAGGACTCGTTCCTAAGCATTAAAATGATGCAAAGCTACTTGCCCCATTTCGACCTGACCATCGTAAAGCAAATAGTGTCGGACAAGCTGCAGAAACATCATTATTTTATGGACGACTTCTCATTACTTAACCTGGTGCTGCACATAGCTATAACCATGGAAAGGAAACTGATCCAAAAAACTGTAGTAGAGGACGCTGGTACCGGCAACTGGGAGAGCTTAGTTAACGCACATATTCAAGAGATGGTAGTGGATATTACCGGACAGGTGGAAAAGCAGTTCGGCGTAGAGTTTGTTGATGGCGAGATTTATGACTTTGCCCTGCTTATAAAGACCCGAGCAATTTCCAACTCGATAAATGACATCAACATGGATCAACTGAGCGAATTTGTAGGAGAGGATATTATCCGGCTGGTTTCTTTGATACAGACCCGTACCAAGGAAACTTACAATATAACGATAATGCGCCAGGATTTCACCGTAAGGTTCGCGCTGCATATAAAGAACCTGCTTATCAGGCTCAAACACAATATCGTCCTACGTAATCCGCAGATGTTGGACATCAAGAACTCATATCCATTCATCTACGATGTTTCTGTATTTATCGCCAATATCATTACACAGGAAAAAGGCTACGTATTAACCGAAGATGAGATATCATATATCGCATTGCACCTAGGAGTTTTAATTGAGGAAAGAAAGGTTATAAAGCATGAAGTGAGGGCAATATTGGTAAATCCTCAATACTTAATAAAATCAATGGATATAGTGAATAGGCTAAGTTCGGTATTTGAGAATAACCTGCTGATAACCGAGATAGTTTCGGCACAGCATGAACTTGAAGCTTATTCCGATTACGACTTGATTATTACAACTACCCCATTTGAAGTATATCCTGGAAAGCCCTACGTGCAAATATCCGCTTACCTAACCAACAAGGACATATTGTCTGTTTCCAAAAAAATAGAAGAGGTACTGAAGGATAGGATAAAAGTAAAGGTGAAGTCGAAGCTGGAAATGATGTTTAAGGAAGAACTGTTTTTTGTAGGTGAAAGCTTCAAGAACCAAAACGACGCCATAAATGTCATGGCCGACGCACTTGAAAAGCAGGGCATCGTGGACAGCTCTTTTAAAAAGAAGTTATTTGAACGGGAGCGGGTCAGTTCCAGCGCATATATGAACATAGCCATGCCCCATCCGCTGGAAATGTGCGCGCTAAACTCCGCTATAGCTGTGTCCATCCACCCGAACGCCATTACGTGGAACAACAACAAGGTTAACATAATTTTTATGCTCGCTATTAACATCCGGGACAGCTTGTTTTTAAAAGATATCTTTGATTTCATTATCGAGGTGATTTCGGAAGAGAAAAAACTCAAAACTATACTGGAGGTAAAAACGTATGACGATTTTATTGCAACATTGGTATCTTTTGCAAAATAGTAGGGATCATTATGACAAAACTTTACGCATTTTTGCTCAAAAATAATTTTTTTCTTGATCCTTTTTTCCTTAAAAACTTAATCCTAACTATGTGCAATCAAAATAAAGTTCTGTCGTAAAGGCAGGATCAAGGTATATGAAAAAAGGGAAAAGGACTATTCTTATCATAAATAATCGGTTGTGAACATTTATTAGTGTAAATGGTTGCAGGTGAAATGTCGTATCTGCGAGCTACTAGAGCTATATTTCCAACTTCCTGGCTTTCTTTAATTGGCTGCTCTTTAAATTCTTCGCTATACTGTTTTGTTGTCATCTAAGTTAATCCCCTGTTTTTCATATTAGCATATACAAGGGTTTTGTCCAAGCTGGTTAGGGGGCTATAAAGATATCAATTACTGCATTTTATATTTAATTTATTCATTCTTTCCCTTTTCTTTTTATTCATTTTTGGTACTGCAATACACAAAAAATCTTCCGTTCTGCTAAAAGCCACATAATATAATCTGCTGTTATCTTCTTCATGATTGATATCTGGATCAAATAAGTATTCTATGTCATTTATGTTTTCTATAAGAACTAAAACCGATTGAAATTCAGCCCCTTTTGCTTTATGAATTGTTCTAATAGTAGCTTTCTTTTCTTCTTTAAGCTTTAAATTATCTACGAGTTCTTTGACCTGTAATGTTTCGGCAAAGTCTTTAAATGCTCCCCTAGATGCTTTAGTTAACTTAAGATCAAACTGATTGAAAAATTCATCATTTAAATCATTATAAAAATTTAATACTGATTTTTCCATGTTAGTTTCCATATTATTAATCATATATTCTAAAAGGGCTACTGCCAAACTTCTTTTTAACAACTTACTTGTTATCGCACAATTTCTAAAACAGCCTTTTAAGTTACCATCTTTATCTGTTTTGAATACTTTTAACATCTCTTTAATGGCAACTTCATACCTCAATTCCTTGGCTATTTCTTGTGCAGAAAAAATATGCTCTAGTAATCTTCCTCTATCTAAATCTTTTTTATATATTTCATCCCAAATAACACTATTACATTGATTCGTTTTAGATTTTAATTTAGAAACAGCCTTATTAGATGGTGTTATGACACAATAATCTTTGTTTAAACAAAATTCTTCTCTTTTTTCATGAAAAATATTTTCCACTTCTTTAATGTTTTCATATTCTATATAATAAATTGGTTTACCTTGTTCCTTTCTATAGCAACTTTGTTTGATCATATCTTCGCCTCTCATATGAGAGAGCAAGTTTATTATTTCTTTTGTACTTCTTCTATTCTGCGTCATAATATAATCCTTTTGATTATGTAAATTAAATTTTATAAAATCGTCCCTCGATGCACCTTGAAATTTATAAATTGATTGAGCTGCATCCCCAATTACCCCAATAATAGAACCTTGTTCACCTATCCACTTTATTATTTGGGTCTGAATTGGATTGGTATCTTGAAATTCATCAATGAAGATATACGGGTATTTTGCAGAAATGAAATTCCTTATAATTGAATATTTTTTTAAAATATTATATGAGAAATATAAAACGTCTTCATGGTGTATTATTCCTTCATCCCAAAATAATCGTTTATATTTAGTAAAGAATTCCGTATCTATCAGCTTACCACATGCTCTTTTAGTCCAATCATGTCTTGGTTCGAGTACTATTTTACCAGATTCAAATGACCAATCTAAATCACCTAATATTTGTATAAGTGATGTTTCTAGTCTTTTCCTTTTTTTGACCTCTGCACAAAGCTCTTTATTAAGCATAACTTTGCCCTTACTAGGAACATGCTCATCATGCCCACCCAATTCTTGATAATTAACTATACATTCTCCGTTATCATCCTTTAATAGATATATGTATGGTTTAACAACATTCTTATATAAAAAGCTATGAATTGTAGATACCTCTACTCTATCATCATTAATTTCTAATCGATCCTGAATTTCTTCAACAGCAACATTGGTATAAGTAATACATGCTATTTTTGCCACAATATGTAGCTTTTTAGAGTTCTTTAAAACATTTTTAATATGGTTAATTAACCAGTATGTTTTCCCAGCGCCTGGCCCAGCAATAATTTTAAAGTTGCAATCAACATCTTCCATCACATAATCAGAAGTTATTTCTATTACATTTTCCCTATTCATT
>MTKW01023498.1_pt1 | contig 10677 bp, 19 predicted proteins | sample 1042761 | NCBI WGS metagenome assembly MTKW01 (sample SAMN06205366, study PRJNA360243) | anaerobic digester metagenome | biome: Wastewater treatment plant; feature: Anaerobic digester sludge; material: sludge; isolation source: anaerobic digester fed with sludge from wastewater treatment plant ...
GTTTGGCAGCCCTCAGCCTGCGCTCGCCAGCAACCAGAGCGTATACTGTACCGTACTGACCCTCCAGCGTCCGTACAACAAGGGGCTGTAGAATACCGTACGTTTTGATGCTCTCGGCAAGTTCATCCAGGCTCTGCTGATCGAATGTCTTCCTGATATTGCCGATAACAGATATCTGATCAACGGGGAGTAATCTGTACTCCTCACCCATTCATTGCCACCTCCACAAATTCTTTGATATCCACTTCAACACGTTCATCTTCCGCTCTACATCGCAGAATCTGCGCGTCGATATGTACCACCTGGCGGTCGTCAACGAAAGCAACTCCATTGAGTCCATCTGAGATGGCCTTCACATAGTTGTCTAGGTCACCCCGGATTCCTCTGCGCACATAAACACGGATGCTAAGTTCAACCGGTCCCTCAAGTGGTTTCCGGTACTGCTGCCTAGCGCACAGGCCTACCGCTTGCTCGTAAGCTACAGTGGCCTCGGGCGTGTACAGATAAGCCGTCCGGCCTCTCACCGACATGCGAGGCCTGCCTTTGGGTACCGCTCGGCCGGGTATAACCACAGTCATGACAGTGCCTCCTCCATACGGTCCAAGGTTACTGCACCCGTCTCAATATTCACGGTCAGCATTGGAGTGAAATCGCACGGTTTCTCCTCATCGTCGGTTACTAACCCAAGGATCTCCCGAAACAGTGCTTTGTCGGTCATCTGCCAACCCGTAGCTTGTCGTAGGCCCTGCAACCAATACGAGACTGCTCTTTTGGTCCGTCCCAAACACTCCGCCACTTCTGCAACAGAATGGCCGGCCAATAGCATCTTGGCTGCAAGCCTTTCTTCCTCTTGATTCCATCGGCGACACTTGAGTACCGCTACCATTTACACTGCTCCCTTCTTGATACGCTTGAAGGCTCTTTCCTTGCGATATGAGGAAGCCTGGTTCTCGACAAGCAGACACATCTCCAAGAGTCTGTCGAAGGTCCTTGCTCCGATGTGTTCCTCAACCGCTTCTAGACTGCAGTTTGTGGTCACTATCAGAGGTTTCTTCCAGCGATAACGCTCATCAACGATGTGGTAGAGCATCATTTCAGCCCATTCAGTCCATTTCTCTGCGCCAATATCGTCCAGGACCACGAGATCAGCCTCCCGAAGGCCCTCTAACAGCACCGACTCATCAATCTTTGAACCTGGCCGATTGGCCGCCTGAAGCCGCTTGAGTAACGCAAGTGCACTGCGAAACACAGCGGCATGACCGAGGGGAACCAGGTAGTTGACTATTGCTGCCGCAAGATGACTCTTCCCGTTCCCGGGTCGCCCAAACAGCAGCAATCCCTGTCCATCTTTCCGCTGGGCCTGAAAAGACTGTGCATATTGCTTGCTAGTCCGGAAGGCCAGTTCTGTCCCCGACCGTGGTACCCAGGACTCAAACGTACACTCCTGGAATCGGGGGCCCAATTCCGCTAAGTCGAACAATCGTTCTATNNGACACTTGCACGTGCCCTGGATATACCGCTGTTGCCCGAAAACCTGAAGCACCACCGGTGCCACAGTCTGACCACATTCCGGGCATATGTAGGACCTATCTAAGCACCAATTCATCGTATTTCCCTCTGCGAGGATTCTCCGTAGCGGCACAACTTCGCCCATTACCATGCACCTCCGTTTTTAGCCATTTGTCCACCATTCCATCATTGCGAAAGATAAACTCGGGTGTTGCATACACCACGCCTCGGTCATTCTCTCCACAGTGGAACGGTGAGGCACGAATGTTGACAATCGCCTGTTTGAGTTGCTCAAGAGTAAACCGCTTTCGACGTGCTCTAATCTTAGCTTTGCGATCATTGGTCAACTGGAGAGGCTGCTTCCAGAGGCCCTTGAATTGCTCGTTGTAGAAGTCAATTATCTCCTGGCAGAATTCCTGTAGGCTAATTTCGGGTTCATCGTCTGCAACAGCAGACTGACCGTCGTCAGACGGTGTAGCTATTATCTTCTCTTTACTTACCTTACCTTCCCTTACCTTAGAGGGGTTACCGGGCTGGTATGAACTTGGTACCGACTCGGTACCGGGCCGGTATGAACTCGGTACCAGGTTGGTATCGTCTTCAAAAGAATCTGAATTGGTCTCCTCGAGATTAAGTACCACGTACTTACCAGGCAATTTCTTTCCGTCTGCATCCTGGGACTGTTCCCAGCGTACCCAAGGCGCCACTGGTACTTCTGATACACCCGGGTTGCGAAGCGTTTGGTGCTTGTGGAAATTAGTAAGGAATATATATGATTTGCCCCTGACTTCGTACCGCTTTAGTTTCTTCATATCGATAAACTTTTCTATCCAAGTACCTATTAGCTCGACAGTGATATCTGAATCGACCGGGGATGGGAACAGGAGCAGTTTCAGTGCAAATGGGGAATCTTCGAGACAACCGCTGTCCTCAGCGCAATGCCACAGTCCTTGGTAGAACACTCGCATATCGCGTGGTAGTTGTAGTAGGTCTGGATCTGTCCAGAACTCCGCTTTTACTTGTCGGTTACGTAGTCTCATACTACACACCTCCCCAAATTCAAAGGAGATCCCGGTGCTTTCGTAGAAGCCGTCCTTATGGAGGTGATACTGAAATGTCTGACAAAAAGGTACAGTGGCAATGTGAAGTTGGGGGAAAAGACAGTACAGATCTGCTCATTTCGATGTTGGGAGACACAATTACTATAGACGTAAGAGCCAAAGACGACCCTGATGACTACGGATATTCTGTTCAGGTTGATGCTGACACGTTTATTAAAGCTGTGAAGACTATAGAAGGTCTTCGAGAACTCTGGAAACAGCAACTCTGACATCATCTGTATATTCCTCCGGTCCTTTTTCCTCGCCCGCCTTCCGAGGCTGCCGCAACGGAAGGCTTCGTTATTTCTTGTAGTTCTCTAAATCCTCGTGGCACCCAATGGAAACTCTTCCCACATTCTGTTGTCCACGTTGGAACTCCCGACGTGTGCTTGAGATTCAGTCAGCGTGTTCCCACCACGCCGCCCGGCCTCAAGGACGGGTGCCACCGTGCTAGCCTACGCAACACAGCAGCCGGTCTCGAAAGGTAACGGAGGGAGGCCCCGGCGTAGGTACCGTACCCGTCCAAGATTTCTCCCGTGCAGCCGTCGAGCCGGAGCATCACCCGGCTAACCCACCACAACCCACCTTGCCCTCCGTCACGCACTGCACAGGATGTCTCTAACTCATTTTCTCTGTCCTTTCAGGCCCGATCCGCCTTAGCACCGCTTGGATGAGCGGCCAATGAACCGGACATCCGAATGAACGATCATCTATCACAAGATCTGCGTAGACCTTCCGCAAGTTTTCCCGCTTGGCAAAATCAGCAAGCTGGGTGTTGCATGCGTCCGGGGCGAAACCCTCGGCCCAAAGAGCATCCAGGGCCTCTTCTAGGTACTGTCCCTCACGGCAGGTGATTAGAATGACTTTCCCACCACGGGACTGAAACTCAGTCAGACACTGTATGGCTCCATCCCTGAACGGTGCTATGGAGGGAAACGAATCCTTCGATGTGATTGTGTTGTCGAAGTCTACTCCGAGAATATGAACTTTGGTAATGCCCCTGGATGCCAGTTCCCGTATGTATCTGGATGTAGTCTCCATCGCCCACACGCAATCTGCATTTGTGCATGCTGCATGATTCCCCTGACAATCCAGGCACCTGTCTTTAACTCCATAGATACTTGATGGATCTGTTACCACTGATTGCTCCCCTCCATTTGTAATCCTCACGCTACTCTGTTTGATTCCACCTTGGCCCTTACGTACGCCGCGTTCAGTCTGAGCCTGGCTGCAGTCAGTTCGTATGTCGCGATGGCTATCTGTTCTGGATCCGTTGCCTCATCAAAATGGCTCTGGGCCACCGCCACGGCCCTCTGCGCATCCTCGATTTCACGTAGTGTATTGTCCATCCGATTGGCCTCCTCCAAACTCATGAAACTAGTCGCGGCCTCTTTGGTTCTTTGTTCAGTCGAAATGCTCTCTGTCGTTCCCGCTGAGCTCTGTATGATGCGGCCTCAGACTGAGGTCCTGCGTTAATCGCCATGCGGTACGCCGTTCTCACATCAGCGGCCTGGCCAAAGATAATCTCTCGTTGCTCTCCCCAGCCGCTTATTACCCCGTATGCCTCGAAGACCCCATTTGCAAACCTGAGAGATACGCGCATAGTCTGGGGTATCTGGAGTGCCATTTCAGGGTTGTGGTCGATGTAGCGCCAATTAACTCCAAGGTCAATCTCGCCACCCCGACGAAGCACAAGATCTCGCCGGGTCCACTGTTCTTCTGAGGCATCCATGTCATGCTCGAAAATATCTCCTTTAGCCAGGGTCCAACAGATAGGGCCCATACCTCTCATGACACTCACAGGATCCTTGAGTGCTTTGCCACACCTGGAGCACTTGCCCCAGCCTGTAACCGCTGATACACTGGTGTTGATAGTTCTGTGTGTGCGCTGCTCCTCGCCGAGCAGCGTATCTTGTTTCAGAGCGTTCACTTTCTCTCACGCTCCCTCTTATTGAGATCCCAAACGATAAACCTAACAGCTGCCGCTATCGTTACAGCATCAACGCGGTTCTCCAGGTCGCAATACTTGACGATGTCCAGATAGGTGCAGCCTCCAGGGACTGTGCCACATCTTCGGAGACCGGGAATTGACACGAGATATCCGCCTGTTACCCTGGATACATACACCTTGATTCCGGTACCACGTCCCGAAATGCTGTAACCACCATCACGGTCCCGCTCTATGGTCACCGTCCACTTCATGCCTCCGAATTCGGCATCTACCACCTTGCACTCCCTGTCCAACTGAATCCCTCCTTTGCCGCTGTCACATGTCACAATCATGCCAACCCACCGCCACGCCGTTGTACTCTGTACAGGACTCGCTTTGCCCGGTCCTGTGCCGCTGCATGATTCAACCGGTGCTGAATTCGCCGTGTATCCTTGGCCAGGGTTTGTCCGGCAAAGGCCGCTTTCAGAAGTTCCTTGCGCGCGAATTCGAGATAACCGCTTGCGGTACCGCTATAGAACACGCCTGTCATATGCACCCTCCTTCCTAAAGGCCTGAGATAAAAGCCTTGAGAATGACGAACAAGATGCCAGTAGCAACCAGAGTAGCGATTGGTCCAATCCACAAATGAGTTCGTTCGGCTTTCTCAAGCGCAGCCATTTCCTGCAGAAGTACAGAAGATGCTGTTGTAAGGCCTGTATCCAGGCTGGGCTGTTTGGAGTAAGCCTCCAGGGCACGGCTCATGATTCTCTTGACTTCCGGGTTTTCGCTGGTGTCTCTGACCCTCTGGATAGTTTGGACAATCTCATCAGGTGGAGGATCTTCAATAGGCATCCAGCAATCCTTGTTGTTCTGCCATCTAGGAGTTGATTCCGCTTTCTGGCGAAATTCGGCATCTGTGGGGTAAGGACATTCAGCATTCCCACACAAGTTGCAGGTTTTATCGCTTGGATGTGCTTCTCTCGGCTCATGTCGGCAGATGGGTTTCATGCTCCACCGTGACAAGCCCAAATGCTCGCACTTGTTGCATTCATCCACATCTATGTAACCGTTGATTTTCGGGCAATACTCGATGCCGCTCACGCCACATTCTCCCTTCTGACATAACCCTTTGCCTGTAACTCCTGGAGATGCTGACGGTATAGCTGAGCCATGCTAATGCCGTAGGTACGGCAAAGAACACCGATCGCCACTTGACATGCTGTCTGGGCCTCAACTAGCTCATTGAGCGCATTGGTCACCTGCCGCAAGCCATCTTCGCTCAGTTCCTCTGTACTTCTAGCGTTTATGATGGTTCGCGCATTCTTGAGTGCTTCAACCGCTTCCAGAAGTTCTTCAACCGTCTTCACCTTGACGCTCACTCGGTGTAGGTCAACTCTCGGTCCGTTCAGCCAGGGGCTTGCGATACCGCCCGTGGCAGCCGACTGGACTGCAGCATACAGTTCAGGATCATCCAAGAGTGTTGCCAACTGTGGGCTCACATCTTTAGGGACTCTGCGCCTTCCCCGCTCTATTGCACTAATGGTTTTGTGTGAAAGAAAGCAAGTCGCTCCAACATCTGACTGAGACAGGCCTTTGGACTCCCTTGCCTTTCTTAGCGCCGTAGAAACCACCATTCCTTACACCTCCTTTCTGGAGAATTCTGAGAGTATCAATCTACAACGTCTCCGGATATGCTTTTGGTGACAGAAGCAAAACGTGGTTTCGGGTTCAGAATCTCAATGATGCCTGAAAGCGGGAATCTGACTATCCGGCCAAGCTTGACGCGAGGAAGCTTACCTCGTGCGCCAAGGTCATACACAGTCTTGGGCGGAATCTGGAGGATTTCCGCCACTTGGTCCACCGTTAGTGCCGGTGGGTATTTAGCGAATTCCGGAAGGCTGCTAGACACTGGCAGAGGCCTCCTTTGTTTTAGAACTGTGAACCGACTTTGGAAGCAAGAGCATGTCGAGAGGTACACAAAATTCGCGGTGAATCTTAATGGCGATGCTTTTGGATATGTCTCTTGTGCCACTTTCCAGCATCGAATAGTAGCTCTTCGCAATATCGAGCCGCTTCGCCATCTGGGTCATGTTTAGACCATGTTCTATTCGCAACTGTTTTAGGATGTTCATATGTTCACACCTCGTTAACACGAGTATAGTTCACGGATATTGAACCTGTCAATAGCTGTTACAGGAAAAGATAAATAAATGTGAACACAGCTTGTGAGGTTCACAAAACGTGATAATCTAATTCTGGAGGTTTTAGCCATAGTGTTTGGAGAGAGACTCAAGAAACTGAGATTGGACCATGGTTGGACTCAAGAGACTTTGGCCAAGCAACTTGGCTTCGTCAAGTCCACTGTGTCTCAATGGGAATCGGGTGACCGAATTCCATCAGAGGATATTCTCAGGCAACTAGCAGATGTCTTTGGCGTCTCAGTTGATTACCTTATTGGATACAGCGATATTCCGGACCCAGCAGAACGTATATCGGAAGCAATTGCAGACGATCCGGAATTAGCCCGTTTTTGGATGCAGACAAGGGAAAGACCGGCATTAAAGATTTTGCTCAAGCAAGTGAAGGATCTAGACGACGAATCAATCAAGAAAATCGTAAGAGTAATCAAAGCCATCGAGGACGAAGAAGCGGAGTAACCTACTACATATAATATACATACGCTGAACAGGGAGACAAGCAATGAGTTCTATCGCAACACTCCTTAGCCACAGCCAAGCCGCAGAAATGGACGATGAACTCCTGAAATCTAATAATATATACACTTCAATCGCAGACTTAGGACCTAGGGTATGGGGATTCGTGTATCAGTGCAGCCGCGGGCACTATCACATTGTGGCCGCCGATTGGCTCGGGTATGTTGAAAGACAAAACCTTTTCTTGCATGAAGCATGGCACATCATAGAGGATTTTCCAAAGACGTCTTATGTCATCGGCTTGGACGAGCAATGGACCATTCGAGAAAGACAGGCCGAACATGCTCATCTATATCTAGTAAGAGGTAGGTGAAAAGTATGTCCCATTCCCTTACCTTGCCTGAATCGTTTCCAATTGACCCGTCTTGGAAGATAGCAGCTTTCGTTGATGTAGAAACCACCGGCCTGGGCTCGGATGATGAAATGATCGAACTCGCCATACTGATTTTTTCCTTTGATCCACAGACGGGTGAAATCAAGAGTATCATAGACCAATATGTAGGCCTTCGAGAACCAGGATGTCCCATACATCCTGCTGCTGCTAAACGCCACCGCATTACACCCAGTATGCTCAAGGGAAAGCAGCTCGACGATGAGCTGGTGTTGTCCATCTTGGACCAGGCAGAATTCATCGTGGCCCACAACGTATCGTTTGACAAGCGGTTCATTTGCACACAATACCCGTCCTTGTCCGAGAAGTTGTGGTTATGTTCTCTGTATGGAGTAGACTGGAAGAGTAAAGGTTTCAAAAAACGGACATTGGAGGCCTTGCTCAGAGCCCATCGGATCTCAATCACTACAAAGCACAGAGCAGAGGCCGATGCACGTGCTGCTCTGACTCTTCTGTCCATGACTGGCAAAGACAATAAAACGTACTTTTCGGAACTAGTGCACGAGTACTCCGAAGCAGTTAAAAAAGTAGAAGCTCAAAAACTCACGAATGACGAGGCACTCATACTCGAAACAATAAAGGCCATAGTCGGGCCAGGTGATGTGGAAGTAGGTTATTACAAGACCAAGAGTTATATTTCCGTCGGGTTTGAAGATGGCGGTTACTGGTTTGTGCGATTTCGGTGGGGGCCACGAGCAAAATACGTTATACTTAACCGGGCGGAGGGTTATCAGAGAGACCAACGCATTGATATTTCAAGTGTTGGGGATCTACATGAACATGCCACAGCAATAAGATCCACTCACAAGGCCTCTCTGGATTGGTATGAGACCGCCCAGAAATATAAGGACCAACCATATCAGCGCACTTATTCCATTCACATAGACGCATCCAAACTTCTGGCATCAGTTGAATCTGATAAGGACAAGACACCCACCGTTGGACACACCTCGAAGGCTAACGTGCCCAAAGACAAGCCTAAAAGATCATGTCTAGGATGCTTGGGAGCAATCCTGATCATAATTTCCATCCTCTACTTACTGGGAAGATAGGTTACCAAAGAAATTGGAACAGCGGAGGTATGTAAAATGAACCGAAAACTAATGTGTGTTTTTGTCATTCTCCTGTCCACAGTGTTCTTAGTTGGGTGCTCTGCTCCACCGGACCAGACGGTGTCGAAATTCCTTGATGCTCTGAAAACCACTAACGCCACCGAAATGGCGAAGTATGTCCAGAAAGAGGACACAACAGTTTTGGAATCGGAGTTCAAGTGGGATACCCCAGAAGATGAGGAGATGGCCAGAACCTTGTTTGGCAAGATATCATATGAGATGGCAAAGCCGGCCATAAGCAAGGACACGGCAACCGTATCGGTGGATGTTACTTGCCTGGATATGCCACGTATCCTGTCAGATGCAATCAGTAAGGCATTTCCAATGGCAATAGCATCGGCCTTTAGCGACGAAGATGACACTCAAATCCAAGCAATGTTTGAGCAGATGCTGGAAAATGCGATTAAGGACCCGAACGCTCCAATGACCACTGTTAAAACTACCTTGAACCTAAAGAAAACTGATGGCAAATGGCTAATCGTGTTCGACGAGAAGTCATCTAATGAGTTTCTCAACGCTATCACCGGTAACCTGGGAAAAGCGTTTGGGGAGTAACAAATAGTGTTAAAGTAAGAATAATGGAGAAGGGATGAGACATGGCGAAGGGACACATTCAACGACGTGGCGATTCGTACCGCGTGCATATCTATCTTGGTAAAGACCCGGTGACCGGCAAAAAACAGTATCACCGGGAGACAGTACGTGGGAAAAAGAACGCGGAACGGCGTCTTAGAGAAATCTTGACTGAGTTGGACAGAGGCACTTGGATACAGCCCTCCGCGCTTACGTTGAGAGAATACCTGGAAAACCGCTGGTTGCCACATGTCAGTGCCCGTAAGCAACAGTCCACATTCGACATGTACGAATCTCTTTGCCGGGTACACATAATCCCCTGCCTTGGACACATCCCGCTGCCGGATCTAACCGCCATAATGCTGGACAATTTTTACCATGATAGGTTGAAGTCACCCAGAGCGGACGGCCGAGAGGGCACACTCTCGGAAAACACGGTTAAGCACATACACGATGTCATTAGAATTGCTCTAAATCAGGCGGTGAAATGGGGGATCTTGGTTCGGAACGTGGCCGAATCCGCTACACCACCCGAGGTGCCTCGCCAGAGACCAGCCGCCTGGACTCCTGAACAAGCAAGCAAATTCTTGGCTACCGTAAAGGACGATGAATACTATGCAGCTTACCTGTTGGCCATTCAGGCGGGCCTCAGACGCGGAGAGATTCTTGGGCTCCGCTGGCAAGATATTAACTTCGTGGACCGCTACGTAGTGATCGAACAGGCCCTCGTAAAAACTAGCAAAGGAAACATCCTCAAGACTCCCAAAACGAAAGATAGCCAGAACGCCACGGCACTCTCGAGAGCTACTGTCGATGCTTTGCGAGACAGAATGTTGGTTCAGGCGCAAGAAAAGAAGGACTGGGAAGATAAGTGCGGCCCCGGAACCTGGAAGAACCCGAACAACTTGGTGTTCACTCGTGAAGACGGTAGCCCAATTAAGCCAGACACATTCACACGTCAGTTCAGAAAGAAACTTGGAAGTGGCGGAATACCTCAGATACGTTTTCATGACCAACGCCACACGGCCGCAACAATAATGATCGATGCCGGCACGGACATCAAAGTCGTCTCCAATCAACTGCGACACGCCGATATCGGAACCACCTCAGATTTCTACATCGGACCAATTCCCGACGCCCAAAGACGAGCGGCTGACGGAATGGACAAGATCCTAGGACTTAGCGACTCTAACCCTGGATTGCCAAAAGATTGCCAAAAGAACGTTCAGTAGTAGTGAGATTGCCAGCCGAGTGCTTCTTTTTGTAGGATTATGCTGGGGTTAGGCTGGTCGGGCTGCCGCGATTTGAACGCGGGGCCTCTTGAACCCCATTCAAGCGCGCTACCAAG
>MTKW01026262.1_pt1 | contig 10669 bp, 5 predicted proteins | sample 1042761 | NCBI WGS metagenome assembly MTKW01 (sample SAMN06205366, study PRJNA360243) | anaerobic digester metagenome | biome: Wastewater treatment plant; feature: Anaerobic digester sludge; material: sludge; isolation source: anaerobic digester fed with sludge from wastewater treatment plant ...
GGCTGCAATATCCTGATGGGGGACGGTTCCGTTGGCTTCTTTGGGAACGAAATCGGCTACTATGTCCTGGCAAAATTGGCGACGGTCGACGACGGCAACTACGTGGAATTCTGACCATGAACGACGCTGCAGCGACGCTGAATTGTTCCGCCGCGAAAATAACGCGATTAGAAAAAGCCGCGTTGGCGATCTGCTGTCTGACGCTCGCCGCTCTGCAAGGCGCGCTCGCTTGGAACAGCTCGTACGTTTTCAATGAAAACGGCAGAATAGCGTCGGGATTAATGAAGTTAAAACACGGGGACTTTTCTTCGTTCCGGGTGAATCCGCCGTTGTCGGACTGCGTTGGCGCCGCGCCCGCGCTCTTTGGAAAAGACGTCTATAGCTCCGAGCATAAGGCTATGGTGTTCGCTCCTTATGGGCGCCTCGAATATCAAGCCGGCGAGGCGTTTGTCAGAGAGACCCCCTCGCATCGCCTGTACTTGCGGCTGGGACGGCTGGCGACCATATCGTTTTCATTGGCTGGCGTCTTCGTCTGTTTTTTTTACGGGCGTTTTCTCTTTGGCTCCTGGGTCGGTCTCGTCGCCGCTTTTCTTTGGACCTTTTCGCCCTATGTGCTCGGTTACGGCTCGACCATAGGCGCGGACGTTCCTTCGGCGGTCTTGGCGCTTGCGGCGGTCGGAGTCTTTCACTATTGGCTGAAGACGCGCTCCGCGCTTGCGCTCCCTCTTTTCGGCGTAACGTTGGGGATAGCGCAGCTCTGCAAATTTACGTTGCTTGCGCTCTATCCTCTCGTCTTTATTATATGGACGATCGACGCGACCGTCCGGCGCCTTCGCAAACGAACGACCGTCCGCGCCCTCTTCGTCGAACTTCGCGACCTTCTTGTTTGGGGCGCGGGCGTCAGTTTGCTGCTGATCAATATGGGATATTTGTTTGACGGAACCTGTAAACCATTGGGAGAGTATCCGTTCCGCTCGCGGCTCCTGTCGGGCTTGCCTTCTCCGAAAGAGTCGCTCAGCAACACGGGCAATCGGTTTTCCGACACGACGCTCGGCCTTCTCCCCGTTCCTCTGCCGGAAGATTACCTGCTCGGGATCGACGCCCAACGGCTGGACTTTGAACGCGGTTTGCCGTCGTACCGCGGCGGCGTTTGGAGCGCTCGCGGCTGGTTTTCTTATTATTGTTACGCGCTGGCGCTCAAGCTTCCCCTCGGCGTTCTCGCGCTCAGCGGCCTAGCGTTTGGAACCTTTTTGTTCAAGAGGGGGCGCGGCGCCTGTCCGGACGAACTCGTTCTTTGGGGGACCTTTTTCTTCTTGTTCCTCCTGATCAGTTCGCAAAAGGGTTTTTCCACGCATTCGCGTTATATCCTTCCCGCGCTCCCTTTCTTGTTTGTCGCGATCGGTCGGCTTGGGGCGAACGGGAATCGAGCGCGCTCGAGTCGGCTTCTGCGCGCAGAACGCGCCGTTGTCGCCGTCTTATGCGCGCAGACCGCCTTCAGTTGTCTCGCGAGCTATCCTAACGCTATTTCGTATTTTAACGCGCTGACGCCGATCGCCGCGCGAGGAATAGAACGCCCGCTCGGTCCGGAGCCGCGCGCGTCGACGCGCGTCGGAAGGGCGTTGGAGCGCTTTGACTCTGCGATAACGAGCGCGGCTCCCTGCTGTCTGCTCGATTCTAATCTGGATTGGGGTCAAGACGCCTATCGTCTCGACGCCTGGGTCAAGAGCCGGGACGACGTTCAGGAGATGAAGGTCTGTTTATGGTCCAACGGAGACGACGTCCTGAAAAAGACGAGCCCTATTTATAAGACAAGGGTCGACGCGGGCAAATCGCCGTGGTTGGCGCTCAGCGTCAATTACTTGTTCGACGAGCAAAAGAATTACCGCTGGCTGTGGGAACAACGACCTGTCGCCGTCGTCGGACGAACAATCTACGTCTATCGGCTTTCAACGGAAGACGACGATTCGGAACAAGCGGTCAAGGAGCCTGAATGATGCAAGCCGTTTTATTTTTAGCCGCCTTGGTCGTATTGTTAGCGGCGTTCACCGGCTTCGCGTTCTTGGCGCGATCGTTTCAGCGCGCGTTTTTTTGCGTCGACCCGCGGTTCTTCTCCGACGAGACGTCGCGCGCCCTGTGGATCTGCGCGATTTGGGCGCNNGAACCTTGTCAGCGCCGGCGCGTGTTTTGCCGTGATTCTGCTCGTCGGCGTCTTAGGGAACTGGCGTTACGAATCGGCGGCGGAGTCGTTTTTTCAAAACGGCGAGCGTTGCGCTCCGACCTTTGGTTACTATTGGCAGGCATACACCTTATTCCATTTGCCCTCTTTTTCGGCTAATCGTTTTTGGATTTTGGAAGCGATCCTTCTAGGCGTTCTTGCGCTGGGCGCGGCGCGGTTTGTCCGCAGAATCGTCCAAACAAGACGGACGCGCAGGACGAACGCGGGAGACGCCGCGTCGGCGCCGAACGAGGCGCCTTGCGTCAGCGCCAAGAAGAACCCTTGTTTTCTTGCGGGCGTCCTTGAGCGCGCGCGGTCCTTTTCGCGCCGTTTGGTTCGTTTGCTTCTTGCGCGTCCTTGGAGCTGCCTGCTCGGATATTGGCTTGCGTTCGAGTTGTTTTTAAGTCTCAAATTGTTTTGTCAATGGTTTATTTTTTACCGTTTGCACATTCCGATATTACACTATGTATACTATAGGAAGATAACGTTACACGGAAAATTAGGAATAGCGACGTTGTTGTTAATATTCGTCAATATTGGTTGGATGTGTTGGATCGCTAAGGAACGTCGAGATGACAAAAGAAAAATTATCCGCTGAGAAATCCGAATCTTCGAACGAGAAAGCAATATCTGGAAAGCGGCTGAAAAAAGCGCTCGTTGAGGTTTCCTTTTTCCTTCTAGGCGGTCTCTTGCTTTCGTTCGCCCTCTTTGGGGGAGCCGATTTTTTAAGGAACCATTTTTCCACCTTAGACTTTGTCAGTTGGAGCGTCTTCGTCAAGATTGCGCTTATAGCGACGGTTTTATCTGTTCTCGGATGGATTAGGATATTTTGGGGCTTCCTCGCCCAGTCGCTCGACGAATACGATGAAGCGGTCGCGGCGCGCTTCATGAGAATGACTTCTTTTTTAGTGGTTTTTCTCTGGGTTCTCGCCTATATAAAGTCTGACGCCGTATGGCGAAGTTTTGTAACGGCGTACTTGAAATTTGTGAAATTTGGTCAAATTAATGCGGGAACTTTGTTTTGTTTTGTCGCGCTTCTTTTGTTAGCGACGGCGACGGTTTATTTTATTGTCCGATGGGTTATGTTGAGGTTTTTTGAGTGGTGGTAACGTTTTTTGATTCTGTCGGCTCACGGCGGGGTCGAATAATCGGCATTGCGGCGCTCTTCGCGTTCTGTCTGGCGTTATCTCGTGGCGCTTATGGAGCCGAATCCCGATTCGTAATCTTCAAATCGCAGGTCGAGCGCTCCTATTCGCAGGAAGAACTGTACGAAATCGCGCGCGAACCGTCTCAAAGGCACGAGACGGAGGATGGCTATACTGCGAATCCCGCTATGTATCCTCTTTTTTCCGAAGTAATCTATCGAACGACCCGCGCCGACGGCGCCGACGTCGACATTCCCTTTCGGCTGCATATTCCGTTCGAGCGCCAGTCGAAACGCCAGCGTTCCCTGATCGTCGTCTTTCACGGCTATGGCGAAGGCGACGTAGACAACGCGCGGCAATTAGGACATTTGCACTATGGAATTGCCGATATCGTCTGCGCCAACGGTCTTAACGCGTACATTCTTGTTACGCAATATCCTAAATCATGCGCAACTTGGGAATCTGAAGCCAACCAATACGGAATAGCGCCGCTCGACTATACGCTGGAGATTATCGAGGGGCTCATAGAAGAATATGAGATTCCCGCCGACCATGTCGCCGCCTTAGGAATTTGTTCGGGCGCGAATATGGCGCGGCAAGTCGCGCTCCAACGCCCTGATTTGTTTTGCGCGCAGGTCTTGTGCGGATTCACGCCCAAGGACTCCGATATTAACGTTCCTTTTAGCGTTCCAACGTGGGCGTTTAATAACACCAGCGATGAAATTGCGGATATTGAGCTTGTTCGCGCGACCTTTAAAGCGGCTAGAAAGAGAGGGGACCCTGTCTGGTTGACCGAACGCTCAGGAGGGCACGACACGTGGAGCCGCGCGCTTCGTGAAGAGCACGCTCTTGCCTGGCTTGCCGCCAACGGGTCGACGTCGTTCGCGCCCCCGCCGCCGGGCTGTCAAGTCGTCCGGAAGAGGGAGTCGAAGGAAGCGTTTCTTTCCGGCTTAGCGCCGATTCTTCTCATTGCGTCGGTCGTCGGGCTCGACGTCGTTATCGCTCGGCGCAAAAAGCGCGGGACGCCGTCCTCGTAACTCGTCGGCAGACGCGTTGTCGACGGCGCGGCGGTTATATGCCCGCTCGGCGCGTTTACTGGACGCCGCGCCTTCTGATTTTCTCGAACAAGTAGCGCGCGATCGCTAAGCACGCCCATAGGATATTGGCGGCAAGGAGGATGTAGAGGACGGCGATCTTGTTCGACTCTCCGGAAGCGTAGGCGTGTCTTCCCCCTCCGCCCATGACGAAGCTCAGGCCGTACCACGTCATGATGATGGCGAGCGCTCCGAAATGGGCGCCCAGGGCGAGCACGAACCGCTTGCCGCCGCTAATTTTGTGCGCGTGCAGGACGACAAGGTAGATTAAGAGCGTAACGAGCGCCCAGACTTCTTTTGGATCCCAGCTCCAGAACTGTCCCCAGCTGAAGTCCGCCCAGCGCGCGCCGAGGATAATGCCGAGGGTCAAGAAGAGGACGGCGCTGCGAATCATCACAGCGACGACGGGGGCGACTTCCAACGCGCGTCTTGGCTCAAACGTCGCCGGAACGTTTGCGGCGGGTTCTTTGGCTTTTTGAACTTCTTTGGTCTTCTCCGCCGACTTGCGTTTCTTCGAGCCTTTAACGGACTTCAATTTGACAGGTTCCGCAGGACGTTCGGCGGGAACGGAGCAGCCGTACCGCCCGAAAATATAGGCTGCCAGCGCCTTCTGCGCCACCGCCCAGGCGATCGCGCCGAGCGCGTAGCTCACGATGATCGCGACGACGTGGATCGTCAGCCAGAAATTGCTGCGCAGGACGGCGACGAGCGGGCGAATATGAGGGTTGAATTCGACCGAGTTGAAATACGCGGCGGCGGCGACGGCGAGCGCGACGGCGGAACTTGCCGTAATGAACGCTTTGCGCTGCACAATTTCGTCGCCGACGATCGCGAGGATTTCTTTGCGCGTCTTGGGCGCGTCGGGCGTGTTCAGGTCCGGGCGTCGGAAGAGCGTCTTCGGGAAAAGCGCGAGCGCCGCAAGGGTTACGAGGAACCGCGGGACCGACCAGACGACGAATAGGAACGTGAGCAGGACGGCGAAACTGTCGAGCGCGCCTTTCATGGCAAACGCGTCTCGGAACGTTTGCAGAAGCCCGGCGACGACGGCGACGTCTTCATTGCCGGAGCGCCAGACGCGAAACGCGACTGCAAAACAGAGCGCGATCAGAATCGCGCGGGGAATCGCCATAGCGCGGGCGATCTTCTTTTCGGACGGGTCGCCGACCTTCCAGGGCCACGCGGTCGCGCGCCACGCGTTCAGATACGGCTTCGTCCACGCGGGCGCGGTCGCGTAACCGAGCGCGATCGCGGCGATAAGGAACGCGAGCAGGACCACCGTTTCGAACATATTTGCAACAGGCGCCCAGCCCGTGATGTAGGCGCGCGTCGCGCCCCCAAGGAACGCGACGACGCAGCTCAGCGCCAAAAAGACGAGCCCTAACGTGAAGAAGCAATGTTCGTTAAGAGGTTCTTTGCCGGTTAAGCGTCGGACCAGCTGGCGCAGATAGGACAGAATGAACGCGCCGAGCGCCAGGAGGCACGCGACCCAGTTCCAGAAGTACGCGTTCAGGTCGTAGTAGAAGAGTTCCGCTTTTAGCCCTCTTGGAGCTTCATAGCACGTTTTCGCGAGGAACTCTTCGCGCGCCGCTTCGTCGCTCATCTCCGCTGCCGCCAATTCGACGCGCTTCTCTTCCGCGGCTCGGCCCAGTTCGTACATACTGTCGCTGAAACGCGTCGTTGCGGCGTTGAATTTTGCGGCGCGGTCGGGCGCTTTGCGGTCGCGGTACGCCTCCGCGGCGTCGAGGAACGCTTGCGCCGGGGCGCGGTCGTATTGGCTGTTCGCCAGCGTTTTGCGCAGCGATTCGACGAAATTGTCGGTCGGCAGGATTGGTTCTTTGTCCTGAGGCAAGTCGGCGGAATCGGCGAGCGCGTCGGGCGCCTTGTCAAGCCGCGGGTCGATGAAGCGCGCGTACGCGGAGTCGGACGCCCACAGGAGCGTTTGCAGCGGGATCCAGGGCGAATCTTGACTTTCGGTCGCGCGGAAGAGGCTTGCGCGCACGACCGGCGCGACGGCGAGCGTCTTCGGCTGTTCTTTCGTTACGGAGAGATACGCCAGTTCAAGGCTGTTGACGATCGACTCGAGCGAGGATACGACGCGCTGGAGCTCTTGGCGATATTCGACCGTATAGGTCTCTTCCAAAAAGATTTCGTTGCGGTGCGTTTTGAGTTCCGCGAGCGTATTTTCGAGGGACGCGAGCAGTTTTTCGAAGAGGACACCCGACGTCGAGAGCGGGCAGCGGCGATAGAGCGACGCAAGCGCCGTGATTTGCCGCGCAAGCATCAAGGTTTCGCCGCTCTTTTTGTCGTCCCCGATCGGGGTTCTTTGACGCAGGACGTACTCTTTGTCGTTGAACGGAGAAGCGCGTCGGAGTTTAGCCGTCTGGCTGCCGAGCAGGTGCTCGAGGCTGACGCACGCCGCGTCGAGTTTCGAAAGCGCGCTCTGCGAGACCATATGCGCCGAGCCCGTCCCCATGCCCGACGGCGCGTCGCCGTAGAGGATCTTGTTGAAGTAATACATAGGGCGCGACGACGGCGATTGCGTCGGCACGTACGTCAACGACCGGAAAGCCGCGAGCTTCTCCTCGAATTTCCCGAGCGCTTTTAGGGCGTCCGCCTTGACCGCAAGTCCGCGCGCCTGCGCTAAAAACGCGTCGACGCGCGAGGCGCCGCCGGCGTCGAACTCGTCGAAATCGGTCGGCGAGAGTCTTGAGCCGCGCTCGGCGATTTGGTCGGGCGTTCTTTTCAGAACTTCTTTGGCGACGACGCCTTTCGGGTCCTCGATAAAGGGCGCGTATTCCCAGAGCTCCGGCTCGACGATCCACGAGAAGAGGAGTTCCGCCGCCGTGAATTTTCGCGCGCCGTCCGGGAAAAGCTCGCGCAGGCGCGCCGCCGCGTCCTGTTGGCGCTTCGCCGCTTCCGCGGCGACTTCTTTGTACATCCGCTCCATTTTAGCGCGGTTCGCGTCGTCTTCTTCCGAGCCGTCGGAGGGCGCCGCTTCGCGCAGGAACTCCTCCAGCGGCGGCATATTGACAGGTTTTCCACTTTCCAGCCGAGCGAGCGTCTCTTCCGGAAGGACGATCGTCGGGGCGTTCGAGCCGGTTATGTCGCGAACGACGATCTCCGCAAAGGTGTTGAGCGGCTGGCGGCGTCCTCCGTCGTAGACGGGCAGGAGACGCCACGACGTCCAGTCTAGTTTCTTGCCGTCCGCCGTCTTGCTCTTTGTTTGTTCTTGCCGCGGGGCGGTTTCGTCCGCAAACGCTTGGGTCAGCGCGCCGACGAGCGCCGCGACGCCGACGAGCGCGGCGAGGACTGCAACGGACGCTTTACCGGACCGCGCCGACGTTTCCGGCGGTTCGGCGTTTGAGGGCTCGGCTTGTTCTTTGACCTTTTCAGGCGCGTTTTTCTTACGGCGATAGACCAACATGGCTGTTCCCCAGACGATGAATAGGGAGCCAAGGTATTTCATGCCTCTGCCCGGGTCGTCGTTGAGCGTGATAATCGTTTGGTAGATCGTTTCTCGCGGGACGGCGTCGCCCAGGATGAGCCGCGCTTGGACGACGTCGTCGAATTCAGGATCGCCGGGCCGAAAAGGTCCGCGGAACGAATCTTGGTACGCCCAATAGACTTTCTTCGAGTTTTCAGGGCGCAAGACGCCGGGGCGGTTCATTTCGATGAGGACGTCGCGCTCCGGATGTTCCAGGACCGCTTGGCGCTGTTCCTCGAGGGTCAAGCCCTTCGGCAAGACGCGCGTCAGGCTCGAGAAGGACGCCGCCGTCGACGAGCCGGGCTCGTAGGTCGCGGAGAATTTCTTGACGAAGAGCGCGGCGCCAAGGTCGATTTCGCGATTCGTCAGGCGTACGACCGCTCGGCGCTTGCTGGAAACGATCCGCCGTTCCAGGAACGCGGCTTGGTCTCTGGAAACGCTTTCGAGCGGGATCGCGCGCATAAGGAAAGTTTCAGTTACGTCGTCGAGCGTAACGCGCACGCGCGCCTGCCCGTAGAATTCGTTCGCCATGTCCTTCTGGAAGGCGCCGGGGACGAGTTTGGCGCCGATTTCGTCGTGAAAGGCAAGTTGGGAAATAATAAAGGACGAGACGACGTCCGCGTCTTGCGAATCGGTCAGTTTGACGAGCGCCGAAGAATAGGCGTCCGGCGTTTGGTCGAGCGCGGTCAGTTCGAGGCGCCCCGACTTGACGCGCCCCGAGCCGTCGGTTACGCGGTACGCGACGGCGCCCGCGAGGTCTTGCATGAGTTCGAGCTTTGGCTTATTGAGCGCTTTGTTCTGTGATCGGCCGTATGCGGCGTCCTCGTCGCTCGCCTGTTCGACCCAGAGCCCGCCGAAGACGCGCCCGGACGAAGGATAGCGATTCCGCTCGAAGAGTTCCGAGAAGAGGGACGTTTCGCAGCGCTCGCCTTCGGGCGATTCGAGCTGCACAAGCGCGGATAAGCCGTAGAGTTCCTGCGCGCCGGGAAGGATCGTCGGCGACGTTTCGAATCCGACGATTTTCCAACCGGAATCGCCGAGTTTGGTCGCTTCTTCGAGCTTCTTTATGTCGTCGACGGCCTTGTCGTTTTGCGCCTGCATTCTGAGGAGCGTGTCGCAAAATTCTTTGGACGTCTCCGTAACGCTTTCGAGCTGGGACCAGGTCGCCCAGAGGTGGCTGAGTATTCTTTTCTGTTCAAACTCTTTGCGTATTTGCGCAAATTCGCCGAGCGACTCTTCTGAGGCGCCGGAATCGGTCGCGGCGTCGGCGGCGCTCGTCAATTTGGCGCGCAGCTCGCGCAGTTCTTCCGCCTGCGCGGCGAGGTCGTCCTGCGTTATCGTTTGCAGGGGCTTTGCGTCGCCGCGTTCTTCCGGGTCCACGTCCGCGCGCTCTTGCTCCTGCTGGAGCCGGCGCGCAATTTCTTCGTGCTGGAACAAAAAGGTTTCCGACAAGGAGTCGGCGCCGCCGTAACGCGAGAGGAGCGTAAGGTCCGCCAGGCTCTTTTGGAAACGGACGCCGTCGACGTACAAGAGGACGAGCGCGTTGGCAAATTCGTCGTCTTCAGCCGGTTCGACGCGCTCGGGAAGCGCGTTTTGGAACGCTTCGAAATCCTGTTGAGAATCGGCGATTAGGTAGACGACGCGCGTCCCGTCCTCGAGCGTAACGCGCTGCGCGCGGCGCGAAGAGCTGAGAGGGTCGGCGCCCGCCGTGTCGAACGAGAAGGGAAGTTCAAACGCCGTCTTCTTGCCGCCGACGGTAATCTCGCCCTTGAGGGGCGCGACCGGGACGAAATTTGCGATCGTCGCGTAGTCGAGCAGCTCGATTTTTAGCCCGTCGGCGTCGTAAATGATTCCCGGCTTGACTTGTCGAGAGAGTTTCGCGAATCGGAACGCGACGCGATGACTGATTTTCGCGGCGCCCTTGGCCAGGTCTTGGAAGAACTTTCCCTCGGGCTTTTGCGCGAGCAGCGGGTCCGCGATATTCGCTTTCCAATTTTCCGGTTTTTCGCAGTCGCGCCAATTGAGCGGACCGCCCGCGAAGGGAACGCCGATCCTATTGGGCTTGGCGTCTTTGCGCTGCGCAAGGTCGGAGACCTCAATTTCGAAGAGCCGCGAATTCACGGCGACCGCTTTTTCCGCGGCGCAGCTTTCCGGGATCGTCGCGCGCGCTTTGGAGCTGAGCCGAGCGGTCGTCAAACAGCCCGCGAGAAGGAGCAAAATTCCAAGGTGCGCGAGATAGAACGGGATCAATCTTCGGTTGACGCGATAGTTGACGCGCGTCGAATCGCCGTCCGACGCCGACGTCTTGACGATGAATTTCGGAGCGCGAACGAGCGCGGCGCAGAGAAGGTTGAGCGCAAGCAGACCAATGAGGGAATAGAACCAATTCGACGCGTAGACGATATATTGGGCGACGGGCGTCCCCATTTCTCGTTCCAAGCAGGTAGCCCAGCCCATCGCGATCGCCAGAACCGTCATGACGACGACGCCTAAGGTAATAGAGCCCAACCCTTTGAGCGCTTTATCGAAAAAGCGGCGAAACATACCGGTCGACGCGCTCATGGCGTCCTCCTGTCTGTGTTGAAGATGCGTGTTTTCGTTTGTTTAGGGCGTCTGACCGTCGGATAAGCCGACGGAACTCAAGTTCGGGAACGAGACAAGCCGTCGTTCAGACGGAAAGACGCAAGATCACGGCGACGAGCGCTAAGAAGAAAAAGAGCCAAAATCCGAC
>MTKW01047295.1_pt1 | contig 10669 bp, 9 predicted proteins | sample 1042761 | NCBI WGS metagenome assembly MTKW01 (sample SAMN06205366, study PRJNA360243) | anaerobic digester metagenome | biome: Wastewater treatment plant; feature: Anaerobic digester sludge; material: sludge; isolation source: anaerobic digester fed with sludge from wastewater treatment plant ...
CGCCCTCCGGCAAATGGGCATGGAGATAGCGGTTTGCCGCGTTCCAAAGGGTAAGCTCGGCTCGGCGGGCTTCCGCAAACTTCTCCTGTTTTCCTTTCCAGCGGATTTGCCGGTACTCGTCCTGTATGGGCTTGTAGGTCTGATAATTCCTGCCGTACTCAATGAGCTTTTGCAGTTCTTTCATGCGCTGCTCGGCGGTTTTCATTCCCGCCCGGATAGCGTCGGCCTGTTCGCTGACAGAGGAAAGGGCTGCGTCCAGCTCGTCAAGGGTAGAGATACCATGCTCGGAAAGGTAATTGACCGCCGCCGCTACGGTTTTCAGTTCGTCGGCTGCGTGCTGCCTTTGCCAACTCTGCGAATACTTCCGGCTCTTTTCTCTCTGAACGCTCAAATACTTCATCAGCAGATTTGCAAGGCCGGGGGATTGTTGCGGCTGCTCCGGGGCGGTTTCCCGCGCTTTGAACAGGTCGGCAATCCATTCTTTGAGCTTCCCAACCTGCGCCCGGATTTCCCGGATAAGGCGGTTTGCCTTTTGGATATTTCGGTTCAGTTCTCCTTTCTCGGTGGCGATACCTTTCTTCTCCATCTGGCAAGCCGCCACGCCCATGTGGACGGTGGGTATCTCGTCAATGCCGCGCTCGGCGTTGCTGCGGTGGTCGATACGCTGCGGGCTTCCGTTCCTCTCCAAAAAGTCGTTGGTAAGGTCAGCCCATGCCTTGCGCCACAAGAGGGCGTTGCCCTTGTCGTTCCAGCCGGTCAGGTCAACTTTGTGGGTCTTGTATCTGCCGCTTGGCAAGCGGATACGCTCGCCGTTCTCGTCAAGGTCATATTCCTTTTGGGACTTCGCCGCCCATGCGCCGCGCTCGTCAAGGGGGCGCATGGTAAGCATGATGTGACAATGGGGATTGCCCTTGCCGGTGTTGTGAATGGCATAATCGACGCACATTCCTCTGGAAACAAATTGAGAGGAACAGTATTCCTGGACAAGCCGGATCTGTTCCTCTCTGGATAACTCTATGGGGAGCGCCGCGTCAATCTCTCTGGCAAGCTGGGCGTTCCCGGCTTGCTCGTAAAGCTCCACGCTGTTCCACAAGGTTGAACGGTCAGAGAAAGAGGGCGGGGCGTGGGGCGGCAGCATGATTTCTGTATGGACAACACCGCCTTTGCGGGTGTAGTCGTGGGTCATTCCGTCCCACTCATTTGTCAGCTTTTCGCCGCTTCGGTAGGCGGCTGCGGCAACGGCTGATTTGCCCTTGCCCCGGCTGACAATGCTGATGTTACAATGGTAAATGGCTATGGGTATCACCTCCCGGATAGGATAACAAAACCCGCAAAAATGGTACAGACGCCAACGGCGGGTGTACTGTTTTTGTGGGTGTGCAGGGATAGCCGCGTAAGCGGCGCAAGGGGTGCAGCCCCTTGTTGCGGCAAAGCCGCCATATCGGAGCGCGGGGAAAGTTCCCTGTGCGGAGATAAGCCCTCGGCAGAGCGCACACGCCCGCAAGGGTGTATAAGTGCGCCCTTTGTTCCAAAGGGATTATTCGCTTTTCCCGCCCTCGGTGCGTTTTTTCAGATAGGCCCGTGCTTCCTCGCTCGTCAAGGCAAGCCGGAGAAAGACGGCGGCTTCCTCGTCGGTCATGGTCTTGGCTTCCGGCACAATGCTCTCAAAGACCGCGCCCCGGACGATCAGCCGGTGGCTGCGCGTCCGGCGTTTCTCTTTGGATAACTTCTGACGCAACATCTTTTCTCGGTTCTCAAACTGCCGGATTTTCTTCTTCCCGTCCTCAATCTCGGTGGTCAATTCCTCACGGGTTTTCTCTCTCGGTTTCGTCATGGTTGGTCGCTCCTTTCTGCTCATGGGCAAAAGAAAAGAGCAGCCGTTTTCTGTGCGAAAATAGCTGCTCACATTTCATGTATTCAGTTGTATAAGCTGGCGATTGCTACTGCCCAATAATTTCATAACCACTTGCCAAAATGTAATAAATACCACCTTGCGTTTGCTGCTGATAAAGATGATATTTTTCCATATTTCTAAATAATTCATCAATTGGGTTACGCCAGTTCAACATATCATTTTCTTCGTTTGGGTCGTAATCATAATCTCCATGGTATAAATAACCATCCAAGCGATTGTTAAAAACCTTTTCTACTATTTTTTTCTTCATTTCTTCTTGGAGAATTTCATAAAATCCACAAAGTTCTGCGCCAATAGAATTATCAAAAAAGTTTACCTCAAAATCGATGGCAACAACATTTTGAAACCGAACCTTTACTTTCAGCAGAGATTTATCTCCATCATAATCATAGTATGCCATATTGAATTCAACGGAACTATCCATACATTTGGGGGTTACTGTAAAATCAAATAATGAGCCATCGAATGTTTTTATTAGTAATTTTGAAGTTGTGGTGTTCATCAAATACCTCCGCCAAGTTTCGATTTGCCGCGCTGTTGTATTAAGAGAATTATACCATGAGACTATGAACAAATCTACATCATTTCAGCCCATCGGCGAAGCTGTTCTCTCTGGCATACCGTCGCGCTGCTTCCCGGCGTTCCTCGCTATATGGGGCGGTCAGACGGAAAGAGAAACGGCCTTTCTCAATGTCAAACTCCATGCAGCCCGTTTCCGGGTCTGCGTCGGTCTGCTGGCAGATCGCCGGATAACGGCGGCTGTATGCAAGCAGACGCTTTTTCAAGGCGGTGTTGTGGGTGCGGATATGGATAAGTGGGTCTTTCTCGTCAAACCAAATGTCGGTGGTCTTTTCCCGCTTGGTAAGCCCTGTTCTCATAAATGCTCCTTTCTGCGCCCTCATTTGGAAAGAGGGGCATTTTTGAGGGATTTTTCCCGGCTCTTGACTTGGGGAAAATGGGGATTTTCAAATAGAAATCGCCCCGGCGAACCATTCCTCGTCCGGGCGGCTACTATCGCATGATTTCCGTTTTTTCCGGCTCTTGACCGTCAAATATAAATTAGCTCATGCTATGTGTTCTCCTTTCTGTTCGGCGGCAGGGGGCAGTTGCTTGGCTTGTTCCTGTTCCTGCTGCTCTTTCCATTGTCTGCGTTTCTTTTCCATATAGCGTCGATTGTATTCTGCTTTTTTTGCTCGGCGGCGTTCCTGTTCCGCTAACGCTGCCTTTTCTTCGTCGGTCAGTTCAACTTCCTTGTGAGGGATGTCCACCTTACCAACAAAATTAAAGAAAATTTCAATTTCCTGTGTTCTGCTTGCTCCTTTGCCCTGGGCTTGGTGGACGAGGATTTTTTCTACAAACTCATTTATCATGGCAGGGGTCAACTCGGAAAAGTCTGTATATTTTCTGACAAGGGAAAGAAACTTTTCGGCGTTGATGGTTTCCCTGCTTATGCGTTCAAGTTCCTGTTGGTCTTGGGAAACGATTTCTGTCAAATCGCTTAGCTCGGCCTCAAAATCTCTGAGCATTTGTTCAAAAAGGGTATCGGAAAGTCGGCCACTTACATTGTCCTCATAGAGCTTTCGGATTAGGCGGGTCAGTTCATCGGTACGCTTCTCGTTGCGCTGCTTCCGCTGGCGAATGGCTCTTGCAGCTTTTTCCTGCCTGTCCTCGGAAGCGGAGCAGACCTGTGCCATAAACTCGGCTTCATTGTTCAACGCATAGTCACAAACGCCCTTGATAGCTTCCAACAAAAGCTCATTTACAACAGCAGTACGAATAAGGTGCGTCGTGCAGTATTTATCATAATGCTGGTTGCCCAAATCATAACGGGAACAGTTGTACTCGTCACGATCCGGACGCTTTTTCCCGTTGGATCTGCCCGCCCAGTCACGCGCGTTCCCGGCCTTGCCCCTGTGGTTATACATCTTTGCACCGCAATCCGCGCAAAACATCAAGCCGGTTAGTGGATTGGCCTTTCCTATGCTGTCTGTCCGGCGAATGGTTTTCCGTAGAGTTTGTACGCGTTCCCATGTTTCCTTGTCGATGATAGCTTCCTGTGTGTTTTCAAAAATGACTAAATCCTCTTTGGGGGTCATTTTGACGCGCTTATCTTTATAGCTCTCTTTGTAAGTCCGAAAGTTTACCGTATGCCCCATATATTCCTGCTTGGAGAGTATGTCGGCAACTGTACCACCGCGCCATGTGTAGGGGTCTGCGGCATTGTAGTTTGATTGATGGTTTCCCATACCGCGTTGTGCAAGATAGTAAGAGGGGCGCTCAACCTTTTCCGTTGCCAATATGCGGGCAATTTCATACGGGCCTTTTCCCTCAATGGCCATGCGATAAATCCGGCGTACTACTTCGGCAGCTTCCTCGTCGATAATCCAATGGTCTTTGTCGTTGGGGTCTTTCTTGTAACCGTAGATACAATGGTTGCTTGTGTGCTTGCCGGACATACCTCTTGCCCGTAAAACAGTGGTTATCTTACGGCTGCAATCACGGATATACCATTCGTTCATAATGTTCAAAAAGGGTGCAAACTCGCTGCTTTCCCGTTTGTCGCTATCTACTCCGTTGGTAATGGCAACAAACCGCACACCTTTCTCTCTGAACATTACTTCGGTGTAAAAGCCCACCTGTAAATAATCTCTACCGACGCGGCTCAAATCTTTAACAAGGACAGCAGCGATTTCGCCTTTTTCAATGCCCTCAATCATGCGCTTCCAGCTTGGGCGATCAAAACTTCCACCAGACCAACCATCATCTGTGAAGTGGACGCAATTCGTAAAACCGTTGGCTTTCGCATAGTCCTCCAGCATTTTCTTTTGATTGATAATGCTGTTGCTATCACCTGTAAGGTCATCGTCACGGCTCAATCTCTCATAAAGAGCGGTGATTTTACCGTTACCTAATTTCTTGGGTTTCATGGGAACGCTCCTTTCTATGGGTGATTTCTTATCCCCCTTTCACAGCATATATCTTCACTAAAATGCTTGGGCGGCGTGGTCTTGCCCTCCTTGACGGAGGCGACCATCACTTCAAAAGTCTGCCCCTCAGTCAGTACCGGCAGCGCCTTGGGCGCATCCTCCTTGTTGTCCTCCGGCTGCTGCTTGAGCGTCGCACGAAAACGCTGTTCGGCTTCTTTCCAGCCGGGGGCGAGGATGGCTTTGCCTTTAGCGGTGAAAGCATGGCCCGCGCAGTCCAGCGTGACGGTCGTTTCGGAATAGTCGTGTTTGTTGCCCACGGCGCAGACCAGCCGGGCGGCGATCATGTAGAGGACGGAGCGTTCCCCGGCAGGGAGCGCGTCGAGGTCGGTTTCCCTCATAGTCAGCGTGGGAATGATGGCGTGATGGTCGGATACCTTGGCGCTGTTGATTACTTGCCCCGGATTCATATATGCCGCCGTCCCTTTCATAAAAGGCAGGGCTTTGGCGACGGCGTTGATTAACACGGGCAGGCTCCCGGCCATATCTTCCGTCAGATACCGGCTGTCGGTGCGCGGGTAGGTGCAGAGCTTCTTTTCATACAGGGATTGCACATAGTCAAGGGTCTGCTGGGCGGTATACCCTTGCAGCCGGTTGGCCTCCCGCTGGAGCGTGGTCAGGTCGTAGAGCTTGGGCGGCTGCTCGGATTTGTCCTTGCGCTCCACGGTTTTGACGATGGCGGTCTGGTCAAGGCAGGCGTCTTGCAGCTTTTCGGCTTTGGCCCTGTCGGGTAGCCGGTCGCTTGTGGCGGCAAAGCCGTTCAGGGCGATGGTCACATTGTAAAAGGGCGTCGGCTTGAAAGCTGCGATAGCGGCCTCACGCTGGGCGAGCATCGCCAGCGTCGGGGATTGCACGCGGCCAACATGGAGCGTTTGCCCATACAGGACGGAGATCAGGCGCGTGGCGTTGATGCCCACCAGCCAATCGGCCTGGGCGCGGCACAGCGCCGATTGATACAGGTTGTCGTATGCAGCGCCGTCTTTCAGGTTTTGAAAGCCCTCGGTTATGGCGCTTGCCTCCATCGAGGAAATCCAAAGGCGCTGTACCGGCTTTTTGCAGTCGCAATGTGTGTACACAAGACGAAAAATAAGCTCGCCCTCGCGCCCGGCGTCGGTGGCGCAGACGATGCCGTCTACATCCTTGCGAACCATAAGGCCCCGCAGGACTTTAAGCTGCTTTTCCTTGCCTTTGGGGACAACATACTGCCAGCGGTCGGGCAGGATAGGCAAATCCTCCCGCCGCCACTTGGCATATCTCTCATCGTAAACGTCGGCGGGAGCCAACTCCACCAGATGCCCCACGCACCACGAAACGAGAAAACCGCCGCCCTGCAAATAGCCGTCCTTGCGCTCCTTCGCGCCGAGTACGGCGGCGATGGATTGCGCCACGCTGGGCTTTTCCGCAATTACAAGTCGCATTTCTCCACATCCTTTCGTTTGGGGGTGATAATCAGGTCACGGTAACAGGGGCCTGCACAGCAGCCGTTCTTGTAGCGGTCGCAGCCGAAACAACGATGGCCGGGAGCAAGAGCGGCGGGAGGGTTTTCCTCCCGCCGCTCCTTTGGCCGCTGCATCATCATCCGCTCATAGGGACTGTCGGTAAAATACCTCACTATTCGTCATCCTCCGTTTCCGCCCCGGCCTCCCGCGCCGCGTCCGCAGCGGTATCGGGTTCGTCCTCATCCTCGTCCTCACCAAAGTCGTAGTCATCCAGATCGGACTTGCCTTTGACTGATTTGGGATTGCGGAACTTGAAGAAGAAGAACACGCCCGCCGCGATGACCGCGACGATCAGCAGCACGGCGACGATACCACCCGTGTTGTTCTGCGGTTCCGGTTCCGGGGCTGCCGGGCTGGGAGAGGGTTCGGGGGACGGTGCGGGAGAAGGCTCCGGCGTGACGATGGGGGCGCTATTTTGGGGTAAATCTTCTTCCTCGATGATGTCGAGCAAATCCCGTTCGTCCACCATATTGAGGAAATAGGTGTGGTATTGCTCCAATTCCTCGTCTATCGGCTTGTCGTAGTCGATGACGATATAGAAGATTTTGCCGTTTCGGGTTTCCACGCTGATGAATTGCTTGTTGGTATGCTTGTCGTAAAGCAGGTCGCGGGTGACGAGGTTGCCGTCCTCGCCAAACGGCGTGCCCGGCTCGATGGCCGGCGCGGGGCTGGGCGTCGCGGTCGGCGCAGGCGTCGGTTCGGTTTCCGGCCCGCCGCCCGCGTAGGCGACGGACGAAAAGGCCGTCATACAAAGCATGACGGCCAGCGGGGTAATGAGAAAACGGACTTTTTTCTTATTCATGTTGCGCATCCTCCTGTTTTTGTAATAATGAGGGCGTTCCGCCTTGTTCGCGGAACGCCCGGATGAACGCGGCCAGCTCTTGCGGCGTGGCGTCCACGCCCCGCACCAGCTCCACGATCTCGGTGTTTTCGATCTCGGTCTTTTGCCGGTCAAGCTCTCGCAAACGGGCCTGAAACTCGGCAATCTTTGCCTTGGTCTTGTCGATCTCGGTGTTGATTTTTGCGATTTTCGGGTTCATGGCCTCTCCTTTCCTAATAAGGAAGTCTGCCGATGGCGTAGAAATGCTCCGTCCAGTACCGCGTGTCGATGGAAGCGTACTGGATGGGCTTGCCCGCGTGGATCATCATGCCGTTGCCGACATAGATGCCGACATGGGACACCGGGCCGGAGCTGTCGTAGGTGCCGGTGAAAAAGATGATGTCGCCGGGCTTGGCTTCACCGCGTGGGATGATGGCGCATTGGTTGAAAATGCCCTGGGCGTTCGTCCGGCTCATGGGGTACACGCCGGAATTGTCCAGCACATAGCAGACAAAGCCGCTGCAATCAAAGCCGGTGGATGGCCTGGAACCGCCCCAAACGTAAGGGTAGCCCAGGTATCTTTCTGCTTCTGCGATCAGCGCCGCAAAGGTTTCGTCGGCAAGAGCCTCCGGGGGAATGTCGTAATCGGTGTACGGCCCAGGGTGCGCATAGATATTGCCCTCAAATAGATAGGGCTTGTTGCCCAGCGTTTCCATGTAGACGGCATAAAGCTCTCGCTGCTCGATATTGAGGTCGGTTGCGGCAATCTGCGACAGGGCGGTGTTGGTCAGGGTAACGGTAAGAATGTGATAATCGTAGGGAACCTCCACTTCGTAGGTATAGTAGTGGGTTTCCGTTTCGCCGGTTTCCGGGTCGGTGGTGGTGTAGCTGCCGGTACGGGTTTCGGTGCGGTAGCGCGTTTCCACGGTCGGGGTAACGGTCAGGGTATACTGCCGGTCAAGCAGAGCGTCCAGCGCGGGCCTCGCCTTTGCAATCGTGAAATCCTCGTACAAGGCGGTGAGATAGGACATCAGCTCAAAGGGGTCGTGCCCGATCTCGGCCAGATTATAGCGATACTCATCGTAGCCGGGATGGGTGGTTTCGATTTTGCTGATCTTCTGCCGCAGCCCGCTTTCCAGCCCGACGTAGTACGCCTCCGCAGCCAATATGTCCTCGTCCTCGGCGGTGTAGGAAGTGCCCACGATCATGTTCATGCCGCCTTGCAGCATGACGGAACAGGAGCCTATGGCAGTCATAATGAGCATGATTACCACACCGACGCCCAGGATAATCAGGATGGGCTTCCAGTTGCGCGCGACGAACGCCGCCGTCTTTTGCGTAGCTTCAGCGGTTTTCTTCGCGGTTTTCGCGGCCCGTTCCGCTGTCTTTTTCGTCATACCGGCTGTCTGCCGCACCTTTTTCGCGGCGGCGTACTGGCGCTTGATGGCCTGCTTTTGCTGCCAGCGGGAAAGCGGGTTGGAGGACAGGTGCGGATTATCCCGCGCCGCCTTTTGATATAGGGCGTTGATGTTGGCCCGATCCGCCTTTTTCTCCAGCGTGGCGGCGGTGCGATAGGGTTTCAGCTTGTGGCTGTGATGAATGGAGCGCACCGCGCGGACGCCGGTTTCAGCCGCCTGCTCGGATTTGTGGGCGGCCTGCACGCCGACATTTTCGCCCTCCACCTTGCTGATCTGCCGGTGGGCCTCCAGCGCCGGGGCCGACAGAACCGCATGGGTGAGCTTGGAGGGCGGCCTGTGCTTGTCGATTTCTTCAAAATACAAGCGCGTTTTTTGTTTGGCCTTCGCCTCGTCAAAAACGCGCTCTTTCTTGAGAACCTTTTTCTTGGGGATTTGCGCCTGCGCCTTTTCCAGCCTATCCGCCGCCTTATCCGCTTTGCGGATATGGGGCGCAAGCTCCGGGTCGGCGCGTTCCTCGTCGGTAAAACGCAGGCGGTAGGCATTGCCTTTTTGCCGTTTGGCGCTCATGCGATCACCCCTTTGCTTCGCCGGGCTTGGTCGTCATGATTTTATACAGCTCCGTATCCTTTGGGAACTTATCGGCAAAGGGCAGGATGATGTTGCCGTAGAACAGCAGCCCTTCGCCCTCGCCGGAGTGGGTCACATACGAAAGCTGGTGCGGGGAGATATTGAGCTGCTTGGCGAGTATCTGCCGGTCGCCGGACGCCTGGTTGAGCATGTAGATGAAGTCGGAGTTTTCAAAGATGTTCTCGATTTCCCGGCTGGCGAGCAGGTCTTTGACGTTTTGGGTGATGCCGGTAGGTATCCCGCCCCACTTCCTGAAACGCTTCCAGATTTCAACGCTGTACGCCGCCGTCTGTTCCTCTTTCAGAAGCGGGTGGAACTCATCCATATAGTAGCGGGTGGCCTTGCCCACGGCGCGGTTGACGGTGACGCGGTTCCACACCTGATCCTGCACGATGAGCATCCCCAGCTTTTTGAGCTGTTTGCCCAGCTCCTTGATGTCGTAGCAGACAAGGCGGTTTCGGATGTCCACGTTGGTACGGTGATTGAAAATATTTAGGGAGCCGGAAACGTAGATTTCCAATGCCGTGGCAATGTGCTTTGCCTCCCGTTCCTCCTGTGCCAGCAGCACTTGATGCAGGTCGCCCAGCACCGGCATGTTCTCCGGGCGCGGATCGGCCAGATATTGCTGATACACAAGCCTGACGCAACGGTCGATCACCGTCTTTTCGATGGGCTGCAAGCCTTCTTTGCCGCCGACGATCAGCTCGCACAGCGACAGGATGAAGTCGCTTTTCAGGGAAAGCGGGTTGTCGTCCTCGGAGTAGTTGAGGTTCAAATCCATCGGATTGATGTAATCCGTGCTGGTAGGCGAGATTTTTATCACCTGTCCCCCCAGGCACTCGATCAATGCGAAATATTCTCCTTCGGGGTCGCAGATAATGACATCATCCTTGGTAATGAGGATCACATTCACGATTTCCCGTTTGGCCGCAAAGCTCTTGCCGCTGCCCGGCGTGCCCAATATCAGGCCGTTCGGGTTTTTCAGGAGCTTTCTGTCCACCATGATAAGGTTGTTGGAAAGCGCGTTCAGGCCGTAGTACAGGGCTTCGCAGCCGCTTTGAAACAACTCCTGGGTCGTAAACGGCACGAAGATCGCCGTGCTGGAGGTGGTCAAGGCCCGCTGTATCTGGATTTGGTTAAGGCCGATGGGCAGGCTGCTCATCAGGCCCCGTTCCTGCTCAAAATCCAGCCGCACAAGCTGGCAGTTGTATTTCTGCGCGATGCCCTGGGCCTGGAACACGTTGTTGTCAAGCTGCTGCTTGCCGTCCGCCGTGTTCAGCACAAGGAATGTCATTAAAAACATGCGCTCATTGTGGCTTTGCAGGTCTTGAAGCAGCTTTTTGGCCTCCCCGCCGTAGGTGGCGAGGTCGGAGGGGATGATGTCCATGTCATAACCGGAACGCACG
>MTKW01000318.1_pt1 | contig 10664 bp, 6 predicted proteins | sample 1042761 | NCBI WGS metagenome assembly MTKW01 (sample SAMN06205366, study PRJNA360243) | anaerobic digester metagenome | biome: Wastewater treatment plant; feature: Anaerobic digester sludge; material: sludge; isolation source: anaerobic digester fed with sludge from wastewater treatment plant ...
TTGAAGACACCGTAAATCTCGAGCGCATCCTCATCACAGGTGAGAGCTACCGCAAAACTCAACTGCGCGGATATCAGCAATACCGCAGGTTTCTCAACTCCATTGTTACAGACAGCACCAAATTCATAGATATGTATCAACTGGAGGTATTCATCCAAAGAAACATCCCGGAACTTTACAAATACCGAACCGATTCCACATATGTTTCGGATGAACTCTTTCTTTCTCACTACGGAATAACGGCCCAGGAGGCCCTGAAACACTATACATATGGTCTGCGCGTTCGTCACAACGAATGGAAAAAAGCCAACATCGGCAGGATGTACGACCGCTATATCAAGGCTCCTATAATTACGGAACATCTCCGACTGGACACTGTAATGCGCAATGCAAGCGGCGATTTTATCTACAATTATGTACAGAGAATACAAACGCGACCCCGTCTTCGGAAAGTGGAAATTGTACTCGAAGGGGAGATATATGAGCAAGAAAACCGAATATACACAATTGAAACCGGCGCACCTCTCACTTTTTATATCTCCTCTCTTAGTGCATTTGCCGAGGAGCGTGAGAGATATCTGACACAAGTAATATCGAGAGAGGTTAGAGCCGATGATATCTGTTATATAGAATTTGAAAAAGATTGCGATGAGGTGTTGGAACACCTTTCGGAAAATGCTCAGGAAATGGACCGTATCCGGCGGACTCTGCGTTTGCTGCTCGAAAACAGGGATTTTGACCTGGATTCAATAGTTGTCACCGCAAGTTCTTCCCCTGAAGGGAGTTGGGAATACAATTCAAGATTGAGCAAACGCAGAAGTGCATCGGTAAGCAGTTATTTCGAGCGGTTTATCAGAAGCTGGCGGGATTCTTCAGAGAGTGAGAGGGGGTTTTCCATCGATTTGGAGAAAGTCCCGTTGGAGCCCGACAAAGAAGCACCTAAGGCGACCGTAGAATTCATTGCGCGAAGCGTAGCAGAAGACTGGAGTGCTCTCGACCGGATGGTGATGACCGATACTGTGCTGACTCCGCTGCAAAAGGAGAGATATTTTCTGCTCTCGGCAGAACAAAACCCCGACAAACGCGAAAGACTGCTCTCAATGGAAGACCTTTATCCTTACCTCACTTACGAGTTCTACCCCAGGCTGCGTACAGTGAGATTTGACTTCCACCTCCATCGTAAAGATATGATTCGGGATACCATCCACACTACTATCATCGACAGCACTTATATGGCGGGAGTGCAGGCACTGCGCGACAGAGATTATAAACTTGCAGTCACCCTGCTTGCACCCTACAGGGACTTTAATACAGCAGTAGCCTATTGTGCCGCCGACTACAACGCATCAGCGCTGGATCTCCTCTCGGAACTCCCTCCTACCCCGCGGGTAAACTATCTGATGGCACTGTTGGAGGCGCGCAACGGAAAAAGCAAGAGTGCGGCAGAGCACTATCTCAAGGCCTGCAGAGAAGACAGCCACTACATACACAGAGGAAACCTTGATCCTGAAATATATACACTAGTAAGGATGTATGACCTTAACAGATACTTTGAATGAAACGAATAGTTAAATATATGATGACATGGACCGCGATACTCCCATTATTATGGGCGTGCCACGATCCTATTCCCTGTGATATGTGTAAATTGCATAAAGTGACAATCTCCCTTGCTACCTCCGTAGCACCCGAGCCCTGTACCTCGCAACCCGCACCACAAGAACTCCTCGCAGCCCGTAACCCGCAACCCGCACCACAAGAACTCCTCGCAACCCGTAACCCGCAACCCGCACCACAAGAACTCCTCGCAACCCGTACCTCGCAACCCGCACCACCCATAGTCACACGCGCTATCGGAGTTACAGCTGAAGAGGAGACAAGGATCAACAGCGTACAACTCTACATATTCGACAGTAATGAGACTTTCGTCCAAAGGATAACCGGTACCGGCAGCAATTATGAAATAATAATTCCGGGAGGACGTTGCACATTTTGCTGTTTCGTCAACGCTCCCGACCTGCCGGTGGCTCCTTCATCCGCAGAAGAATTGCTTATGTACGACAGCTACCTCTGGAACAACGGCAGAGGGTCATTTCAGATGACCGGCACTACTACCGTTGAGATTGACTCCGATTTGGAACTGGAAATTATTGTGCAGAGAATGGTGGCCAAAGTTGAGTGTATAATCAGAACGGACTTCGGCAATTCTCATCTTGCCGGAATGCCATTTAAAGTCCATCGAATATATTTGACCAATGTCGCAGGTAAGAATAACTACGCACTCACCGCAATGCAGGGCGATGATGGCCTTTGGTACAACAAAATGGAGTATCAACAAAGTTCGTGCGACAATCTCATCTGCAGCAGCTTGATTGACCGGCTAATAGCTGACGGAGATTCGCTGGTTGTCGGCGAGACTCTTTACCCCTATCCCAATTTGAGCACGGATTGTTTAGATCACAAAATCTGGAGTGCCAGAAAGACCAGACTTGTGATCGAAGCATCATTGGGAGAAACATTATGGTATTACCCTGTAACAATGGAAAACACTTTTGCCAATACCTACTACTTTTATGATATCACTATCACACGCGAAGGTGTTTCTCATCCCGAAGAGCCCGTTACAGAACCGGGTACCATTAAAACTATAGTAAAAATCAGCGAGTGGAATGAAGGCGGAGAAATAGATGACGAAGTGTAGCCAAAACCCGTTTTCAAAGCGAGCAAACAACTATTCACAATTTACAAACTATTACAAACATTTACAAACACTTAAAACAATGAGAAAAATTCTATCCATTCTGACCGTTGTAGCACTTTTTACATGCTGCAACCCTGTTGAGCCCGATAACAGCACGGGCGAAGGCAAACTCACAATCAATGTCAAAGGGGCAATAGAGACAAAAGCCGTTACCGATGTAGTAGGCAATGAGGCAACAGTCAACAATCTCCAGATTTTCATTTTCGATGGTGAAGTCTGCAAGTATTATTTTGACAACGGCACATCCCTTAGCAAAACCATCGACAAGGTACAGACAGGCACATACGAAATATGGGCTGTAGCCAATCTGGGCGAAACACTCTCTGCTACCGTCACCAAAACTTCCCTCAAGACAAAGGCACTGACACTGGCACAGAATGCAACTGCAAGCGGGTTCGTAATGTCCGGAGAGAAGCAGGTTGAAGTAAAGTCATCGGGTACGGAATCCGTTGAAATCACTATTTCGCGTTTTGTGGCACGTGCGAGACTTGTTAAAGTGACCAACAGTCTTTCTGCCGGATACGGCAACATTAAGATCAAATATGTCATGCTCGACAATGTCGTATCCAACCAAAATGTTGCCGGAAATGCTGCCATCAGCACCTGGAGCAACAAGATGGGGCGCAATTCAGGTGCTATAATTGATGGCACCACAAAATCCGAAGCTCCTGAATCACTCCTCGGCAATTCCACCGAAAGGAACATCGCAGTGGGAAGCAGCGATACTCCTAATTTTCGTTTCTACGGCTACGCCAATGGGACTGCCGGAGACTCCAACGACATTACAACCTGGTCTGCCAGAAAGACACGTTTGGTAGTTGTAGCTGAAATCCTGGGTAACACCTACTACTACCCTGTCACACTTCCTTCGTTTATGCGCAACTCCGCTTATGACGTCTCCCTTACTATCAGAAACCTGGGCTCGAATGATCCTGAAACCAAACCCACTACTGATGCCATCGATGCCACAATTACCGTTGCTCCATGGGAAGAGGGCGGAGAAGTTATCGAAGAAATCTAACCATTTCCAATCCAAAACACTTTTGTATTTATGAATTAATTTGTGTTGTTCAAATGAGAAAGAGCTTAACCGGATTCCTGGCACTCATCCTTTGCAGCTGTACCATTCTTGAAGACAGGACCCCTTGTCCATGTCGTCTGACAATGGATTATTCCAGAGTGCTCAAATATGATTTCGTCCATCGGATGATGGATGGAGAATATGACGTTATACTCTCCGGAGGAGATTTCCATTTCGGCGAAACCATTCCGGTAAATATGATGGACACTATCCGTAAAGAGAGCGTCTCCAAAGGGAGCATCAGGATATCCGGTGTTCTTTCTAAAAAAGGGGAAAAGGTTCTGACTATTCCCGAAGGTAGTCAGGCCGACTCCCTTTATGCTTTCAGGACTACGATAGAAGCCATGGGTGAAAAAGCTTATGTTATCATGGATGCGCACAAACAATTCACTACCGTATATATTAAAGATAGCGGAGTCGAGAAAACGACGATGGACCGACAGAAAGGACTTGAGAAGGTGCAGATGAGAGTAAAAGGCAACTTTCAGGGCATCGACCGTCACACCCTGGAGCCGCTTCCGGGAAAGTTCGACTGCATCGTACCCGAAGCCTCCCCTATCGGAGAGTATTCTGTACGCATACCGAGACAGGGTGATGCCTCCTTAATAATGGAACTTACTCTCAATGGAACAAACGATGGCACAACTGCCTGCCTTAGTACTTTTACCCTTCCCCTTGGACTCTATATGGAGGAGTTGGGCTATGATTTCGCAGCTGAAAGCCTTGCCGATGTATATATAGGATTGAACATTGCCACACGCAAAGCCTTCATCAGAATAGAAAACTGGAATTTTGAAAAAACCTTCGTGATATTCTGATAATAGGAAAATAGATTTTTACCTATCTTTGTAGATATGGTAAAGGGAAAAGGCTTATTTTTCATAAAGGCAGGTGTGATAATTTGTCTGTTTGCTACTGGAGTTTTCTTTGCATCAGCACAAGAATCTAACATTCAAAAATCCTACGACAAAAGCCGTTTTTCTTTGACGATTACTCACACTCCTCTGATCCCATACGAATTGTATAGTGCGAATCTGGGAATTTCCCTCGGACACCATAGGTCTTGGCAGATTTATGCAGGAATCGGAGGTGAAACGGCTCCCATAGTCACATTTCCGATAAGTTTCTCTTATGTGTTTTTTAGGAATTCCAATCACCACCTAGAGATGGGTCTGGGATTGATTTCGAGGCTGGAATTCGTACGGAAGGAGCCGGAGAATGAACTTAAAACATTGTTCGGGCCTATAGGAGCGATCGTTCCGTTGCTCTACCGCTATGAGGCACCCTATGGATTGATTTTAAAAGCCGGAGCCCATCTGTTTTACAGCTGGCCGGTTTATCTGACTCCGGTTATTGCAGTAGGCTGGAGATTCTAAATCCTGAAATGTGTTTCAATAAGCCTCTCAACTACATCTTCTACAGAGGAATTATTGTCAATAACAACGTCAGCCGTATCGAGATAAAGATTTTTACGTCCGGCATAGAGATTATGAAGTCTATCCCTATCCGATGCCAGGGGGCGATCCTTGGAAGATATAAGCAGATCGAGATCCCTATCCAAGAGATAGATTCGTCCGTTGCGCTTTAGGCGGTGAATATTGAGCGGCTCAAGTACGCAACCTCCGCCGGTAGATATGACAACCCCTTGACGCATCGACACCTCTTGTATCACACTCTTTTCAAATTCGCGGAAGCCCTTTTCTCCTTTTTCTTGGAAGATGGTCGTGATGTCGGTCCCGGTCTGCTCTTCTATCATTTTATCGGTGTCAAAGTATTTCCTGCCAAGTTTATTGGCAAGTATGGCTCCGATTACACTCTTGCCGCTGGAGGGCATTCCGGTGAGCACTATATTCTCCTTGGCTCTCAGAAGTTCATTATAAAGTGATTCTGTTTTCTCATAATCACAGAGAGTTTCATTAACCCTATCCTGAAAAAGTTCCTGCGCAAAACAGGCCTGCACCAGAAGCATATAAAGTCCACCTTCCGCCTTAAGTCCGAGTTGGCGTGCCTCAAGTACCAGATTGGTACGCAACGGATTGTAAATACAGTCCAGAACTCCCTCAAGATTGGGAAAAATCGAGAGGTCAAGCAGCCTCTCTTCATCATCGGGACTCGTACCCACCGGAGTTGCGTTGACAATGATCTGCTGCTTATTGCGCAACTGCGGATCACGTTCCAGATCCGGTATAAGTACCTGGTCCTCCCCTCTTACCTGCCTGACGGCAAATGTAACCGATTTGGCACCGGCAGCCAATGTAACCGCACTGACGGTCTTTGCAGTACCTCCGTTTCCGAAAATGAGAATTTTTTTGCCGTAAAAGGCTATACGAGCATGCTTCGCAAGGGAATCAAACCCGATATAATCGGTATTGTAGCCATACAAAAGGCCCTCTTTCTTTCGAACTATCGTGTTGACCGAACCTACGCTCTCAGCAACCGGGGAGATGCTATCCAAATAGGGTATTACCGCCTGTTTGTAGGGAATCGTAACGTTTATGCCTTTGAAACTCGATTGACGAAAAAACAGGTCGAGATCGTCTTTCGGCACTTCGCACAAATCGTATGGACGAGAAGAGAGCTTCTGATGTATTTCACGAGACCAACTGTGCCCCAGTTTTTCTCCTATTAGTCCATATTCCAGGTCACTGTACTTCATAAACTTCTACTCAGGAAATCAGGCTCGCAACTTCCTCGGGAGTCATCTTTCTAAACTCGAAAGTACCGGGAGATTCTACATAAACAGTGGTAATCAACCCATCCTTGCGCTTTTTGTCTTGAGAGATATTTGGCAGCAGCGCAGCACCGGCAAATGGTGATTTGACCGGCAAATTATATCTCTTCAGCATCTTTTCAAGCCTCTTGCGCATATCATCGGAACAGAAATAGGTCATACCTGCCGCCACGCATTCTCCGTGAGAGAGTTTGCCGTCAGATGCAACTTCTATGGCGTGACCTATGGTATGTCCAAAATTCAGGACTTTGCGGAGACCTTGCTCAAGAGGGTCTTTAAGGACTACATCACACTTTATGCGCAGGGCAGCAGCAACAATTTCATCCAGAGTATCAGTTAGGGGCTGATCCGACTCAAGCATAGAAAAAAGAGCCGCATCGGAAGTGGCTGCCATTTTTATGACCTCAGCCAGCCCGCTATAAAGATGCCTTGCATCGAGGGTTTTGAGGGTATCCGTATCGATAATGACACATCTGGGATGGTGGAAGGTACCAACCATATTCTTGATATGACCGAAATTGAGAGCAGTCTTACCTCCTATTGAGGCATCTGCCTGGGCCAGCAACGTAGTAGGCACGTTGTAAAAATCGATTCCGCGATTGTAACAGGAAGCTGCAAAACCGGCGATATCACCCGTCATACCTCCTCCTACCGCTATAAGCGCGCCTGAACGATCAATCTCTTGTTCTCTGAGGGCAGCAATAATCGTTTCAAGGGTATTGAAGTTCTTATTCTCTTCCCCTTGAGGAATTGTCAGAAGAGAGGCGTTTGAAAATTGCGCAAGCACTGATTTGACATATTGTACGGGCACTCCGCTATCGGTAACGACCAGCACATTGCGCTCCTTACCAACGAGATTGCCGACTGAAGCAATTGAACCCCTGCCTTCAACGATTTCGCAAACCGTATCCCTATAACCGAACGTAAGTCTCATTTTATTCCCTTGATAGGTTATCGCAAATATACAAAACTTTTATCGCCTTAAAATCGTATATTTGTAGATTATACGAAATATTTCTCACCGTACGATATATAATATTGTAAAACAAGAAAATTATGGAAAATAAATTCCTTTATTGCGTTGCACGCCATTTTTATCAAGAACATGAAAGTGAGATCAATAAGCTCTGTTTTGTATTCCCAAACAGGCGCTCATCTATCTTTTTCAGGAAGTATCTGACCCAATGCATGGAGGGTGAGGCTCTTTTTGCGCCGAAGATGATTACAATTAATGACTTATTCCTGGAACTTTCAGGTGGACAATTGGTTGATAAAATTGAAGCGCTCTACATTTTGTATCAGGAGTACGCGGAGCTTTTTAAAGCTCAGGAAGAGAAAGTACAGAATACATTTGACGAGTTTGTTTATTGGGGGGATGTGTTTCTGAATGATTTCGACGATATCGACAAATATTTGGTTGATGCTGATAAACTGTTTTCAAATATCGGAGACCTAAGGAAGCTGACTGCGGATGAAAATGATTATTTGAGTGAAGAGCAGAAAAGAGCTATAAAGGAGTTCTACACAAGTTGGACTCATAGCAAAAAGAGTGATATAGCGAGTAAAAAGAATGAAGATAATGGAGATAAAGAAGAGAGTATTGAGGATACCGAAAATGATGAAGATAAAGAGAACGAAGAGAGGGGAAATAATGAGATAAACAAAGGGAATGAAGAGAGGGATAAAATAGATATCAAGGGGGAATTTTCCACTATTTGGGACAATTTGTACAAACTATATACCCGATTCCGCGAAGCCCTAAAGGAGAAAAATCTGATGTATGAGGGAATGATGTACCGCGAGGTTGCCGAAGCGCTGAAAGAAGAGATTGCAGAGCCGCAGGAAAAAGCGAAAAAAGAAGAGATTTTAAACAAATGTCGTAAATACGATAAAATAATTTTCATAGGTCTAAACGCCCTGAATGAGTGTGAAAAGGTGCTTTTTAGGCAACTTGATAAACCCGGAAGCGGTATTGATGTGGATTTTATCTGGGATTATTATGGAGATATCCTCACTGACAAGGCCAACAAATCCTCGCAATTTATGCTTCGTTACAGCGGAAGGGAGAAAACACCCTACGGGAATGTCGTGGAATTTTCCCAAAAAGCTATCATTAAGCCTTACGGGACACCCCTTGAACCCCTTCGTTATGATATAGGACCTGGAAAAATTAATATTGTGAGTGTCCCCTCAGCTGTTGGTCAGACGAGATATGTGACGGAAATACTGGAAGGTATTCACTGTAATAAAGATGGGACTCTTCTCGTCAACCTTGACCTCGAAGAGACCGCCATAGTTCTACCCGATGAAACTCTGCTCCATCCAATGCTCAATTCCATTCCGGATTGTATTGATAAGGTCAATGTCACGATGGGTTATCCATTGATCAACTCACACACTGCCACATTTGTCTCCCAACTGGAGGAGCTGCACAAAAAAACTCGTCCAAATAAGAGTGGTGGGGTCTCATTTCACCATAAAAGCGTAATGGCCCTTCTCAGCCATCCCTTCCTTACAGCTGTACTCCCTGAAGAGGGACTTAGGAGCATCAAGGATGAGATTGTAGGCAGAAACCTCGTATATATCAATCCGGATGCACTTGAGAGTTACAAGTGGCAGATTGAGGCCGATGAGCAGCAACTCAGTAAAAATGAGATATTTAAAACAATATTTAGCACGGCTCCCGACACCAAAAATATTAGTAATTGGCTCGAGAATATTCTCTTACTTATTCAGAAGCATCTAACCGGCATCGACAGTGAGGCCGCATACCACTACCTAAGGACGGTCAAACGTATCTCGGACCTTGGACTCGAATTTACGGAGATTAAGACCTATTTCCGGATCTTAAAGCAAATCGTCTCAGTACTCTCTGTCCCCTACAAGGGCGAACCTCTGCAAGGCATCCAGATTATGGGACCTTTGGAGACCAGAACGCTCGACTTCAAAAATGTCATAATCCTCTCCTGCAACGAGGGTATTTTCCCTTCGGGAAATGTCAGCAACTCCTTTATACCATATAATATCCGGCTTGGGTTCGGCCTCCCAACTTATGAGTACCAGGACTCCATCTCAGCATACCATTTCTACCGCAGTATTTGCAGAGCGGAAAACATCTGGCTCATCCACGACTCACGCACGGAAGGCACTAAAGTCGGAGAACCGAGCCGCTACATCCACCAGCTAAAATATGGCTACAATATACCGAGGGATGGAAGTAGGAGGCTGGATATTACGCAGCTGGCACTCTCCTACAACATGAAAGGCAGGGAGGAGAACAACCTGGATATCGAAAAGAGTCCGGCTGTGATGGCAAAACTGCGGGAAAAGTACATTCAAAGGCCTGACTGCGATTTCAACGGCAGTTTTTCAGCCTCCACCCTCAATGATTACTTCAAATGTCAAAGGATGTTTTATCTCAAACATGTCGAAGGAATCGGTGAAGAAGATGAAGTGGTGGAAGAGGTGGACGGAGCACAATTCGGCACAATTTTTCACTATGTGATGGAGAAACTCTATACTCAGCATGTGAGCAACAAATCTTCAACCGTAAATAAGAGTGATATAAAGGATCTTAGAGAGGACAAAGATCATATCAAAGACTTGATACTTGAAGGATTTGCCAAAGCGAGGGAAAAACGGGGATATAACTATACAAATAACACCATCAGTTATGACGATCTCTCCGGGCAGGAAAGAATAGTATTCGAATTGATCGCTGATTTTGTGGATAAAACCCTCGAAATAGATGAAGAGTATGCTCCTTTCACATTCAAGGCTGCTGAAATGAAAATCAACTATTACATGGATATTGACAATATCGGCACTGTGAAAATCAAAGGCTCCATCGACAGGGTTGATGAAAAGAGTGGTACAATCAGGATAATCGACTACAAAACGGGAAGTGTGAGTGGAAAAATGCGCGATGAAAAGGGAGCCAAACCCAATGATACGATACCAAAACTTTTCAAAGAAGAAAAAAATGGCTCTTGCGTTAAAAACTCGGTTTCATTCCAGCTTTTACTCTACAAAATGATGTACTTGCATCAGCCTAATATAGAAAATAGCGATAATATTCTTCCCGCTGTCAT
>MTKW01010910.1_pt1 | contig 10663 bp, 9 predicted proteins | sample 1042761 | NCBI WGS metagenome assembly MTKW01 (sample SAMN06205366, study PRJNA360243) | anaerobic digester metagenome | biome: Wastewater treatment plant; feature: Anaerobic digester sludge; material: sludge; isolation source: anaerobic digester fed with sludge from wastewater treatment plant ...
CCGATTTCTCTCATGTATAGTTCCGGATAACATATTGCCAAGGCAGCGGCATTGTTCCTCTTGAGCTCATCAATCATACGGAGCTGTCCCTCAATGTCCTCTCTCAGACTATAAAACGCAGTGATGAACAGCTCATAACCTTTGAACCACCTGTATGCGTCCGGCACCTCAATCACGCTGACGTGTCGAACGATGTTGGACAGGCGGTGTTGCCACAATTCTAGTTCCCGATAATCTCCTATGTAAAGCTTTACATAAGAGACTATCGGGAACCCATATTTCTTCTGATCCTTTGAAAAATTCCAAAGCCTTGCCGGTTAAATCCATCCATGATTTCAAGTCCTGCGTCATCGTGGCTTCTGCATATGTGTAGTTACTTGCCTCAAGCACTGCAACGTACACATATGCATTTTCAATTTCACCCGAGGCGGGATCCACTATCGGCACGGTATCTTCGGCGAAGTCTATAAACATCTTCTCGCCTGCCAGGTGCGCTTGACGCATTACGACGTCGAGCTTCTGCACCCATTCACGGTAGCGGGCACGGAATTGGCTATACTGAATCCCATCGGGATTCGCTTGCTTGTACTCATACCAAAGGAGCTGCAATGTAACGGATTTTTTGCGTTTAAGCTCCCGGTGTATCTTTTCCCAGTCTGGTATAGGCCTGACTCTGGAATTGTCTGTGTTACCCGGGTAAAGCAAATGCTCCACGTCATCCCAAGTCATGGAATCCGGAATCGGCCAACCGAGCCGAGCGCAGTTAGCCCGCCTTACCACATAGCCAACAGTGCTATGGGCAATTTGCAGGCTTTTGGCCATCTGGCGACGGCTTAACCCCATCTCATGATAAAGCCTCAAAATTTCCTTAATCTTGCGCATCGACAACCTTCTATTTGCCATGACCTTCAATCACCCTCCCGAAAACGTCTCTCTTACGGGAGTTCGGTGACCTTTGGTGGCAATCCTGTAATATGGCTGCCGCCGCGCTTCAACTCTGGACCTTGACTTCTACCCTGGACGATTTGCCCCGGAATCAGTGGACGAATTGGGCGGGGATATGCACTACATCGTCGCAGGAAAAAATCCTCCACCATTTTCTGCTCGTAGTACAGGGCGGAGGGCTGGTATGAATAACTCGGCGGCAACTATGGCCCATTAGCATACTGGACCGTATAGTGCATGACGCCTATAAGATCAATATTGAAAGCATCGACCCATCTAAGGATTTGTCCATGCGTGAGGTGTACGGATTAGGCAAAAGGCTTAGCGAATAGAAAACAAGGTGGTTCAGCGGTTCCGGACAGGTGGCTCATTCCACACCGGAACCGCGGCTCCGCCGCACCGTAATATCCAGCTGAAGCAAACTCCTGCTTGTCCCTACTAATCCCGGAAAAGGGTGGTAAGTTGAGGTCGCCGCTTAAGAAGGATGACGATTTTCGCGGTTATGTGTTCGATGAGCCGGCATTGACTCTGCTTGAGAATGTACTCCCTCTCTGGCAAGAGCCATGCAATAAGAGTCTGTTTGATATCAACAATGATGTCATGTATCCGTTGCTTAAGGAGAAATATGCAATCAACTTATCACCCAACAAATCAGGGAAAGCAAAAGAATTTGCTGAAAGCACGAAATTTATCGACCTAATCCAATCATCACAAATACGTGATGACACGGATCAAATCCGTACGATTCACAAAGCCAAGGGCTCTGAGTCTAATATAGTTCTCGTGTGTTTGGAAGACGAAAATGACTTCCTCAGACATTTCATTGATCGAAATACCGAGAACGAAGAAGAGCTTCGAATTGGATATGTGGCGGCAAGTCGGGCAATAGAGAGGTTATACATACATGTGCCGAACTTTCGGAAGCATCTAGAAGGAAAGCGGAGAGTCTTAGCTTAAGAGTGTTAGATCTTGAATAGATGGAAGGCTGACATCCTGGATATATCCGGCCGTGCGATACAAGCCCATCCCAAGTGACGGTTTAGGGCCTCTACAAGTAAATCTAGTTTCTGTCCGCAGCATGCGCCGACATATTACTCGGCACTGGGAAGAAGCCCCTCTCTCACACAAGCCTCTGCTTTCCGAGTCCTTGTTCGACTTGAAGCTAGAAATTGTTGCAGCCGCTTGTGTAAGGGCGTGTGCTAAATGAAGGTAGCAGAAATGATGTTGGTCACAATCATATAGTTCGATGAGAGCTTTAGCTGAAAAGAGAGAGCAGGTAGTATATAAACAGAACGGCTAACTTACTGTGTGTTCATGTTGCTCGTGGTTACACGTGAAAGACTTCCACAGTTCTCTTACGTCGGAACAGAAGATCTGTTTATCTTCAAAATATGATTCCATACGTTCTTTCTCTTGTGCATCGTAGTAGTAGTACCGAATATCAGATAGATTTTCATTGCTTCTAATAATCGACAATAAATGGGTATCGTTGTCAGGCGACAGCCCTAGGATTGTTAGTCTGCCGGATACGGTTTCTAGATCGTTTAGATAGTATTCTGGAAAAGCCATATCTGGGTTATGCAGTTTGAGATTGATTCCTTCATAGAGGTTTCTCACTATATAATTAGAATGATTTTTCCAGCTATCCACCTCGGTCTTCAACGTGTGGTCATTCTTGATGGCAGAAGCGAATTTCAATAGTGCAGTATTTGCATGGGTAGGCATGCTGAACTGAAAGTCTTTGGAAAAATCCATTAAGGCATTACAGTATAGATGCAAATAATCATTTGCAATTTGATAGTTCTGAGCTGGTTTATCGGATAATGCATTTCTAAAACTCCTGTTGTCATATACAGGTTCCAAGACATCAAATTGGCCGTGTAAATGTTTTACATTCATCCCCGTAAATTGCTCAATGTTGGTATCATAGTTTGCCGTATAAATATCATCAAACCCAAGAAAGAATTCAGCCAAAGCCGCCGGGAAAGCTCTGTGTACTTTGTTAATCTCCCCATGGTTATATATTGCATCCAAAAACAAACGGCGCATTGCAGTTGATGCACCAGCGCGTGTTTCGGGTTTTGCCTTGCATTTGTTGAAAATGAGACGGAGAACAAGAAAGTAGTCTTCAAAGCTTATGCAATCAACATCCATGCTAGTGCTGGAATATCTGCTTTTGAAATCAGATAATGCTCGCTGCTCACTTGGAAGATAAGCAAATCGATCATATTCTCCACGTATGGTCTTGAGTAGTTCTGCACGCAGTAAGACAAAAAAACCATACGCTTCTTTGGGAGAGAGAGTTTTTCTCATATCTGGTTCATATTGCCCGTAGTTTGCATTTTCCATTGTGCGCTTAATGATACTCTTGTTGCTATAGAGAGAGCCTCCGAATTGAATGATAATGCCATTCCCAACGAGTAAAGTTTCTATCTGCAAGACACTCCTCTTGGCGATATTGTCATATATCAAATCTGATCCAATTATAACATCCATATGCTCCAACGCCCAAAATGAGAGTTGGAGTAGATAAATATCACCTCCTCTGTCGCCATCAGTATGTAAGGGTACACATACTTTGGAAGCCGATTGACGGATAGTACAGGGGATGTATTTGCTTTCAGAAAACCCTCAGTGTTCTTTGGTGTCGATGTAGGGATGCGTCTTATAGGTGTAGAGGAGGCATCTGGAGGAGCTTGTGACCTTCATAGTCGACAAATGCGTTTACCCTAATCCATTGAGCCTGAGTCAGTCCCACAGGTCCCAAGGGACTGCAACTTGCTCAGGGCAACTAGGCGCTCGAATCAATCGTCTCTGTAAATCACAGTATTCTACGACTCGAGCGCTCGAAATATTACTCTTATTATCCGTCGGGAGATTACATAATTCCCATTGGAATGCTATAATAGTCATATAATGGATTGCAGGTCCATTATAGACTACTATTAGACTTTTTAGCCGAAGGCATAATCCGTGTATCTACCATTTTCCGCTACTTACACTTGCCAACATTGATGCCACACGTTCTAGGCCTCATCGCAGTATACTCACAAAGAAAGCCAGGTCTTAATCTACAACAGAAGAGTGGGACTACAAGGTGGGGAGGTGAGCGTAATGCCACGTACAGGCGAAAAACCAGGCAAGGGCACCTACCAGTGCACACAGTGCGGTACTACGGTGACTCTTGATGACCATACCGATACTTTACCGCCGTGTCCCAAATGCTACAATACTTTCTTTATTCGTGTTGGATAAGATGATTAGCGGAATTGTGAAGGTTCGAGGCTTCCAGCTTGAGTTAATTATCTGAAACTGCGAGTGCCAGTGTGCTTTCGCTCGTTATACCGTTAGTAGCTCGTAGTTAAGGTTGCACACAACCCGTGTTGAAAGACGATGATCGTATCGACTCTGTTGCATGGAAACCAGAAAGACATACAACGCAGTGCAGAAGTGACGCGATGATTCTATTTGAGAGATGCGACTTTGGTGAGCGTACACGCTTGTACGCTCACCAAAGACCTTCGCACACCTCATGATCTGAGACAGTCCCATTACTGCATTGTAGGCTGGTTGCAGCGTTTAATATGGCATTCGGAGTGTGCATTAGCCATCATGGGAGGGCATAAGAACTATGGCAGCAGCGAGAGCGAGCATCCCCGAAAGAGTCAAAGTTCGGCTGTGGGGTAAGGCAGCGGGACGTTGCGAATACGATGGGTGCAATGAACCTCTTTGGTTGGATTCACTTACTCAAGCCCAGTTGAACGTAGCATATATCGCTCATATCATTGCAGACACACCTACCGGACCTCGCGGAGATCCAGTGCTTTCAGAGCAGTTGAAGGCTGACATTAACAACCTCATGTTATTGTGTGACAAGCATCACCGTCTGATCGATATCGAGGATGTTAACGGTCATCCGGTTGCGAGACTACAGCAGATGAAGCGCAGGCATGAAGACCGTATCGAGCTATTGACATCCATTATGCCAGATAAGCAGAGTCACGTGGTCCTCTATGGGGCCAACATCGGCGATCATACAGCACCTCTTAGCTGGAGAAAGGCAGCAGAGGCTATGGTACCCGAGTTCTATCCCGCAGAGGCGCGGGCGATCGAGTTGAGTTTGAGTAATAGTTCATATCAGGATCATGAACCTGAGTATTGGCAAATTGAACGAGAACACTTACATAGGCAGTTTAGTCAAAAGGTCAAAGGGTGCTTGCAGAAACAAGATATTAATCATATCTCGTTATTCGCACTGGCTCCACAACCACTCTTGATTGAGTTAGGGAGACTGTTTTCCGATGTCCCGGCAGTCGAAGTATTTCAACTTCACCGTGAGCCGCAAGACTGGAAGTGGCAGAGTGACTGCAACGGATCCGACTATTTGCTGTATAAGCCAGCAACGCGCTACGGACCAACGGCGCTTAACATTTCCTTGAGTGGAACTATAGATAACTCTAGGATCTTTAGTGTTCTAGGTAACGACGCCAGTATATGGACTCTTACGATTGAAAAGCCAGGCAATGATTTTTTGAAGGGCAGGAATCAGTTGTGTCGCTTCCGGCAAGAGATGCGGCATGCTTTTGACAAAATCAAGTACATGTATGGCCAGAATACACTACTTCATCTTTTCCCATGTGTTCCTTGTGCGGTTGCAGTTGAGATCGGGCGAGTTTGGATGCCAAAGGCCGACCTTTCGCTGCGGATTTATGACCAGAACCGAAAGCACGGTGGATTTGCCGCAGCGTTCAATATAGGAGACTCTGAAGCAGGAGGACAGACCAATGACGGAAGAACTGAAACATCAACTTAGTCGATTTCTTCAATATTTGGCAGAATCTCTTGATATTCCTGAGCATCTATACGAACGTGTGGAGCATAGTTATGAGTCTATTGGTAATTGGTTGGGAAGGGACGCGTCTTCTGTTGCGAAGTATGAACCTAGTATTTATGCTCAAGGTTCATTTCGGATTGGCACCGTGATCAAGCCCACCACCGACCTTGATGAATACGATATAGATCTCGTGTGCGAGCTTAACTTGACGAAGCAACAAGTTGCTCAGAAGCACCTAAAGCGACTAGTTGGAAACGAGATCATAGGATATGCGCATGCATACAGCATGAAATCTCCCGTGCGGGAAGGTCGACGGTGCTGGACCTTAGATTATGCTGATAGTGCTCAATTCCATATAGATATCTTGCCTGCGATTCCGGATGGGGAATCTTTCAGAACACTGTTGGAGTCGTTAGAGCTCTTATCTTTCTACCAAGATACCACCATAGCTATCACTGACAAGACGCATCCCAATTATGATCACGTGAGTCATGATTGGCTGCGCAGCAATCCAAAGGGGTACGCTGATTGGTTTAAGGACCAGATGAAACTACGGTATGAGGCGCGGCGCAAATTCCTGGCTGAATCACTTCGTGCCAGCGTTGAGGATATTCCGGAGTATCGAGTCAAAACGCCGCTGCAACAAGCAGTTCAGCTTCTGAAACGCCATCGTGATATGTTATTCGCCGACGATCAGGATGATAAGCCTATCTCCATCATAATCACAACTCTAGCCGCTCATAGCTACAATAACGAAGAAGATCTGCTCGAAGCTATGATCAGTATTGTGGACGGTATGCCTAAGCACATTCACGAAATAGACGGACGTCCTTTGATCCCTAATCCTGTAAACCCTCTTGAGAATTTTGCAGATAGGTGGCACGAGTACCCTGAGCGCGAAAGGAAGTTCAAAGATTGGCTAAGGCAGGTTAAAACAGATCTCGACAATGCGCTCCGAAGAGGCAATATGCAATTTGCGGCAATGGCCCTTATTCCTCGATTTGGGGGACGGGCTGTCAACGAAGCCATGGAGCGGTTTCAAAAGTCGATTCCCACGAGCGAGAAGACTATCAGAGAGATACTTCAGCTATCTGATCGTTTCAATGTGTCCTGGCGCCAGAAACCACCATGGCGCATGGCTTTATCGGGCTGGGTCAGTGTGTCAGGCGAGTATACGCATAACAACCAGTTAAAGCAATTCTCAAGTGACTCACGTCCCATGCCGAAGCATTGCGACTTGCTCTTTAGGGCTCACACGAACGTTCCTGCGCCCTTCGAAGTGTACTGGCAGGTTGTCAATACCGGGGAAGAAGCGCGACTCGTCAAACAACTACGCGGAGAGATGATGCGTGCGAAAGCTGCAGGGGCGGGCGGTTTGAAGCATAAGGAAAGCACGTTGTATTCAGGTATGCATTGGATTGAATGTTTCATTGTCAAAAATGGTACGTGTGAGGCCCGGAGTGGAGAGTTCATAGTCAATATTGAGTAGATTCGTTTTGGCATGAGGCATGGGTTTTTGACGATACTATTCACTGCAATCCACTTTGCTAGAAGCCTGTATAGCACGTGGATTCCAGGCTCTGCGAAAATCCCGATACTAAACTGAGTCACGATAGATTGGCTAACCAGTCACTGAACTCTTCGTTCTAATGCTAGATTCCTTCAAGCCCCGTTGCTATGCAGAAATCGTAATTGGGTAGTAAACATCAGTAGACTTATCGTTGATATAGTTGGGATTAAGTATAGCCTTCAGGTATCGGGGGCTATCTAGTGTAAGCAGGTTTAGTGAACCAGTTGATGACCGAATGCGTTGAGCAATTCCATTTCGCCTGAAGGAGGGGCGTACAACCATGTCAAAGCATGCAGCGAGAAAGGACAGGTGGATTCCAAGGAACACCATATGGTCTACTGAAGAGCTTGTAAGAAAGCTGAAAGGATGGTATGAAGATCGCTCAAGCGAACCAGAAATAGAAGCACTGTACCAGGCTGAACAGCGGACAGGCGTCCCACCTGGAAGACACAGATTATGTCAATGGGAACTGGAACACGACGAATATTACCCGATGTATGTACGGGCTCGCCTATGTGAAAGAGAAGACGCACCTGACGAGGCTCTAGAAATCTACATGGATATATTGAATAGATACATTCCAAGGGGGACTGTCTACTACGAAAGACCTGCGATCATTTTGGAGCGTGCCGGGGAATATGACGACGCAATTCGAATATGCACCATGGCAATCAGAGCGATTCAAGCTCGCTTATTTAACGCCGATACAGAGCCTTTTGAAAAGCGAAAGGCACGCTTGGAACGCAAACGCGCAAGCGGAAAAAATCAAAATGGTTGATGAATCTGAGACTTTCTAAGCTACCTGACTACGTTCTGATTGATGTAGTCCAGAAATCAGTGACTCACATGATAGCCGGGTGTGATGTGTTGTCATCAAGCGTGTACCAGGATAATTCCCGTACATATGATTGGAGGTTTAGCCGTGAATCGAGAAGACCCAGATGAGTATTCTTTGCATCAGCAACCCGAAGACTACTACTCTGACTGTGACGATTCGCGCGACTCAACTATCAGAACGTTGGAGCAGCTTGTGTCGAAACTCGAGGAGATTCAAGCTGCGTATTTTTGCTGGGACAAGTCAGAAGGTCAGATGATTCAAAAGCAACTTGATCGTATCATGTTAGCTTACTATGCATTTCATGCCAACTTTGCGGACTTAATTGCCCTGCTCGACAACATAGAGCTTTGGTTTAGGACTGCCATGCCAATTGACGTTGTTAGCGATGCAGCCATAAGGTGGATTTTCTATGATAAACATGGCAATGACTATTATGTCAGAGAGGCCACTCGGCTGTTNNCTTAAGCAGTACATGTCATGCGAAAGTGAATACATACAAGGCTACCTGGATGAACAAGGTAAGCTAATACATAGCAAGACGAGTATCGGCATTATCTTGAGGAACTACATGCAGCATGACACAATTCCCATCGTTTTGCCGCTTCCCGAGGGAGACGAGTCTTTCTTCATGTATAGTGTACATCTGGCTATTGACCTAAGGGCAGTTGCTGAGTCTCTTGATCCCAAGAGAAACAGTGAGGCAATTCGAGTGCTTGAGAGCAGAGACGACGGCTCGGGAGTACCCCTACGGGCTATTGCTTGTGAACACTATAAGGAAGTGCGGAAAACACTGAATAGGCTTTGCTGGGCAGCCAATGTAACGTTTATGGAGAAGTTCATTGAGGCCAGTGAATTGAGGAACGAGTATGATAGGGTCCGCACTGACTATCGGGTCTAGGGACGGGCAGGACAACGTTTGTTGGCGTAAAAGCAAAGCACTGGATCAACAGAACCCACTGGAGGGCAGGAGCATACTATCTCTGCGAAAGTAAAAAGCGCACGAAATCAACCACCGGTAACGACTCACTGTATGTGAGAATGTCTGGCAGTAGTTTTTGCTACCCACATGTCCACCCGCTACGCTATCCGACGACTTAATTTCTGGCTTCATGGTCTCCGATTGTTTAGTCTTTCGGATAGGCCTTGACAAATACCAATATGTGAGCCTTAGGTCTAATTCCAACTCCCTTGCCTGTTGCATATGTGCTAGCAGAGCAAAACACAGCAATTACCCCCTTAGATCAAGACTACTTCATGTTCTTACACTGAAGAATCTCAAAGATGGGCATGGCATGTCGAGGCCTTTCCGTCGCTAATTGCACTGAATAACGACGTCAGATGCAACGAACCATATCGCTGGGCAGGAAATTACCGGAATATGTAGAATGATATGTGAAGACATCGAATGATAATTCTACAGAGGCTTCCATATTCACATTCTCATTCTCACCATTCTAACCAACTATATCAACGTTCCACCATTTACCGTCGAGTTTTGGCTGATCTGACTACAGACTTGTTGAGTCGAAACATGAAGATCTGAACTTGCAATGTACTCAATTACCTAAGTAGTAACTCATCAAGTAGATCAGGATACATTATTGATGCCCGGGAGGATTCTTCTCATGAACGATTGCTCTAAGAGCTGACGTTCATTAGACTATGAGAACTTCAGCCGCGGATAGATCAACGAGGAGAAGAGGAATGGATGTATTTCAGGATGTGCTGATGGTATCCGATCTTGAACCTCAACTAACCGGTTTTGAGACGGATTACGGGAAGGCCGAGTATCTGCAGCAAATTCTGATAAATCACGCTACACAAGACGGCCCTAGCAATAATGAACACTACAAGGAACTCCGGAAGTATTTTCTAGGAAAATCTGATACCAGACAGCTTATCCCGACATGGATTTCAACAAATAGAGATCTTGACCAGTACTGGCACTTCATTAAGCGTAGATTCGCCACATATCGAGAACGTAGGGAATTCGTTTGGAATGAGTTTCGACCTTTGCTAGATCATCTAGAGCATACAACGGAGATCCCTCTGTCAGAGGACATCCGAAAGGGACTTGTGTCTTTAGATTCTGACTATGTAGTGGGAATATGGCGTAAGGCGCTTGAACGGAAAACTGTAGACCCAGATGGAGCAATAACCGCAGCAAGATCGTTGCTTGAAGCGGTCCTAAAGCACATCCTTGACGAGTCCAGGGTGGAGTATTGCAAGTCAGCAGGCCTTCACGACCTTTATAAGTCTGTCTCAGACGTTCTTAACCTAATTCCGGAAAGGCATGAAGAGATAGTATTCAAGAAAATACTTGGCGGATGCTCCTCAGTAGTCAGCGGCCTAGGTGAGTTAAGAAACCGGATCGGCGACGCTCATGGACAAGGTCAAAAGCAGTATCGAGCCAGTCCCAGGCATGCAGAGCTTGCAGTAAACATGGCAGGGACGATGTGCCTCTTCATTGTACAGA
>MTKW01002994.1_pt1 | contig 10660 bp, 10 predicted proteins | sample 1042761 | NCBI WGS metagenome assembly MTKW01 (sample SAMN06205366, study PRJNA360243) | anaerobic digester metagenome | biome: Wastewater treatment plant; feature: Anaerobic digester sludge; material: sludge; isolation source: anaerobic digester fed with sludge from wastewater treatment plant ...
CTTCATCGCTCGCAACAGCTTCGGCATGAGCGATCCGTATTTTTGCAAATACGTCTGCCCCGTAGGCACAATAGGAGGAGGCATTCCGCTTGTCGTGCTCAATCCCGCCATGCGGGAGGCTGCCGGATCGCTGTTTATTTGGAAAGTCACTCTGGCAATCGCAATCCTTGTGCTTTCCGTCTTTCTCTACCGCGTTTTCTGCCGCTACCTCTGCCCTCTCGGCGCCTTTTACGGGATCTTACAGCCTGTCAGTTTCTACCGATTCAAAATCAACGACAAATGCATCGACTGCGGAAAATGCGCGCGCATCTGTAAAATGGGCGTCGATCCCGTCAAGACGCCGAACAGCCCCGAATGCATCCGCTGTCGCGACTGCATCCACAAATGCCCGACCGGCGCCATTGAGAGTTGTTTCGGCTTCAAGCCTTCAAAAGAAACTTCGGAAGAAGAATCACATGGATAAACAGACGTACTTACTCAACCCTACGGGAGCCTCTTCCCTGAGTTTTTGGAAGACAAACGCGTTCGACATCCCTGCGCATATGCGGGTTGTCTCCGACGACGACTTTTCTGAAGCCTTGCTTCATGATTATACCGATGAGCCGTATTTCAAGCTCCTGCACGATCTAAAGAAAATCGACACCATTGAATTGCCGGAAGGCTTTGTCATGACACAAGGCAGCACAGGGGAATTTGCCGCCCACATCAACGCCTGCTACGAACGCGAAGGAGTGACAGTAAAAGAACTCGAACAATACCAAGCCCGTCCCGTCTATGACGCCAATCTATGGATTTGTATCCGCGATACATCGAGCATGGACGTTGTCGCCAGCGGCATCGCGGAACTCGATCGCGACATTCGAGAAGGCACCCTTGAGTGGATTCAAGTGTCGAACGATTACAGGCACACGGGGCTCGGATCATGTATCGTCAATGAGCTTCTATCCCGACTCAAGGACAAGGCTGATTTCGTGACTGTTTCCGGTCGTGTAAACAATGAGACACAACCGGAAAAACTTTACGAGCAATGCGGTTTTTCCGACAAGACCATCTGGCACATCTTGACGCGGAAGACATAGGAGACAACAGGGTAAGCGCGAACGACGCCTCAGGTTCCTTGAGTATCTTGACGCGGAAGACGTAGGAGCCAACGATGATTCATTTTGAAACAGTCAGCGAGTCTTATGGTAAAGTTGGGCATGACCTTGAAGAGCGTACAAAAACAACAAGCACAAGACAGCCACGACATATGGCGCGACGTATACTCGTTCGGTCTATGGCGCGACAAAGACGAAAATCGTCGAAAATGACTGGCAAGATCAGACAGGAGCTTGGCGCACTGCCGTCTACTACGAAATCACGAGAGAGACATTCTACTCCTTGCATACATAAGGGCGTGAGCGAAGTGCCCTTGCGAGACAAGAGATGAATATAGGGAATTCGTTACAGAAAAAGAGCTGACAATGCATCGCCTCATGCAAATTACTTTGAAGAAATGCATCCCTCTAAATAAATAAATTTTGAAACAATGCAATATTCTCCACCACAATACCTTGAAGAAGTGTATAATAGGCGTAGATTAAACTTTGAAGAGATGCTGAAATCAGATTGCAAAAATTTGAAGAGATGCACGCTAAGCGATAAAATATTGGCTGAAGACAAAGGGAGACAGGGTATGTATTTTAGACGAAAAGCCTATGATCAGCTTTTAGCTTGGAAAAAGGATTACGCGGACTCATACGCGATACTGATTGAAGGAGCAAGACGAGTCGGGAAGACAACACTCGCAGAGGAATTCGCGAAAAATGAGTACAGTTCCTATATTTTGCTTGATTTTGCCAATGTTTCAGATACTGTAACCTCTTGTTTCGATGACGTACACGACTTGGATATGTTCTTTCTTAGACTGCAAGCGGCAACAGGCATTGATTTAATCAAGAATGATTCCGTCATCATCTTTGATGAAATTCAGCTATTCCCCAAGGCGAGACAAGCGATAAAATATTTGGTCAAGGATGGACGATTTCACTACATCGAAACGGGTTCGCTGATTTCCATCAAGAAAAATGTTAAGGATATCCTAGTACCGTCCGAAGAGATGAAACTTTCGTTATATCCCTTGGATTTTGAGGAGTTTTCTCTTGCTATAGGAAGCAAGACTTACGAGCATAGCAAGACGTTTTTCATGCAGAATATCTATGTGGATCAAAAACTAAATCGACAATGGATGCGCGACTTTAGAGTCTATATGGCGGTGGGAGGCTTGCCGCAGGCAGTAAAAGCCTTCGTAGAAGGACGAAGCTTTTCTGAAATTGATAAGGTAAAGCGTAGCATCATACAACTGTACGAAGATGACTTCAGGAAGATCGATCCTTCGGGCAGAATTTCTGCCATGTTCCATTCCATTCCTGCACAGTTATCGCGTGATACAAAAAGATTTCTGATATCAGATGCGCTTGGAAAGAGAAAAAATAAGAGCGACGAAAACTTAATCTATGACTTGGTTGACAGTAAGACAGTCCTAATATCACACAACACAACAGACCCAAGGGTAAGCTTGTCAAGCACAAAGTCATTAGATAGTTACAAATTGTATCTAGCGGATACAGGATTGTTTTTGACCCTTATGTTTACTGATCGTCCCGAGATACAGAACAATCTATATTCTAAAATGCTATCCGATAAATTGCCCGCCAATTTAGGATATCTCTATGAAAATGCTGTTGCCCAAGTCATTGCATCAAGCGACAGGGAGCTGTACTACCACACTTGGGAAAAGGAAAAAAGCACCCATTACTACGAAATCGACTTTTTGTTGTCAAAAGGCACCAAAGTATCGGCAATAGAAGTCAAATCATCGGGGCAGGGCGAGTACAAGTCCTTAACAAAGTTCAAAGAAAAATTCTCACAATCGGTTGAGGATATTATTTTGCTTTCTCAGAAAGAGATAAATCGAAAAGGAGCAATTAAATTCCTGCCGATCTATATGGCTCCATTTCTCGCCGAACGAATTTAACGGACATGTGGAGTTTTACCCTATGCTATACGTCGTTTCTACCGTGTTATTCGTGCTAAGCAGGATGTGTTGCACCGTGCACTGGCCGTCAAGAACCTTTTTAATCTTGGGCAGATCCGCTTCGTCTATGTCACCGGAAAAAGTCAGCGCGACCTTGTAGTCAGCGTAGAAAGGTCCGCGGCGGCCATCCCGCTGAACGTCGAAACTGACCTCAACTCCAACCGTCACATCCATCTTGCGAGCGCTAAAGTACGCGGAACAGACGAGAGCCTTACATCCTCCCAACGCAAAGGCCACCATGGCTCCCGGCGTCGGCCCTTCAGGCTGATACCCCTCAGCGGGATAGTCGATAATGAGATCGTAACCGTCAACGCTGGCTTCAAACTTGCTCGTTCCCGGTTTCACCATACCTAAAACTCTTTTTAAACTTGACATTATAAGTACCTCCTTCGGGGAAAGTATATGAACAAAGCTGATCCAATGTTGTACCAAATGCACTGTCAACTGATATGACCCGTGCGATGAAGGGCAAGAAAAAGCCGCCGCAAGACGGCGATCAAAGCGACATCATAGGCACAACGACCCCCGAAGAGTTGATTAAAACGATCCACTTGAGTCAATCGCACATGACGCTCATCGATTCGTATAGTTTCACACTGATGATTGACTCGGGTCAAGGTTATCTGGCAGGGTCTTTCACCGACAAAGCGGGACAGTACCGTTGTGAGTACGTCGAGATAGACGACTCCGACAGCGAGCGACTCGTCCGTGCATTTGTCCACGACCGCTACTATTACGCATTAATAGGCAGGAAAGACGATTCAAACGAAACAGGCGGGTATCCCGGTGTCGTCTATGACGAGACGACAGACTCTTTTTCCGTATCGTTCCGCGGAGTTCGCGAAAGCTTTTATCCTATCCACGGAGTTTTTAACGAGACAAACGAGGGTTTACACATCGTCTTCCGCGAGCTGGTAAGAAAATACAGCGAATAACGGCATCTAACGTCGAGCTGTCAAAATCTGTCCGGAGATCGATCATTTGTTTCAGAGAATGATCAATAACAGCATGTGTAACCCTGACGCTCCAATTCATTTAAGGACATATCTATAGACAGAAACACCATCTTCTTTGCCAATCACCTTCTTAAAAGCCTCCATTATCACGTTTGCCCTACATAGTTAGAATATGCTAACTTATCTTTACTTTCCAGAGTTAGTAAAGTCTAACCAGAGATGGCGGACAGGTGATCTATGCTGGATAAATTGCTTTTTCGATACATCGGCAACGCAAAGAAGTACATCATCGTCAGCGTTTTGCTGATGATGTTGAAAGTTGTCGGGAGTTTCTCCATCGCTCTTGCACTTGGACAAATCATTCAGAGTCTCTTCTTGCAAACGTCGGTCAACTATATAATCGCTTTTCTTATCTTTTTGCTCGGCTTCGTTCTAAGGTCAGGCAGCCTCTACCTCGTCACACGGTACCAGACAAAAATAACGGGAGAAGTCAAAACAACTCTCAGGACTGAGATGATTTCAAAGACCATGCGCATCGGTCCGTCCTACTTGCATTACACATCGACGGCAAACATGATCAACATGGGTTCCGACACGATTGAACAGCTTGAGAATTATTACGGACGTTTTCTTCCGCAATTTTTCGGCAGTTTCGGCATGAGCCTGGTGACTTTCATCGTGTTGCTTCCGCTCAGTCTCTCCTCAGCCCTATTGTTTTTAATCTTGGCGCCTATCATCCCTCTGATGCTAAAAGCGATCTTGGAAATGGTCGCACGCAAACAGAAAAAGTATTGGGGCACTTACCAAGATGTGGGGCAGTTGTTTTTAGATAGCCTGCAGGGTATGACGACATTGAAAATTTTCTCGGCCGATGAGAAGAGAGCGGAAGAAATTCACAAAAAATCGGAAATATTTCGCATTGAAACGATGAACATCTTGCGGATGCAGTTGAGATCGATCACGCTCATCGAGTGGATCGCTTACGGCGGAAGCATTGCCTTGATGGCCGTAGGGTTGCCGGGTATTTCTTTCACGACCGGAAACGTCACGGCGATGGTTGTGCTCGTTTTCATGTCCATGGAAGCGTTCAGTCCGATGTCAACTTTGACGTCCAGCTTCCATGTCGCCATGACGGGGGTCGCGGCGGGAAGGAAATTAATCGACTTTTTCGCTCTGCCGGAGCAAGACGAAAAAGACAAGAACGAGATCAGGTATGACGCGGAAGATATAACCATCAACAATCTCACTTTTTCCTATCCGAAAAGCGAGCGCCGTGTCTTGGAAAGTGTCAGCGCCACTTTTGGGAAACCCGGATTTACAGCAATCGTCGGCGCCTCCGGATCGGGAAAATCCACGCTTGTTCGACTCATCGCGGGACAACTTGACGGCGGCGAAGAAGCGATTTACTGGGGCAATCGTGCCTATTCGACGTATAAAAAGCAATCGGTGGCAGAGAACATGATTCGCATTTCGCACGATGCCCATCTCTTCGAGAAAACAGTGCGGCGTAATTTAATGATGGGTAAGAAAACAGCCACAGACGACGAGTTGATCGACGCACTCAAGACAGTTCGCCTCTATGATGAAATTGAACACCGCGGGGGGTTAGAGTTAGAGATCAAGTCAGGCGGCAGCAATCTATCAGGCGGACAGAAACAACGACTCGTGCTCGCCAGAGCCCTTTTACGCAATGCCAAAGTATACGTTTTCGACGAGGCGACTTCCAACATCGATATTGAGAGCGAGTCTGTCATCCTGCAAGCCATGAAAAACATGGCGCAAGATCACATCGTGATTCTCGTCTCGCACCGCCTCTACGCTGGTAAAGACGCAGAAAAGATCTACGTTCTGGATGACGGCAAGATTGTGGAGGAAGGGACTTTCGAGGAACTGCTCGAGCGCGGAGGCGTGTACCGACAATTATGGCAAGCACAAGCGCGCTTTGAAACAGAAGATCGGCAGAGCTTATACGATACGTCATCGAAATCAGAGGTCCACTCATGAAAAAGAGAAGCTCGCTCAAGATCATGCTCGACTTAATGATTCTGGCAAAGGTTCACACACGCGATCTAGTGACGGCGACTCTTGCCGGCGTCATATCCTTTTTCTCAAGTACGGGGATCGCCGTGCTTGCCGCACTCTTGATTGTCAGCGTGGGCGGATTCATAGACGTACCCTTTTCAAAAATCATTATGTGGATGGCTGTACTCGCCTTTATAAGAGGAATTACCAGATATTTGGAACAATACATGAACCACCTAGTCGCCTTTCGCGTGTTGAGTACGTTGCGCGACAAAGTCTTTTCCGCCGTCAGAAAACTGGCGCCGGCAAAAATTGAAGGAAGCAATAAAGGCTCCCTCATCTCGATGATCACGAGCGATATAGAGCTCATTGAAGTCTTTTACGCGCATACGATTTCCCCGATCTCGATTGCCATCATTTGCGGAATCACATATATTGTGCTGATTGCGCTCTATTCGCCCGCCATCGCCTTGGTGACTTTGATCTCTTATCTCATCATGGGCGTCGGCTTGCCGATCCTCTTCTCCAAATGGTCGAAAAACATTGGACGCATCCTTCGCCGGAAGATCGGCGGTCTCAATAATATTTTCCTCGATCTGTTGCGCGGTATCACGGAGATCATGCAATTCGCCTATCGTAAGAGAGCGATTCGTGTCATCGAAAAGACAAATAAATCTCTGGTGGAGCATCAGGCCGTACTGATCGAGCAGCTGGCATTGCTCTTGGCATTGGAAGACGTCATCGTCGTCTTGACGATCTGTGCCGTGATCTTGATCGGTATCTGGACGGGACTCGCTCCTGCCATCCTTTTACCTCTAACTTTCGGCATTTTCTTCAGTTTCCCCGCCATCGCCAACGTCGCATCGCTCGGCAACGGTTTGTCACAGTCGTTATCGTGTGGCGAACGCGTCCTAAATCTTCTCGAAGAAAAGCCCGTAGCAGATGAAGTGACGAACGGTATCGAATTGAATCTGGAACTCGCTACCGATCCGCTGATCGTCGTGAACGACCTTTCCTTTTCATACGGTGACCGGCTCGTCCTTGAGAATTTTAATCTCAAAGTAGCACAAGGTGAATTTCTGGGTATTCGAGGAGAAAGCGGCTGTGGGAAATCGACATTGCTCAAACTCATGATGTATTTTTGGCCTTTGGAGACCGGCGAGATTCTTATTTCGGGACACTCCGTTCAGAAAATAAACACGCAGTCACTGTGGCACAACATCAGCTACATGACGCAACACACTGAATTTTTCGAGGGCACGATCAGGGACAACTTACTGATCGCTAAACAGAACAGTACAGAAGCGGAAATGCGTGACGCTCTTGATAAAGCCGCCATCTTGGACTTCGTTGACAACTTGGAGCACGGCTTGGATACGACCCTCGCGGAGCTGGGCGACAACTTCTCCGCAGGTGAGAGACAGCGCTTCGGGCTTGCGCGCTGTTTCCTAAAAGACACCAAAATCCTGCTCCTCGATGAACCGACCAGCAACCTCGACACGCTCAACGAAAACATCATATTGGACGCCCTGAAATGCAACAGCGACGGCAAGACGGTGATCTTGGTCAGCCACCGTGAAAGCTGTTTCAAGACTTGTGATCGCGTGATCGATATGTAGAACAGTGATCGCGCGATGCCCGCATGGGGCGACCCGATAGACGTTTGAAGCGATCAATCTATAACCATACGCATAAACAACGGCAGGAGGGAAAATGAAAAGCTTTCGATTTCAAGCATTTACGGTAAAAGATATCGTGTTTTTGGCCGTCATTACGGCCGTCACGTTGCTGGCATCAGGCCCATTCGCGCCGATCGTGATGACCGCGTCGAAGATAGGGCCGCAGGCGTTCGCCATGGCATTGCCTTTTGCACTTGTCACATCGATCGGATTGCGCAAAGTCAAAAAGAGCGGCTCTTTGCTCATCATCGGCATCTTTTCCGGGCTCGTTTTGTTGCTGATGGCGCCCGTTATGTTCTTCAATCAATTCACAGGCAGTCTTTTCTCCGAGAGTCTCGCCTTGCTTCTTTTTAAGAATTATGAAAACAGAAAAACCGTCCTCATGAGCTCTGGTTTGTTCGCCTTTTTCACGCTTCCTTCGACAGCTGTCGTCAATATCCTCGCGAAGGGAAAATCGATTTCAGAACAAATCGGGAACCCCGTTACGTTCGCCCTGTTTACCTTGGGCGCCATCGCATTGGGTCTCATAGGCGCCATGATCGGGAACAAAATCGCCGACGAACTTCAAAAAGCAGGTAAAATGTAGGTTCCGCATGTGCAAGAGAACGCGAGACATCCACCCGATCTTGTCACTTATCTTCAGCCTTTTGCTGTTCGTAATGGGACTTTTGTTTGTCAAGGAGACTTGGTTTTGGATGTACGCCATTACTTTTTCCGTTCTTTTTCTTTTGTTCCGATACGAAAAGTTGATGCTCAAACTCATTCCGTTCGTACTCGTTTTCGGTCTCGTCATGGGAAGCTTGACGCTTATAAACGGAAGCATGCAAGACGCACTGTACGCCATTTACCGGGTACTCGCCCTAGGCTTGGCCGGGGTGCTCAGCATGAGCATCAGGCCGATCCGTCTCGTTCGTTCCCTCAATCAGCTGCGCGTCCCTCGCTGGATCAGCTTGGGACTGTTAATCGTCATTCGGTTCATACAGATCTTTCGCGAAGAGATCAGGCGTATCAGGCAGGCCATCGCGCTGCGGGGCATTCGATTCGCCTCAACGCCCGCCTTGTGGAGCAGAGCCTTCTTCATCCCTCTTACCGTTCGCATGCTGAGTATTTCTGAGGGATTGGCGACGTCACTTGAAACACGAGGTTTCTCTACGGATTCGGAGGGTAGCTCGTTTGAAGTCATCTGCTTTAAAGGCAGGGATCTCGCTTTCTCAATCCTGTTCCTTACGTGTCTGACTGTTTATGTTTATCTGTTTCTGCGAGGGCGTTAAATGAGCTGCGCCGTAGAAGTTGTCAATTTGTCCCTGTCATATGATTTCTCGGAAGAAAAAACAAACCGAGAAAAGCAATGGATTTTTAAAGACCTGAACTTTAAAATCACGGAAGGCGATTTCATTATGATTACAGGCCATTCAGGCTGCGGAAAATCGTCACTGATCAACATGATCAATGGGGTCATCCCGAATCTAAAAAAAGCCGATGTACAAGGCGACATTTACATTCACGGACACTGCGTGACGAACAGCCCTGTCAGAGAGCGCACAAAAGCGGTCGGCAGCGTATTCCAGAACCCAAGAGAACAGATCATCTTCGATCAAGTGGCGGACGAAATTGTTTTCCCGATGGAGAATATCAACGAAACGCCGCAAAGAATGCGCGACAAGCTGAACTCATTATTGAGTATGACAGGTTTGTCGGCCGATGCCCAAACAGATACCCTGTCGGGCGGCGAAAAGCAGAAATTGATGACAGCGTGCACTCTTGGCATGGGACAGAAGATCTTGCTCTTGGACGAACCCTTAGCCAATATGGACGCCCGCTCGGCAAAGGAGTTGTTAGAACTTTTGAAGCGATTATCTGACGAGGATGGTTACACCGTCATTTTGTCGGAACATCGTCAGGAACTCGTTCTACCGTACGTCGACAAAATCTTTTTCTGTGTGAAGAGCACCGACGAAAACGTGGAGATGACACTGGAAATTCGAGACAAAGCGGAAGATTATGCGTGTGACCTCTCATCTCTCTCCGACCGCACATCACGGGAAAAAACAAATGTGGCTGCCGACGCGAAGCAGGTATTCTCCGTTGAAAACATTAATTATCAAGTCGGTGATCGAGTCTTGTTTGAAAACTTTTCCTGGCAGATAAATAGAGGTGAAGAATGGGTTATTCTCGGTGAAAACGGTTGCGGCAAAACGACCTTGCTCAATTTGCTGTTCGGCTTTGTACGACCGACTTCCGGCGCGATCGTTTCACCGTATAGCAAAAAGCGTAACAAAAGAAAAATCGGTTACGTCCTGCAAAACCCTGACTACCAGCTTTTTATGCCGCGCGTCAAAGACGAGCTGTATTTGAATGCCAGTTCTCCCGAATTCGTGGCACAGCTGATACGACTCTTCGGCTTTGAGCATATGCTAGAACGTCACCCTCTCAGTCTCAGCGAAGGACAAAAAAGAAAACTTGGATTCGCTTGCATCATTGCCAACGAACCTGAAGTCCTGTTTCTGGACGAGCCGACCGTCGGTCTTGATGATGAAGGCATGGAACAACTATTGTACGCCTTGCAGATCCTCAACGAAAAAACGGGCAACGATCGCACGATCGTAACAGTCAGCCACGATAAGAGAGCCATCCCCTACTTAGGCGATCACTTCCTCGTTCTTAGCCATTGCGAACCGTACCTCCAGTTTTGCAATAATAAAACGCCGCCGACATCCGAACTCCCCGCTCCAATGCTGACTGAGCGAGCGATTTAGAAAGCTTTGGAGTTAGAGACGGTTTGATCAAGGCATTGGACGAGTTGTGTCGGAGCCGGAGTTAAACAAGCTGCTAGCTTAAAGGAATACCTACGGAATGTGACTCGATATTCGATTTGACAAGTCGGAGTGGTCTTTGCTAAGATTACGTGGCGCTGATCGTTCGATTAC
>MTKW01003020.1_pt1 | contig 10659 bp, 4 predicted proteins | sample 1042761 | NCBI WGS metagenome assembly MTKW01 (sample SAMN06205366, study PRJNA360243) | anaerobic digester metagenome | biome: Wastewater treatment plant; feature: Anaerobic digester sludge; material: sludge; isolation source: anaerobic digester fed with sludge from wastewater treatment plant ...
AAAATTGATTTGTGCGCCTCTTTCGACTCTTTCCTTTTTACCATTGCCTACAACAATACCATCAGCCTGCTCCGCAAAAAAGTAAACGAAAAAAAGTATCTGGAACACTTAGTTAACAGGCAGCAGATCAATAATGCCGATGCGCTCATTGATGAAATTCATTTCAGGGAAATCAACAGACAGATAAAATTGTTAATAGAAGAATTAACTCCCCGTCAGAAAGAAATATTTAAACTCAGCCGGGAAGAGGGATTGACTCATGCGGAAATTGCCGAAAAACTGCATATTTCTGTTAATACAGTTAAAAATCATCTTGTTGCAGCGCTGGCTTTTTTAAAATCGAATATCCCCGGAAACACGCTATCCGTCCTCCTGTTTATTTATCTTTTATAGTCCTGTTTTGTTGTTCGTGCGTATAACATATTGTACTTAACAAAAACGGAATTTTCATAGGGAAGGTTAGTTAGACAAGGAATGCCTCCCGCTTTTTTGGGAGGCATTTTTACAAAGGAATAAATGACAAAAGAACTACTCATAAAATTTTTAAACGATCAGTGCACCAAGGAGGAATTTAAAGAGGTCATCCTTTGGGTAAAAACGGGTTCGTCTGGCAGGGGCGGTAAAGATTGGGGATATCAGGAGTGGAGAGATTATGATTTTGAAGCAGATAAAAACCTGCCTGATGATGAAAAGCTCAGTGCTCTTCTTGATAAAATCCATCATAAAATAAACAGGAGCCACACCAAAACAGGTATTCAGCTTCGGGTTCACTATACGACATGGCTCACACGGGCAGCTGCCATTTTACTCATTCCGNNGATGGCTCCGAAGTGCATTTAAACCACGGCAGCAAACTGAAATATCCGCAGGAATTTAGTGACTCCATACGGGAAGTTGTTTTGACCGGCGAGGGGTATTTCAAAATAGCCCACAACCCGGGAAGCCCTTTTATTGTGAAAACCCGGGGGATGAATATAAAAGCGCTTGGCACCACTTTTAACGTTTATGCTTATCCCGATGAAAAATTTGTTGCAACCACCCTGGTTGAAGGCAAGGTGGCGCTCGAGCGGACAATTGCAGGAGCGCCTCCCCAACCGATGGGCTCAATGTTTCCCGGGCAACACGTAAATTATGATTTGAAAACCGGGAAAATGGATAGCTCAGAAGGGGATATTGAAAAATACATTTCATGGAAAGACGGGATTCTGGTTTTTAAGCGCGAAAGTATTTTTCAAATTGCAAACCGCCTTAGCCGCTGGTACAGCGTGGAGATTGAAATTGGAGATGAAGCAGTTAAAAGCTATACTTATACCGCCACATTTGTTGATGAATCGCTCTGGTACATCCTCGGTGTGTTAAAAGATGCCGCCCCTATTGAATATAAAACAATACCCCGCAAACAATTGCCCGACGGCTCTTTCAGCAAACAAAAAATTATTATTATAAAAAGAAGTTAACTGATAAAATAAATGTTTAACCAAAAAAGAGTGCCTATGAAATGAGATGAATTTTAAATGAAAAAAACAGGGAAATGCGCCAACACTTCCCTGGTGTGTGTAAAAAACTCCCCTGTAAAATGGTACAGGGTATTTTCTAACTCAAAACAGTACAAAAGTATGAAAAATTTTAACAAAAAATTGATTGGGAAAAATTGTTTTTCCCGCGTTGTAAAACTACTAATGGTTATGAAACTAACAGCAATTTTGATTATGGTTTCTACCTTTGGCCTTTTAGCAAGCGAAACGTACGCGCAATCCAAAAGACTCACATTGAAAATGGAAAACGCCAAAGTGGAAGAGGTGCTTGCCAATATTCAAAAGCAAAGCGAATTTTACTTTTTTGTTTACAGCGAAAAAGTGATTGATGCTGACCGAAGAGTTACCGTTAACCTTGAAGAGCAAAATATTGAAACGGTACTCAAAACCGTTTTTGCCGGAACCGATGTGGCTTACCTGATTAACGACCGGCTAATCGTGTTGACAACACCCGAAGTACTTGGGAAAGTCAGTCCGGCAGTGGCACAACAGCAACCCACAGTATCCGGGAAGGTAACCGACGAGTCCGGCCAACCCCTGCCCGGCGTAACGGTGGTTATAAAAGGTACAACACAGGGAACGGTTACCGATGCCGATGGGGAGTATTCCATTTCTTCATTGCCTGATGATGCCACCTTGCGGTTTTCGTTTGTGGGGATGAGGACGCAGGAGGTTGTAATCGGTAATCAAACATCGATTAATATTACAATGGCACCTGATGCTATTGGTTTGGATGAGGTAGTAGTTACTGCACTCGGCATTACCCGTGATAAAAAATCACTTGGATATTCAGTTGGAACAGTTGGCGGTGAGGAATTAAATGTAACACCTCAGGTTGGCGTACTCAATTCGATGCAAGGGAAGATTGCTGGTGTGCAGATTGCTCAAACATACGGTGTTAGAGGTTCTTCTGTTAACATGGTAATCAGGGGAGCGTCATCGTTAAATTCTGACAATCAACCTTTATTTGTGGTCGATGGCGTGCCGATTAATAATACTTCAGATAATCTATTTAATGAAGCTGACCTGGGTAATGCTGTATCTGACTTAAATACGGATGATATTGAGACAATTTCAGTATTAAAAGGCCCCAGTGCTGCTGCTCTTTACGGTTCACGTGCAGGGAACGGGGTTGTTCTTATTACAACAAAATCGGGTACAGGTAAGCAAAAAGGTATAGGGGTGAGCTTCAATACATCAGTTATTGCTGATGTTCCGTATAAATATCTTCCTGTTCAAAATGAGTTTGCTTCAGGGCAAGATGGTGCATTTGTATTTGAAAACGATGCTTACGAATTCTGGGGGCCTAAGTTAGATAATGGCTTTATGGCCGCCCAAAGATATGAGGATAGTCCGAGCGAATTGGTTTCACATGAAAACAATATAAATCGTCAGAAGGATTTTTATCAAAACGGCTGGACTCAATCAAATAATTTAGCTATTACCGGGAATTACGAGAAAGCTAATTTTCGCGTGTCTTTAGGCAATTACGACAACACAGGTATTATGCCGAATATAGATTTAAAAAAGAATAATATTGGTATAAACGGAACTATGAGACTTACCGATAAATTGAACGTTACGCTAATGACGACTGTGAATGAGTCAAAATCAGATAACAGGCCAAATGTTAGTGACTCTTTTCTTACTCCAACAAGAGCCATTCTAACTATTGGGCCTCAGGTTGATATGGCGCCTTATAAGAATCCGGAAACATGGTGGATGGAGGGGCAAACCGGAGTAGTGCAACGCAGATGGAAACAAAGATGGAATAATCCTTATCTGATGCAGGAGTATGCAACAACCGCTTTTAACCGTACTCACGTATTGAATAAAGTTCAAATGGATTGGGAATTTATTAACGACCTGCATTTTACAGCAAAATATTTACGAAGTTATTCAGTCCAAAAAGCTACAAATCAAAGGCCATGGGATACAAATAAGCAACCTTATGGAAATTTTGATATAAAAAACTCCAGTTTTAGAGAACAAAATTGGGAGGGGCGGTTTTCTTATGAAAAAATGATTTTAAACGATTTGGACCTATCGGCTAATTTGGGTGGAAATCTTCGATACAATTATAGCGATAACATTTATAACGCGACAACTAACCTGGTTATTCCCGGTTTATATAATGTTCAAAATGGTGGCCCTGGATCCGTCACATATACTAATTCCTGGAGCGAAAAGAAAATTAACAGTCTTTTCGGGCAGATTTCTTTAGGATATAAAAAGATGTTATTTCTTGACATGACGGCGAGAAATGACTGGTCCAGTACACTACCCGTAGAGAATCGCTCGTATTTTTATCCATCGGCTTCTCTTAGTACCCTTGTAAGTGAAATGATTGATATGCCCGACTGGATTAGCTTTGCCAAGGTACGTGCAGGATATGCTCAGGTGGGCAACGATGTGGGACCCTATCAGCTTCAAAGGTACTATGGTTTTGGTGAAGACTGGGGAGATGCTAAACGAGCAAGTGTGTCTAAGACTGCAAAAAATGCACAGCTAAAACCGGAAATAGCAACATCGAAAGAAATTGGAGCTGACTTGTCGTTTTTTAATAACAGATTATATCTGGATGCAACCTATTATGTAATGGAGAATGAAAATCAGGTACTTGGTATTCAAACTCCAATTACTTCAGGATCAAGCAGTAAGCTTATAAATGCCGGATTAGTAAGAAGTAAAGGTTGGGACGTGACTCTTAACACGTCTATTATCAGAAAAAGGGATCTTTCTTTTGATATAGGATTTAATTTTACCAGAAACAGATCTACCATTGTAGAGCTTGCCGAAGGAATTGAATATTTTGGGTATGATGTAGATTACGCTTATTTTTATACTTATCCAGGTGGCCAAGTTGGAGATATTTATCAAGCTCCTTTCTATAAAGTAGAGGATGTTAATTCTCCCTATTATGGCATGCCCATAATATATAGCAACGGCAAGCCTGAAAGAAATCGAAACCCTGATAATTTCGAAAAAATTGGAAACTACAATCCTGACTTTGAAATGGGAATAAACCCTAATGTACAATACAAAAACTTTAGGCTTACTGCAGTTTTTGATTGGAGATCAGGAGGAGAATTCTATTCACATACTTTGAGGCAAGGAAAGAATGATGGAAGGTTTCCAGAATCAATTAATGGAGGCGCAGATTATGATCCTAATGTAGATATAGCACAACAAATTAGAGAAAACCCGGATAAATACATAAACAGGTGGATTGGAGGACGCGATTCTGATTATGGAGGTTTTCCCTGGCCAGATGAAGCGACAAGGGAATCTAGAAGTTATGTGAACGCATCCGGAGAAAGAGTTTATGTTAATGATGCCAGTTTTATTGTTGGAGTCAGAGAGGATGGCCAAGGAGGATATATTGAGAATTTTGGAGGGCCGGAAACAATATGGTTAAGTCCGTATAATGCGAACAAGGGCGTTGACAGATACCTGGCATCTGCTAATCTTTACAGTGCTACTTACGTGAAGTTAAGAGAGCTGTCACTTACGTATGATCTTCCTAAGTCTTTTGTAAACAAAATGAAACTGCAAAAGCTCTCTTTAGCCTTGATAGGTCAAAATTTATTTGCCTGGACAAAGCATAATGTATTCGTCGATCCGGAAATGGCTTTTACCATTGTTAACGAAAATGATGCGGGTAAAAAACCGGGATATGAGTTTTACTCTGTAATTCCCTATACCCGTAGTATCGGTTTTAAAATAAATGTTGAATTTTAATCCTAATAATCATGAAGAAAATATTTATATTTCTATTAACAATAGCTCTTATTCCCATTATAAATTCATGTGATGATTTTGAGGAAATAAATGTGAGTCCTAATAATGTGAGTGAGCTTTCACCAAACTTTCTATTAACGACTAATACCAGGAATTTAGCCTATATGTACAGTGATTTTGGCTATTGGAATTCAAGAATTCCTTCCTTATTACAGTATTACCAGGTAGGCGATGGTTATAAAGCAGACGAATTTAATGCTTTATATTGGCAGACAGGTGGCCACAGTCCATGGGAAGGTATATACTCAAGTTTAGTAGATGTTAAAGCAATGTCCGATCTTAGTGTGGCGGAAGGCAACGTTTTTATTGAGGCAGCAGCTTTGGTTTATAGGGCTGTGCTTATGGATCTTGTTACGAAGGTTTATGGTGATGCTCCCTTTTCGGAGACAAATAAACTGGATGAAGGTCTTATTTTCCCGAAATATGATACACAGAAAGAGATTTATGAAACCATATTAATTGATTTGAAAACAGCAAAGAATATGATAGAGGGAATCTCCGGCTCTGAACTTCCCGTTTTGGATGGATATGATTTGTTGTACGACGGAGATAAAGGTAAGTGGATAAAGTTTATTAATTCTCTCAGAATCAGGATGTGTTTATTATTAAACAATAAAAAGGCAGAATTAGGTGTGAATGTAGATGCGGAATTTCAGGATGCTGCTCAAAATGTTTTCACAAGTAGCGCTGATAATGCTCTTTTAGATTATATTGGAACTTCTGCAGGCACTTCTTTTCGAGGAGGGCCGTATAATTCTTCTGAAGTTTCTTATGCCAGAAGAATGGGGCAACCTTTTCTGGACACTTTAAGAAACCAAAACGACCCGAGATTGTATAGGTGGATACGACCCGTAGAAAAAAATTGGAGTACGGATGTTAGTACAGAAACGACTGTCGATTTTACCGACCCACTTGGACAAACCTTTTCTGTTGACGTATTGCCTTATCCCACCGGCTATGATGTAGATACACACCTGTATGTTGGATTACCAATTGGTAAAAAAGATTCATGGACGGAATATAATGCTGGTCCCGATAAAAGTGTTGAGCCTAAATATTCCCCTTACTTATCGCGTCTTGCAGAAATGTATTTTCAAAATGCGAATCCATTAATTTCTATGACGATTATTACCTATTCTGAGGTTGAATTTATTCTTGCAGAAGCTGCGGCTATTGGAGCCTTTGGTATCACCGATGCAGAAACTCATTATAAAAAAGCCATAGAAGCTTCTATGGATGAATGGGGAATATTCGGTGACTATGTTGGTGGTTTTGATTTTGATGATTTTTATAGTCAGGAATCGGTTGACTTAAGTAAAGCAACAAATAAGCATGAACGCATTATTCATCAAAAGTATATATCAATGTGGTTCAGACCAGAATCATGGTTCGACTGGCGTAGAACAGGTTATCCGGATTTTGAAGTGCCTTTCGACTCAGATCAGCCTGCATTGCCTATCAGATTTCATTATGATACGCCTAATCCACCGGATCCTCAATATGTTAGTAAGTACAATGAAGCTGTTGACAGATTGGAAAAAACGCAATATGTGAAGGCACCGACAAAAGATGATATTCGTTCACGGATGTGGATACTGCAAGGAACAAATAAACCTTATTAGAAATTTTTTAGTAACAAAGGAGGCTGTCTCAAAAGAGACAGTCTCTTTTGATTTTTTGATTTCAATCGTCATAGCTTCGTTTGTGAAATTAACCGTATTTGCAAAATAGCCTCATTTACAGGAGATGGTTTAGAACTGGTTCGGCTTATACAAGTAACGGGATTGTTGATTTTTTTAAAGAAGTTTAATCCAGTTTACCTGGAACTATAGATATATCAAAATGTATTACAGAGCAAAAAAAAATGAAGAGCAAAAAGATATTGTTTACACTAATCGTTCTGGTTTTTTGGGCGAATAGACTGACAGCACAGGTCAATGCACCAAAACCTTTCCCCGACAGGATTATTCTAAATCTTGCCGAAGATGCATCTACCTCGCTTGCTGTAACCTGGCGAACCGACCTGAGTATTACGGAAGGATTTTGCGAGCTTCAACCAATGACCCCTACACGCATTGATCCGGCTAATACCCGATCGTTTCAAGCAAAAACCAGATCCGTTAGTTACGAAGTTGAAGGTGAAACTCCTATCGAAGCGAATCAACATTCATATATTTTTAGAAACCTGGAGCCAGGTGAGAAATATTTGTATCGAGTAGGGAGAGAGGATTTCTGGAGCGAATGGTTTGAATTCAGTATGCCCTCAATCGACGAGAGCAAGTTTTCATTCATCTATTTTGGTGACCCCCAAACCGATATAAGATCGGAATGGTCCAGAGTTATTCGCGCTTCTTATAATTATAGTCCTGACTGTGCCTTTATGCTTTACGGAGGTGATATCATCAACAGGGCAGGACGAGATGTGGAATGGCAGGAGTGGTTTGAAGCCGGCTCCTTTATTTATGGTATGGTGCCACAGGTATTAACTCCTGGTAATCACGATTACGAGGGTTTTAAACTTGATCCGCACTGGGAATACCAGTTCACTCAACCCGGCAATGGTCCTAAAGTGGTGCAACATACGTGCTTTTTTTCGGATTATAAGAACCTCAAAATCATTTCTATTGATTCTGCCACTGAGAAAGAACTGAAAGATGAAAATGGCAGCGCTTTCAAGAGTCAAAAAATTTGGTTGGATTCTATATTGACAGCTAATACTAAAAAATGGGTAATTGTTACTACGCATCTTCCGTTCTATTCTCCAAAAGAATCAAGAGACAACAAACTGTTGCGAAAACACTTCCAGCCCATTCTCGAAAAACATGGTGTAGATATAGTATTGACCGGTCACGATCATTCCTACGGGCGTGGCAGTGCATCTGATTTTTCCAAGAAACCATCCATTGTTTATGTGGTGTCGGTGAGTGGCCCAAAATTATATGAAGCAGGTGACAAAGACTGGATGCAGGTAAAAGGTAGCAATGTTCAGTTATTTCAGGAAATAATAATTGAAGGAAACCGGCTGCATTACAAAGCAATTACTGCCGACGGAAAATTGTTTGACGAATTTAAACTAAATAAAAATGAATAGATTGCAATGGATTGGAATTTTAATAGCAGGCATAACATTGGGAGCAGTCGAAACAACGTTAAAAGGTGCTATGTGGGGATTATTGGGCGGTGCTGTTTTATCGCTGGGGTTTATATTCAAACATAAAATAACCACTATGAAATTTAAAAATATCCTAATTCTCAGCTATTTCGTTTGTATCCAAATTTTCTTGCAAGGATGCCAGGGCGAACCAAAAGAACAATCAACAACGTTAGGAAATGAAGATGGTGCAAAAATTATTGCTGCAATGACTCCGGAAGAAAAGATTGGTATGATCGTTGGCGATGGCAGATTTTTGCCAGGCATTGACCCTAATACAGTAGAAGATGGGAAAGGCATAATTATAGAGGATCAAAAATCCAAATTAATCATACCACGACTTTCTGTAAGAACTACTGCTATGTCCGATGGCCCGGCCGGATTAAATAGAGAGCCACGAAAAGAGGGAGAAAAAGATTATCAATACACAACCGCATTTCCTACTGCAACATGTCTGGCATCAACTTGGAATACCGGTATGGTGGAAGAAATAGGGAAGGCATTTGGGAATGAAGCATTAGAATATGATTATGATCTTGTGTTGGCGCCGGGAGTAAACATACATCGTAACCCTAAAGACGGGAGAGCTTTTGAGTACTATTCTGAAGATCCGTTGATTTCCGGGAAAATGGCTGCTGCCATGGTAAATGGCATGCAATCTTATGGGATTGGTGTTACTTTGAAACACTTTTTAGCTCATAACCAACAAGCAAATAGACGATATTATAATGCGGTAATTAGTCAAAGAGCTTTGCGTGAAATATATTTAAGAGGGTTTGAGATTGCAGTTAAAGAAGGCCATCCAAAAGCGATTATGCCTTCGTATAACAAGGTGAATGGATTTTATACAGCTGAGAATCCTGAGCTTCTCAAAACTATTGCCAGAGAAGAGTGGGGTTTTGATGGATTGTACGTTACTGATTTCGATGGTGAAGGAAGTGCGTTAGCAAAGGTAAGGGGAGGGAGTAATATATTAATGAGTGGTAATATGCAGGAATACAATGAATTAAAAACTGCTATGAGAGATAAGACACTTGATGAAAGTGCGCTTGATAAAAGTTTGTATTACAGTTTGAAGTTCAAGTTAAATTCACCGCGAGCAAAAGGATATGTTCCAACTGCAAAACCAGACTTGAAAGCTCATGCTAAAGTGGCGAGAGAAGCTGCCGAAGAGGGGATGGTGCTACTAAAAAACGACGGGAACACTCTTCCTCTTAGTGGAGAGGAAACTGTAGCAGTCTTTGGGAAGATCTCTTACTATCTGATTGCATTTGGAACAGGCAGTGGATCCATAAGAAGTAATAAATATGCAATCTCTCTGAACGAAGGTCTTAAATCTTCCGGTTTCAATGTATTGGAAGATTTAGAGAAATATTACAATGATTACATTGAAAAAATTGAAAGGGAAAACCTTGTCCCTCCTTATTTTGATAATCCTAAAATGCGTATGGACAATGGGATAACAGATGATCAGGCTCCTCCACATTTTAGAAAAAGATTAGTAGCATTTAGTAAAGAAAAATCACTTACAAGAGAGGAGATTAAAAAATATGAATCCAAATCGGATGTTGCTGTGATTACACTGGGCAGAAGCGCAGGTGAAAACTATGACAATGGTTACCTTCCAATTACAAAAATAGAAAAGAATCTTGTTAAAAATGTTAGCGAAATATTTCACGCTGCCGAGAAAAAAGTGATCGTTATTCTAAATATTGGAGGTGTATGGGAAACAGCAAGTTGGAGAGATTATCCAGATGCAATTCTTTTGTCATGGCTTCCAGGACAAGAGGGTGGGCATGCTATGGCCGATATTTTAAAAGGAGCTATTAATCCATCAGGAAAATTACCCGATTCATTTCCTGTGAAATATGAAGATGTGCCTTCTGCAAGTACTTTTCCAGGCGAGCCTGCTGACGAGCCAATTAACTCGTTTTACAAGGAAGGAATTTATGTTGGCTACCGTTACTACGATTCATTTGATGTACCAACAGCTTACGAGTTTGGCTTTGGTATGTCGTACACTACTTTCGAATATTCCGATTTGCAACTTAGTAATACACAATTTTCGGATAAATTAGCAGTAAATGTTACGGTTAAAAATACCGGAGTTGTAGCCGGTAAAGAAGTGGCGCAATTATATCTTTCCGCTCCGCAGACTGTTCTGGAAAAACC
>MTKW01000452.1_pt1 | contig 10655 bp, 6 predicted proteins | sample 1042761 | NCBI WGS metagenome assembly MTKW01 (sample SAMN06205366, study PRJNA360243) | anaerobic digester metagenome | biome: Wastewater treatment plant; feature: Anaerobic digester sludge; material: sludge; isolation source: anaerobic digester fed with sludge from wastewater treatment plant ...
GCGAATCTGCACCACGCCGGTGCTTTGGTTAAAGTTGCCCAGTTCAATCTGAACGGCCATATTCACCGAGAACGTCACATTCGCGGTCACTTCCGGCCCCACCGGCCCCTGATTGTTGAAATACACCACATCCAAAACCTGCGGCGTCGCGGCCATCACAAACGTGCGGTCGCCAATAGCATTTTCATAACCGTCATTCGGATTGGCAAAACCGGCGATATAGAACTTATGCGGCACCTCCGCGCCTTCATTTGCGGTAACCGACACCGTGCCCGAATAAATGGTTGTTTCACCTTCGCGGGTCAGCGCGGTTCCGCCCCAGCCGTTGAACGGCCCGCGAATCTGCACCACGCCGGTGCTTTGGTTAAAGTTGCCCAGTTCAATCTGAACGGCCATATCAACCGAGAACTTCACATTCGCAGTGACGACCGGCCCCACAGGCCCCTGATTGCTGAAATACACCACATCCAGCTCCTGCGGCGTACCCGCAGGCCCGAGGTTGAACGAACGATTCCCGATAGATTCCCAGCCCTCATGTCCCGGCAGGTTGGTTATGTAAAACTTGTACTCAACCGTCGCTCCCTCCGCCCCCGCCACCGGAACCACGGCGGAATAAATGCTCGTTGTGCCCACGCGGTTCAGGTTGGTTCCTTTGGGATTACCCCAGTTGTTAAAATCGCCGCGAACTTCCACATCCTGAGTCAAAGGATCGAAGGTGCCGTCATTAATCTTCATCCCCATATCCACCGAGAAGGCGACGTCACGCGTTTGCCCCACCGCCGCGCTGGCCAACACCAACATCCCAACCAAGCATCCACCCAATATCTTCTTCATGTTTCGCTCCTTACCTTGATGACAAGCCAGAGGCCCATTAACACTCAATTCGTATAACATAAGACAACTGCCCGCCCCCGGCAAGCCCAAAACGCTTTACCCCAAAAAATCGCACCGCCCCCCCGCCCCCAACCAGACTCAACCACGTCAATCCGGTCAATCGGGTCAATCCAGTCAATCCGGCCCTCCCTACTCCCAGGTAAATGTGCCGGAGATGTTCCCGCCCCAATTGGTATGGACACTAAAATCCCCCGTGAAGCGATTGCTAACCTGTCCCGGATGAAACCCAAGGTTATAGCGATACTCTCTCCCCAGATCGTCCATGAAAGAAAGCCGCGCCATATAGGCGTCGCGGCGCCACGTATCGCCCCAAAAAATGGTCCGCGCCACCGGCTCATTAGTTCCTTGCTGAGACCAACCCGTTCCTTGCTGGAGCAAATTGGAATGAAAAGTCGCCGAATAAACTAACTCATATTGATCCCACCAAAACGTGAACGTCCGGCCACGGTTGGAACGTGGCGCGGTAATCGGTATGGGATACAAAATGCGCGAAGCATGGAAAAAATGACGCCGGCCCAGATCGGCCACCTCCCATGAATCCGTCAGCACCACCGTCGCGCCTGTATGGAAATCCAATCCAGAAAACATGACCTGATGATCCCAATTCGTGAACGCCGCCACGTCAAGCGCGTCACTGAAGAGGAGCGGCTTGGAGTGGCTGGTCACTTCCACGGCAAACACAGCATGCGCAACATCGCCCGACTCCCCCCAACTCAACCCCACCGGCGCGGATTCCGGCGAAGGCACCCCCTGAGCCGTAACGTCAAACGCCTCTGCCGCCTCCCCAACCCGCCGCACGCTCACGTTGCTCACAACGATGTCCTGCAACGGGCGCTCACCCCCCTCCGNNGGTGATGAAAAATTGCGAGCCATCCGTGTTCGGCCCGGAATTAGCCATGGAAATCACCCCATTGGAGTGCAACAAGCCATTGGTGACCGTATCAAGCATGGTATAGCCCGGGCCGCTGAAATTCGTGCTGACAACACCCGTATTCGTGTCAACCGAAGTCCACATATAGCCCCCGCCCTGAATGGCAATAGCGGGAGCGTTGCCGGATTTGACAATCCGATGAACAATGGACCCATCGTAAAAAGGCCGCCGCCACACATTGGTGCGCTCGTCCACCCACCCCGTTTCACCCGTGGCCAAACCCACAAAACTCGCCACCGGCCGCGGCGCGCGCTCATGGTCAAGCCAAACCGTAAACTCGCCGCGCGAAGTGACAAAATCGGCAAAAATACCCTCCGTTTGGGCGCGGGCCGCNNAAAAACGCGAAACACAATAGCCCGCCGCTTCCCGCCCGTCAGGGCTCGCGCGGCCAGGGAGCCTTGAAGGGGAAAAACGCCTCCACCTGGCCCTGAAAATCATGCGGCAACGTCGCGCCGACCGCATCAAATTCCTTGAGATGCTGCCCGTTGGCCAGCACGCGCTCCGGCTTGATTTGTCGCGGCCACCACAGGCGATAGCCCTCCGGCGGGCGCGCGCCGCCGCCAATGTCCACGCTCAAGCGATTGCCCTTCCAAAAGCCGCTCAAATCCAGCGGCCCGAACGCGGTCGGCATGCCGAACACTTTAAACCCGCGCCCATGCTGCAACCATTCAGCCGGCGCACCGGAAAACAAATCCAGCCGCCCGCCCGTTTCGCGAGCGGCAAGCCCGCGCGCGCCAATGACATAACCGGCCGCCGCGCGAATATCCGGCATGCCCCGCAGTTGCCTCGGCTGTCGCCTGTCACGCGCCGCCGCATCCGCCCAGACGTGCCAGCCGGACGGATAGCGATTCCCCAGCAGGGCATACAGCACTTCACGGGCGTAATCGCCGCGCCCCATGCCCGCCAAGGCCCCCAGCAACAACCCCTCATCGGTGAACGAACGCGCCGACCCATTAGCCCCGTCGCGCCTCAAAAAATCCGCGTAAAACCAGTCCAAACTGCTCTGGATTTCATGAGGCTCCAGCAAGCCGGGCTCATCGCAAGGCCACAGAAGAAGAGCAACGGTTTGCACATCAAAGTGCTCCTCTTCGACTGCGGCGGGCAGCCACTCGCCGTCGTGACGCTCCAGACGCGCCCGAATCGAACGCTGGAGAGCCGCGCGCAGCTTTTGATAATCATGATCCGCCCAGCGCACATCGTCCACCCATCCAAGCGCCGCCGCCGCCGCCCGCCCCTCTTTCCACCCCAGAAGCGCCCAAAAATTATCCGCATAAAGATGCAACGGCTGCGGAAAACCCGGGCGCGCGCCCGACAGCGGCAGCAGCCCTTCCACCAAATCCCGCTGATCCCCCGGAAGACGCGCCTCCTCCGGCTCCAGCCCGCGCCGCAAACGGCGCAAATACTCCAACGCGGAACGAATCGCCGGATAGTTGTCGCGCAGAAACGCCAGATCCTTGGTGTAGCGATAATACTCCATCACCATAAAGACGAATTGCCCCTGCGAATCGTGACGCCCCTCCTGCCCAACGGACGAAATCCCCTGCCCCTCCGGCGCGATGATGGCCGGCACCCAGCCGTTGGTCGTCACCCCCGCCGCCGCCCGTTCAATCCACTCGCGCGCCACCGCCGCCTGCCCCGCCCGCAGCAGAGCCGCCACCCGGAGCCAAGCCGTATCCATCCGCGCCCCCGCGCTCGCCTCGTCCAACTGCGACACCCCCAGCAGCCAGCCAACCTGCGCGTGCAGACAATCCGCGGCATCCGAACGGGCAATATGCGGCGCATAGCCGCGCGTGGCCGCCCGCCAGCCCCATTCCGCCTCCGTCCAGTCGTGCTCAAATTCCTCAGCCGCCGCCTGCGGACTCGCCGCAAACGGCCAGGGATGCCGCCGCCGCGACGGGCTCCCTCGCCCCGTCGCCGCCGGATTCGCCGCCACCACAAGAGCCGCCGCCTCCCCCGGCCCCAAATCAAAATCCATCGCCCAGACGCCCGAAGCCAAGCCATCCTCATCCGTGGCCACCCGCTTCGCCGGCCATTCGCCACGGCGCACGAACTCCACGGCATCGCCCTGCTCAAAAGCGCTAGCCCCGCCCGCAAGCCCGTTGCCCGGCGCCGCCCACAGCGCGCGCCCGTTCACCAGCATTTCCTGCCACCCCTTGGACGACTCCACCAGCCGCACCTGATACATCGGCGCCAGCCCGCCACCCGCCCAGCGCGGCGGAATACGCACCGGACGCGCCACCAGCGCCAGCCGCCCCGTCTGCGTCATCAGCGAATCATTGATGACATCATACTTCACCCGCGCCAGCGTCGGCCCCCGCTCCGTCCCCGCCAGCGCGCGAATCCGCAAAGCCAAACCCGAATCCAGCCGCCAGACCAGCGTCGGCATCGGCGCGCCATGCGCCCCCAAGGCATACTCCACCTTCGCGGCCTGTTGCGCGGAAACCACCGCGCCATCCGCCACCAGCAACGGCGACAGCATCGCCCCCCCCGCCGACGCCGAAAAATTGCCCCACTCATCCAGCAGGCATTCCGGCGAATCCCCCCGCAAGCCCGCCGCCACGCTCCAATACGTCTGGCGGTTGCGAAACGTGTCCGGATAAATCCCCTCCGGCGCCTGCGTCGCCGCCAGCTCATAGCGACTCCACGGCTGCGCAATCCCCTCCGCGCCGCGCAACGTAATCTCCGCCACCGAAAAACCATTCGGCGACGACGCCTCCGAAAACTCGAAGCGCAAATAGCGCACGTCGCAAACGGTCTCATTCAGCAGCACATCAAAATCCCCCGCCCGCGACTGCATGCACCCGCCCGCCGTCCAATCCACGCGATTCGTAGAATGCAGCACCGTCACGCTCTGCGCATAGCCATTGGTTCCCCAGTCAATGCGCACGCTCCCCACCGGCCGATACGCCTTCAAATCCAAATCCACGGTCGCGCTCGCATCCGGGCAGCGCCAAACCGTATCGCGATTCCCGTCCAGCAACGCCGCCGCCTGCGGCTCCAGCACGCCATTCACCCACGCCTGCGGACGATCCGCCAGCCCCTTGATTTCCGCCACGCACAACGCCGCGCCGCTGCCCGTCGAACCGCGATTCACCTCAATGCGCACATAACGCGCCAAAATCGGCTCCAGCGCCACCTGATCCCAGTCGCCGTCGCCCGCCGTCGTCTCAAATCCCAGCGCCCAATTCACGCCATCGCGGCTCGTCCGCACCGCATACGCCACCGCATGCGGCCGCCCCCACTGCAGCGAAAAACCGCACACCATCACCGGCCGAGCCAAATCAATCTGCAACCACTGCGGCTCGCTTTTCCCGCTGCGCCACCAGGTGTTGGTTTGGCCATCCACCGCGCACGCCGGCCCGAAGCCCTCCGCCGACTCCGACGCCGTCACCGTCCAATGCACCGGACGCGTCACCTCCAGCCGCGAACGCTTCACCGACGCACACCCCGCCGCCCCAACCAGCGCCGCCCCAATCAGCGCCCCGCCCAACAAACGCCCCCCCCAATCACGGCCGTTCACGCCACAAAAAAGTGTAGACCGTTTTATAAAACGCCCTACACCTTCCAGCTTCCCCAAACGGGTCATTTTTGCCTTATTCCTGGGTCTCAAATTTTTCCAATGTGCGCCGAATACGCGCCAAAACCCGCGCGCGCCCCAGCGTCGCCAGCAACTCAAACAGCCCCGGCCCGACCGCCGTCCCCGAAACCGCCACGCGCACGGGATGCACCATGTCGCCCATCGTCCGCCCCGTCTGCTCCGCCAGCGCGCGCAACGCCTCCTCGGTGTTCGCCGCCGTGTACGGCTCACCAACCGCCTCCAGCGCGCTCAACTCCTCCCGCAAAATGCCCAGCGCCCCCTCCTTCAGCAAACGCTTGCGCACGCTCTTTTCGTCATACACATAATCCTCGGTGAAAAAGTAAGCCGCCTGCTCGCCCAGCTCGCTATACAGCCGCACCCGCTCGCCCATGCACGCAATCACCGCCCGCAGATAATCCTCCGAAATATCCTCCCGCCACAGCCCCTGCTGCCGCAACGCCGCGACATACCCCGCCACCTGCTCCTCCGGCGCGCGCCGCTTCAGATGCTGCCCGTTGAACCACAGCAGCTTCGTCATATCAAGCTGGCTCGGCGAGCTGCGCACGCGCTCCAGCGTGAACGCCTCAATCATTTCCTCCCGCGTCAAAATCTCGCGGTCGTCGCCCGGACTCCACCCCAGCAGCGCCAGCGCATTGAACAACGCCTCCGGCAAAAAACCCTTCTCCTGAAACTCCCCCACATACGCATCGCCGTCGCGCTTGGAATACGGCTTGCCCTGCGCGTTCACAATCATCGGCAAATGCGCAAACCTCGGCGGCGGCGCGCCAATGGCCGCATACATCGCCGCATGCTTGAACGTATTCTCCACATGGTCATCGCCGCGAATCACATGCGTAATCCCCATCGTGATGTCATCCACCACATTCCCCAGATGAAACACCGGCGAGCCATCCGAACGCACAATCACAAAATCCTTCAGGTCCGCCGCCTTCTTGGTGATAGGCCCCTTAATCAGGTCGTCATACGTGATGTCACAGCCCGGCATTTTGAAAACCACGGCCTCCCCGCGCCCCGTGCCCCCGCGATCCTCCCGATACGCCGCCCCCTTGGACAACAGCTCCTCCGCCACCTCCAGATGCCGCTCGCGCTGCGTGCTCTGATACAGCGGCTCGTTATCCACCGTCAGCCCCAGCCACGCCAGCGAATCCAGCACCGTCCGCACCGCCTCCGGCGTCGAACGCGCGAGGTCCGTGTCCTCAATCCGCAGCAAAAACTCCCCGCCCTCATGCCGCGCAAAAAGCCAGTTGTAAATCGCGGCGCGGATATTGCCGATATGAACATTGCCCGTCGGGCTGGGCGCGAAGCGGGTGCGAATTCTCATGCGTTGCCTTCCTTCTTTGAGGGCAACCCTACCAAAAAACCCCGCCCCTCGCTACGGATAAATCCCGCGGAGATTGGTCGCCTCCGCCACGCGCCCCACCGCCAGCATTTGCGCCGCCATCCGCAGCCCGCACTTTTCGCGCGCCGCCACCTGATACACATCCTCAAAGCTCAGCATCATCCGGCGGTCGAGCCGCTCATTCACCTCGGACTCCTCCCAATAATAGCCCTGCATGTTCTGCACCCACTCAAAATAGGAGCACGTCACCCCGCCAGCATTCGCCAGCACATCCGGCACGACAATCACGCCCCTCTTCGCCAGAATCTCATCCGCGTTGGGACTCGTCGGCCCGTTCGCCCCCTCCACGACAATCTTCGCCTGCACCGCATCGGCATTCTGCGAATGAATCTGCCGCTCCAGCGCGCAAGGCGCCAGAATATCCACGGGCATGCTCAACAGCCGCGCATTCGCCGCCGCCGGGTCCGCCACATATTCTCCGCCCGCGAACCCCTTGATTTGCTTGATGGGGCTTGCCTTCACATGCGCCCGCAACGCGCGCACATCCAGCCCCTTCGGATTAAACAACCCGCCGCCGATATCCGTCACCCCCACCACCTTGTAGCCCCGCTCCTCCATGAACTTCGCCGTCACGCTGCCGACATTGCCAAACCCCTGAATCGCCACCGTGCTCTGCGCCGGCTTCAAGCCAATCCGCTCCGCCGCCGCATGCGCCACCGCCGACACCCCGCGCCCCGTCGCATCCTGCCGCCCCGCGCTGCCCCCCAGCTCCAGCGGCTTGCCCGTCACCACGCCCGGCTCCGCATGCCCCACCGTCATCGCGAACGTATCCACAATCCAAGCCATCACCTGCGCATCCGTATTCACATCCGGCGCCGGAATATCGCGATTCGGCCCGATAATCAGCGCAATTTCGCTCGTGTACCGCCGCGTCACCCGCTCAATCTCCCCCCGGCTCATCTTCGACGGATCACAAATCACGCCACCCTTGCCCCCCCCAAACGGAATCCCCACCACCGCGCACTTCCAGGTCATCAGCATCGCCAACGCCTTCACCTCATCCAAGCTCACATCCGGGTGAAAGCGAATCCCGCCCTTCGCCGGCCCCCGCTCGGTATTGTGCTGCACCCGATACCCCTCGAACACCTCCACCCGCCCGTCATCCATCTTCACCGGCACCGACACAATCATCGCCCGCTGACACCGCCGCAGCCGCGCCCGCAAATTCGGCGCCAAATTCATCCTGTCCGCCACGCGGTCGAACTGCTGGCAAGCCATCTCCCAAAAACTCAAATCTGTCGTCATTCTCGTGCTCCAAAAAATTTTTAAGCGCAAAGAATAGACACGCCTTCCCCCATTTGTGAAGCAAATCCGTAAAAAAAATTCAACCAGGATAGCCCCGCAAGCAGACGGAGCACCCCGAATCAGGCCTGAACGGAATGACCGCGCAAAAGCCTCCCCCTAACCCAAATGCAGAGAGGACACCCTCCCCTATATCCCGGCCGATAGTCCGACCTTATGGCTGACCGGCCAGCGAACCACCTTGCGGGTCAAGCCAATCACTCGCAAAATAGTCTTGAGGGGCTATCGAAAAACAAGGATGCGTCTTGACGCCATAGAAACGGATGGCCTCATAACGCGATCTTGCAAAATGCTCGATCCTGGAGGGCATCAAGGACAACAGCATTTTGCCGCAGCGTTTTATCATGGATGTCTTTTGGACGGATGATTCGTTGCCGCCACCAGTCTTCGTCCATGTCGCAACGTAATCAGATTGTAGTGCGGTAATGTTATCTGGAGTTTGCGAATCCTTTATTGCATGAACCAACAATAGCGACGGATAACAACTGATCATAATAGATCGCCCGCCAATGTTAGCCGGATTCTGTACCGCGTATCTCCTCTTGCGCATGCCACGCTCAACATCCGCATAATAGGACTCCACAATGGCCATTTTTATGATGCGGAAACCGTTGTGAGGGGCAAGCACGCTGTAAAACAGTTCTGGCGAGAACTGATAAAATCCATGCCCGAACAAGTTGTTTGCCGGCGTGAAAAGAAAAAGTGACCCGCCCGGTTTTAGAAGAGACATTAAGTTCTTCAATGCGGTTGGAAAATCAAAAACATGCTCCAGTGTGCCCCCGTCAATAACGGCATCGTATTGCTCCCGCAACTCGAATGGGAGAGGAGTATTCAAGTCGTGGATGATGTTTGCGCCTTGATAATTGGAGTAGTCGAGAGCATCGAGCGTGTGCGCGCCAAGAACGGCGTGAAAAAAAGTATCAACAAAATGGTCTGTCACAACGGGTGAGGCGCTGAGTTTAAGAGCATCGTCAAGGGATAGCATGTTGGACTGACGACCAAGAGTTATACTCTTGCCAAAGGATGTGCCTTGCCTGTGGGAGGCGACAAGAAAGTCTGCGAACTCTTTGACTAAAGCCATAAATCTTCCTCACTCTCATGCGAATGTTAGGCTTCGGGCGTGGCGCTCGAACATAATTCCAGCAAACGGAAGCCAATGTCATTCGGCAACTTGTGGCCACCAGAATAGGTTGCCGGCAAAGGATGGGTCAAACATATTTCATGTTTTGCCAAGCGCGCACACCATCCCAGTTCTTCAAAACTATATTCGCCCCGTCACCCGACAAGCCCGAAAGGCATCCCTTCCCCCGCGCTTGAAATCACCCGCCCCCGCCGCTACACTCCCCCCATCATGAAATACCTCTTCTCATCCGACTTCCTCGACCACGTCCTTTGGAACCACGGCGAATACCTCCTCACCGTCGGCGACCTCCTCATCGCCCTCCTCCTCATCGCCGGCGGCTGGCTCATCAGTCGCCTCATCGCCCGCGCCGTGCGCCGCCACCTCATCCCCCACATCGGCACCGCCGCCACCGCCCGCACCCTCGACCTCGCCCCCCGCTGGACCTTCTTCCTCCTCTGGTCCCTATTCATCCTCGCCGCCCTGCGCGTCCTTGGCATCCCCCTCACCATTTTCAACTTCCTCGGCGGTGCCATCGCCCTCGGCTTCGGCTTCGGCGCGCAAAACTTCTGCAGCAACGTCATCAGCGGCGTCATCATCCTCATCACCCGCCCCTTCCGCGCCGGCGACACCGTCGAAGTGGACGGCCAACCCGGCACCGTCCTCACCACCCGCCTCCGCGCCACCGAAGTCCGCACCTACGACGGCTACAACCTCCTCGTCCCCAACTCCAACTTCCTCAGCAACACCATCGTCAACCGCACCAACCACGAACGCCACCTCCGCGGCAACATTGTCATCACCACCACCTACGCCACCGACTCCCGCGCCGTCGAAACCGCCCTATGCGCCGTTGCCGCCGCCCACCCCGCCGTCCTCACCACCCCCGGCAAAACCCCGTGGGTCGTCCTGGAAAACTTCGGCAACAGCGGCCTCGAATTCAAGCTATACTTCTGGGTGGACACCACCCGACAAAACATCCCCACCACCTCCAGCGACATTCGCCACGCCATACTCACCACCTGCCGCGAACAAGGCATCACCATCCCCTACCCCCAGCTCGACGTCCACCTCACCCCCCCCGCGTGAACCCGTCGCCCCATCCCCCCTTTTCCATACTGTGGCAAACTTTTTTCCACACCGTGGAAAAATTACCCCGCCCGCGCCCCAAAACCCCAAAACTTTTCCATACCGTGGAAAACTTTTTTCCATACCGTGGAAAAATCCGCAAAAACTTTTCCATACCGTGGAAAAATCCGCGCCCGCCACTTTTTGTAGCCAACTGACGCCCCCATGCTGAACCTCCTCCCCACGCCCCAAACCCTCCGCCTCGAAAGCGGCGCCCTCACCCTCCCCCCCGCCCCCGCCATCCGCACCCCACCCGCCACCGACCCGCGCATCACCAAAACCC
>MTKW01011413.1_pt1 | contig 10655 bp, 10 predicted proteins | sample 1042761 | NCBI WGS metagenome assembly MTKW01 (sample SAMN06205366, study PRJNA360243) | anaerobic digester metagenome | biome: Wastewater treatment plant; feature: Anaerobic digester sludge; material: sludge; isolation source: anaerobic digester fed with sludge from wastewater treatment plant ...
GACTTTGGAGGTATCATATTAATACGGTCGCCCCTGGAGTTGTTAACCAATTAAATTTAATAAATTAAAAGTTATAAATAAAAACAACTAGCTATTAGAATAAGGAAACCATTAGTCCGACAATGACTCCGATAATTGCACCGAATGTTGCTGAGTGACCTTTAGATAATTCATGGGCTTCTGGCAGCAGTTCGTCAAAAACTACATACAGCATTGCTCCTGCAGCAAACCCGAGAGACAAGGATAAAACCATGCTGGATACAGCACCTGCCAATGCACCTGTAAAGGCTCCGATACCCATGGGAATTCCGGCCAATGCAGTCCACCATAATATTCTTCCACTACCAAGGCGAGCGGCCTTCATCGGTCCTGCCATCGCCATTCCTTCAGGTATGTTTTGCAGTGCTATTATAAAGGTTAAAGATAAACCCAAATACTCTGATGCCATGAAACCGGCACCGATAGCAAGACCTTCTGGAAAGTTGTGCATTGCAATACCCAAGCCTATGAGAATACTTGTTCGGATATACCTGCCTTGCTTACAATCACCATTGGTTCCGTTGTAAAAGTGGCAATGGGGTAAATATAAATCCATCAGTAGAATAGCAACAACACCCAATAGTAAACCTATGAATGCGGGAAAAGCTCCACCCATTTCAAGGGCTTCCGGAAGCAAATCGGAAAAAACTACCGACAGCATTATACCTCCTGAAAAAGCAATAACAGAGCTTAACACCATTTTTTCCAGTTTTCCCAATAAGATGATGAGTAAACCACCAAGTCCAGTCCCTAATACCCCGGCTAATGTACCTTTTAACGCAATGTTTATTACTTCCATAGCATAACTCCTTATGTGTAATTTCAAGTAAATGTACGTTGATTTGAAATTAGGTTTATTCTCCTGATTTTGATTCTCGTTATCACTTTAGTTGCATAGTACAGCGTGTACTTCTTAAAACTATAAGGGACACTGATATTAAATTTAACATATACATATAATATATATGCTTTTGATAGTGTTTGTCAATTGCAAATCAGGTGCGTGCGAAATATTTGCACAACTGATTGAATCACCGGATTTCTGTTTTATTTAGCGCAGACTTTTCGCATTTACTCCCATGAGTCTCATGCCATTTAATACTACAAGAATTACACTTACTTCGTGGAAAAACATACCAGAAGCTAGGAATATGTCTCCCCTAATTACTCCCAAAAGGAGTGCTATCACCACAAAAATTGAAAATCCTATATTCATTCTCAGATTGTTTAAAGTAGCTTTTGCAAGTTTAACAGCATAAGCTATTTTTTCAAGGTTGTCCGACATTATCATCATGTCAGCAGTTTCAGCTGTTATATCCGTTGCACCTTTTACGGCAATACCCATGTCAGCTCCTGCCAGGGAAGGCGCATCATTTACTCCGTCTCCAACCATGGCCACTTTTCCTTGATTTTTTAGATTTTCTATGATTCTCAGTTTGTCATCAGGAAGCAGCTGAGCAAAATATCCATCAAGTCCCAACTCTCTTGAAACAGCAGCTGCAACTCTTTCATTGTCTCCAGTGAGCATGTATGTTTTTATGCCAACTTTATTAAGGTGCTCAATAACATTTACAGCTTCTTTTTTTATTTCATCTCTTATGGAAAAAGCACCTGTTACTTCTATGTCATTGGCTATCAGGACTAAGGTATATCCCCTTTTCTCCTCTTTTATTATGTAGTCTTCTATATCTTGTGATATTTTTATTCCTTGGTTTTTTATCAATCTAGTACTTCCAACATAGTAATTTTGATTATTAAACTCAGCCTTTACACCTTGGCCTACTACAACTTCAAAATAATCCGGCTTTACTGTATTAATGTTCTCCTGTGCTGCTTTTTTGGTGATTGCTTTTGCCAGAGGGTGTTCAGAATAGGCCTCACAGGATGCGGCAATGGCTAAAATTTCGTTTTCGTCTTTTGTGAATCCATGTACTTTATATACTCGCGGCTTGCCTTTTGTAAGTGTACCTGTTTTATCGAAGGCAACAATATTGACTTTACCGGCTTTTTCAAGACTGCTTCCACCTTTTACGATTATACCGTTTTTTGCGGCATTGCCAATGGCAGATACTATAGAAACAGGTGTGGAGATAACCAAGGCGCCTGGACATGCTATCACAAGAAAGGTAATGGCAAGTCTTAAATCACGGGTAATAAGTAGGGTTATTATGGATAAAAGAATTATTCCGGGAGTATAGTATCTTGAAAAGCTTTCAATAAATCGTTGAGTATTTGCCTTCCTTTCCTGGGCCTGTTCAACCATGTAAATGATTTTTGAAAACAGTGTATCTTCACCTACATTTTTTGTTTCCACTTCAAGATAGCCTTCCGTGTTAATGGTAGTGGAATAAACCTTATCCCCTGGCTCTTTCAGCCGCGGCATTGACTCACCGGTTATGGTGGCTTCGTCAACAGCCCCTTGACCTTTTATAACTATACCGTCTATAGGTATCTTTTCACCGGGCCTCACAACGACTACATCTCCCACTTGAACTTCATCTATATCCACTTCAATAATTTTATTGTCTCTTATCAAATTCGCTTTTGTAGGTGCAACCTTTATTAGAGATGCCAGCGCATCCCGGGTTTTACCCAGTGCTCGTGCCTCTAAGTAGGAGCCAAACACGAAGAGAAAGGTAACAGCAGCAGATTCCCAGTATTCTTTAAGATACAGACCTCCCAGTGCTGCAATAAAAACCAAAAGGTTTATACTAATGACACCATATCTGAGGGAAGTGAAGGCACTCTTTGCAACCTCATAACCTAAAATTATCGAGGCAATAATCATCATTATATCAAAAGCTTTTATATGCCCGGTAAGTTTGCATATCCAGCCAAGTATTATAATAATAGTCGGAATTAATAATTTTAGTTCCTTTTTTCGCATGTTTTCATCTCCTTTGTTTAAAGGTAATAGCGGGTTTTACCCCGCTATTTTGCCTCATATCCCAATTTTGCCACCGTCTTTTTGATTTCATCAAGTGAAATAATCTGTGGGTCATAGCTTAGATTTAATTTTCCGGACATAAAACCGACTTCAGCATGAGCTACTCCGTTTTTTCTTCTTAAGACTTCACCGATTTTCGCGGCACAATCGGGGCATGCGAGGTCGTCAATCTTTAATACTATCTTCTCCATAAATATCAAGCTCCTTCCATCTTTTTTTCTAAATATATGATAACCTAAAGCATATAAAATAAATATGATATAAATCACAAATCACAAAATAAAAGGATTGTCTACCTAAAAACATAAGTTTCTTTATTGTTTTTGTATATAAAAAAGAGCCGTCTTTCCTATAGAAAATACTTTCTAATTCAAGACCAGCTCTCTTTGTCAAAAATTCTGTATTATGTTGTCGGTAAGTATAAACTAAAATCAATATTGATTTTAGTTTATACTTACCGAGGTGAAGATGACGGCAAAAGATTCCTTTCAAGTAAGACCGTTGTTAATAGCTGGCGGTCAAAGACCGCGCCTACAGGATAAACATAGAGGGTCAGCTGCAGGACGCACGCTGACGGGCACTGGGCAGGACGCCGAATTGCCGCTAGCCCTGCGTATTTCAGGACCAAGCTAAAAGTAACAGGTCTTGCTTTAGGAAGAGGTGCTATCATCTTTCACCGGAGTAATTTTCTACACCGGAATCAATATTTACTTGCAACAAGTTTTAAATATGCATTTATGAATTCATCCAGCTCACCGTCAATCACGGCCTGAACATTGCCGACTTCTACATTGGTCCTGTGATCTTTCACAAGGCTGTAAGGATGAAAAACGTAGGATCTTATCTGACTTCCCCAAGCTATTTCTTTCTGTTTGCCTCTTATTTTGTCAAGCTCCTTTTGCTGCTCTTCCTCATATAAATCGAAGAGCTTTGCTCTTAAAATCTTCATTGCGGTGTTCCGGTTGCTTTGCTGGGATCGCTCATTCTGACAGGACACCACTGTGCCTGTAGGAATATGAGTTATGCGAACCGCCGACTCGGTTTTGTTCACATGCTGACCCCCCGCTCCTCCGGAACGAAAAGTATCGATTCTAAGATCCTCCGGCTTAATATCCACCTCAATATCATCATCAATTTCGGGCATAACATCTGCTGAGGCGAAGGATGTATGACGCCTACCTGCTGCATCAAAAGGTGAAATTCTAACCAAGCGGTGAACACCCTTTTCCGACTTTAGATATCCATAAGCATTCATACCCTCCACCAGTATGGTTACACTTTTTACCCCGGCTTCGTCACCGGGCAGTAAATCAAGGGTGGTTACATTATAACCTTTATCTTCAGCCCATCTGGTATACATGCGGAGCAAAATGCCCACCCAATCTTGGGCTTCAGTGCCTCCTGCTCCCGCATGAAGGGTAAGAATGGCATTTTTCGCATCATAATTACCGGAGAGAAGGGTCTCCAATTTTGTTTTTTCTAATAGCTTTTTGAAGTCTTTCGTTTTATCAAGCAATTCCTGCTTGAGTTCCTGATCATCGGCTTCGGCACAGAGCTGAATTAAAGTTTCTAGGTCATCATACATCTTTTCCAAGGTAATGAAATTGTTAAATTTGCTTTTAAAATTGTTTAATTGTTGTAATATTTTCTGTGCTGATTCTTGGTCGTCCCAAAAGTTTGAAGCCATTGTTTTTTGCTCTAACCGGTTTATCTCGGACTTTATCTTGTCGATTTCAAAGTGAATCCCTCAATTCCGTCAAAACAGGCTTCATGGCCTCAATCTCTATTCTGTATTCATCAAGCATGTTTATCCCCTCTTTTCTTGAGTATGCAATCTATCTTGTTAAACTGCTCTTCCACAACATTTTTTGTATTTTTTCCCACTACCACAGAGGCATGGATCGTTGCGACCTATTTTCTTTTGTTTGCGCACCGGTTGAGGTTTTTCTCCACCTTCATTATGAGAATATGTCATGTTGTAAGTCTTTTGCCGCCTTTCAGGGGCTGCTTTCACCTGAACCCTGAAAAGATATCGCAGTGTATCTTCCTGGATGTTCTTTATCATTTCCTGGAACATCTCATAACCTTCAAATTTATACTCTATCACAGGATCCCGCTGACCGTAAGCTCTTAACCCTATGCCTTCTCGCAGTTGTTCCATGGCATCGATGTGATCCATCCATTTTTGATCCACGATTTTGAGCATGATGTACCGTTCCAGCTCACGCATGGTATCATAGCCCAGTTCTTCTTCTTTTTTCTCATAGGCAGCTTGTGCTCTTTCAATGATAATCTCCCGAAGGTCCTCTCGGGACATATCTGCCAATTTATCCTCATCGATGATGTGTTTTATTTGGAATATATCCACAAGGTATTCTGAAAGACCCTTTATATTCCACTCCTCAGGATGAATCTCCTTAGCAGCATATATGTCGAGTAATCGTTCTATAACCCCAGTAATCATTTCTATAATACTTTCCTTGAGGTTTTCGTTTTCCAGTACTTGTCGGCGCTGGGAATACATGACTTCACGCTGGGTGTTCATCACATCATCATATTCCAAAACATGCTTTCTTATGTCGAAATTGCGAGCTTCTACCTTCTTTTGAGCATTTTCAATAGACTTTGTTATCAACGGGTGCTCGATGGGCTGATCCTCTTCCAAACCTAACCGATCCATTATGCCTTTTATATTATCCGCTCCAAAAAGCCGCATCAGGTCATCTTCCAAGGATATATAAAACCTGGAAGAACCAGGATCACCCTGACGGCCGGAACGACCTCGAAGCTGGTTATCAATTCGGCGGGCTTCATGTCTTTCAGTACCGATAATATGAAGACCACCCAGTCTCGGCACATCATCCCCTAGCACTATGTCTGTACCCCGACCGGCCATGTTGGTGGCAATTGTGACTGCACCTCTTTTCCCGGCTTGGGCAACTATTTCAGCTTCCTTTTCATGATACTTTGCATTTAATACTTCATGGGGAATCCCCTTGCGCTTGAGCAGACCGCTTAACAGCTCGGACTTTTCAATGGAAATTGTGCCCACAAGTACAGGCTGCCCTTTGCGGTAACACTCTTCAATTTCTTCAACCACTGCATTTAGTTTGCCCTTTTCGGTTTTGTAAATGGCATCTGGATGGTCAATCCTTATCATGGGTTTATTTGTCGGTATAACAACTACATCAAGACCGTAAATTCCACGAAATTCTTCTTCTTCAGTGGCTGCAGTACCGGTCATACCGGCAAGTTTTTTATACATTCGGAAGTAATTCTGGAAGGTTATGGTTGCCAATGTCTTGCTTTCATTTTCAACTTTGACACCTTCCTTTGCTTCGATAGCCTGGTGCAATCCGTCACTGTATCTTCGGCCAAACATAAGTCTGCCGGTAAATTCATCAACTATTATAACCTGGTCATCTTTTACAACATAATCTCGGTCCCGTTTCATAAGAGCGTGGGCCTTTAAAGCTTGCTGGAGGTGATGTAAAAGTTCCATGTTTTCTTCATCATAGAGATTCTCAACACGTAAAAAACCTTCGGCTTTCTTAATGCCTTTTTCCGTAGGCATAACACTATGGGCCTTTTCATCCACTGTATAATCTTCACCTTGAATCAGCCGAGGAACAAATCGAGCAAATTTATAATAGATGTCCGTAGATTCTTCAGCTTGCCCCGATATTATAAGTGGAGTCCTGGCCTCGTCAATTAATATACTGTCAACTTCATCAACGATGGCATAGTTTAAAGGCCTTTGAACCATATGTTCTTTGTATAGCACCATATTATCCCTAAGATAGTCAAAACCGAATTCATTGTTGGTGCCATAGGTTATATCGACATTATAGGCTTTTTTACGTTCTTCGAAATCCAAGCCGTGAACAATAAGGCCAACTTCCAGGCCTAAAAAATTATATATCTTGCCCATCCATTCACTGTCTCTTTTCGCCAGATAGTCGTTCACAGTAACTACATGGACACCTTTGCCGGTAAGAGCATTTAAATAAACAGGCATGGTTGCCACCAAGGTTTTGCCTTCTCCGGTTTTCATCTCTGCTATACGTCCTTGATGCAGGACAATACCGCCCATCACCTGGACATCAAAAGGCCTCATATTTAGCGTCCTCTTGGATACTTCTCTTACCACCGCAAAAGCCTCAGGCAATATATCATCCAAAGTTTCCTCCCGAGATAGCCGTTCTTTGAATTCATCGGTTTTACTGCGAAGCTGTTCGTCGGACAGCTTCTCCATGGAAGGTTCCAATGCATTGACCGTATCAACTGTTTTTTGAAGTTTCCTGACTTCCTTTTCATTACTGTCGCCTAAGATTTTTTTTAATATCCCCAACATACTATCACCTCATTTGTTGAAAGCGCAATACAGGTCAAGTTACAATAATAAGGAACCATAATGGTTCCTTATGTCCAGATTCATCTTTACTTACTTAATTGTATCACCTAATACTCCTTTTTTCAATTGAAAATCTCGCTTTCTTTCCGGCGTTTCCAGCGGCGTATGCATCTTTAAAGCAGCTAAAACACTTACTAATGCACAAGCAAAAGCCATTATAAAGACACCCTTTATTCCTTTAATGGCTGCAATATCTCGAGCGTCATTCTTAATGGAAGTTTTGTTTTTAAATGGTATACACTGCGTAGGCTTGACAACAGCAGTCCTCCAGAAAAGGTTCTAGGGTAAGACCGATAGAAACGGAAACAACATATAGTCCCATAGCCTTTCCCCGCTCTTTTGAGGGAAAATATGAACCATGACCGGAGTCGGCTGTTCCATGACCGCTGCTATCATAAGTGGGTTTAATATTTTATATGTGTTTTCCATTATTTCCTCCATAGACATCATTAGTAACTATTATATTCTAGCAGATAAATTATTGTCGTATATAAAAAAACTCCTTTCAGGGGATTAATCAGTTGTGTGGATCTTTTTAGCAATGACGGGTTTCATATACTTTTGAATTAGAAAAAACAAGCCTAGACTCATAGTTAAATCACCGATGCTAAATACCCTGGGCTTAGGATAAGGTGGCGGCATTGGAATAACATCGGCCAAAAATTTGAGTTTAGTTGTAGAATCCACAGCAGTATGATATAGATAATTAGGATCGAAAAGCAACTCTTTTAAACCTTCAAGGCGAGTAAGTTCTAAAGCCCAAAGGGAAACCGGCATTTTCCATCCATTGGCAAAAATTACAATATAATTCATAAAAACACCGAGAGCGACAAGGCCCATAGCTCTGATATGAAAGTTTGTGATCAATGCATAGAGGAGAAGCATATAAGGCACTGTAACCACCAGCCAATTGAAACGAATGGCTAGATTCAAGAGAGAGCCTTTCAATATTAAAGGTAAATACCTTATAGCAAAAGACATGAAAATAAATTCTATATTCTTTATGGGTATTTCCACGAGGTCTTTTAGCTTTCCACCTCGAAAGAGCCCGACTAAAAGCGAAATTATTAAAAAATCAACCAACATTGATACTAATTCTCCCTTTCTCTAAAGAATCTTTCAAGGCCTTAACCACCTCTGCTTTAAATTGAATCCCTGAATTTTTTTCAATCTCCGCCATGGCCTCGTTTACCTTCCAAGCCTTTCGGTAAGGTCTATCAGTAGTCATGGCATCAAAGGCATCGGCTACAGCCAGTATTGCGGCACCAAGGGGTATATCTTCTCCGCATAGACCTTGGGGATAACCGCTACCATTTAATCTCTCATGATGGAATTTTATGAAAGTGGCAGATTTGGAGAGAAAGTCAAGTTTTTCAACAATAGATGCTCCCAATTCAGGATGTTGCTTTACTTTGTTAAATTCATTTTCAGAAAGTTTACCCGGTTTATTCAGTATTTGTTCAGGAATACCGATTTTGCCTATGTCATGCAGTAAAGCGGCATATTTCAGCATGTCTATAAAATCACCGGGCAGTTTCATTTCTTCAGCGATTATTAATGAGTATTTTGCAACTCTATCGGAATGTCCGTGAGTATATGGGTCTTTAGCTTCTATTGTAGTTGCCAGTGCCTGAATGGTATCAAGGTATACCTTGCGCATGTTCATATAAAGCTGAAAAGAATGGCGAGCAGTTAGAAGGGGTATTAAAAAAAGCAGTACTCCGAATATACCTATATTTATATATATGACTGCCAATAGACTTCCTAAAGGTGCAAGAGCGATATAATTCGGCAACGTCAGCTTTATTGTATTAAAAAAAATCAAATAGCCGCGTTTATTTTCCAATAGTGACAATGCAATAGTTATAAGACCTACATTAACAATAAGATAGGTACATGTCACAACAATTATTCGTAATATATCATGAATTTGAGTTAGGTCTATCTGACCCGGTATTCCTCCAAGTTTTTCGTATAACAAGCTTGATGTGCCTGCCATAATAATGTATAAGTTAATATTAAAAACTGATTTGTAAAAAGGCATTATTTTTCGCCTTTTATACTCCGTAATGACGGTGGATATAAACACCAATAATATGCTTATTTTGCTCCCAAAGATCATTATGATACTGAGTAAAATGGCAAAATCAACGGTCACTTCGGCATGAAATGGCAGCGTAACCGGTAACTGTTGAGCTGCAGTCAGTATTACCAGAAAAAACAAGCGACTGAGAAATGAATCATATAAGATATTCAATTCAATGGGTATTACTGTAGATAAAAAAAGAAAGGATATGATGAGAGTAAAAATAAAAAAATATCTAAATGACTTAGGAGTATGTTTTATCATTCTATCACCTTTATAATTTAATAAGGGCCGACCTTACTATAATAGTATTATGGTCCTAATCTATAACTCGCACCGCCGGACAACACTAAGGCAAACAATGCCAACAAGATTTTAACGAGTGTGCTGTTGAGTTTCACTTTATAGCCTCCCTACTGTATATGCTCTGCTACACCGCTAGTTAAGCAGGCTATAAAATCGCTCCGCTTTAGTGTCGGCCCTTAATCTCTATTCTTTAATCAGTAAGCTTATTCTCCTGTTTATTGCACTTAATACTGCCGCAACCACTGCTTCATAGGTATCTTGCTTAATCAGAGCACTACCCAAAAGATATTCATCTTTTTCACTTGTTAAAACTGAAATAAGCACAGATACCGCCTGATGATTACCAATTTTAAATGTATGTACATCATCCAAAGAAAGGACAAAGCTCTCTGCAAGAAATAGCGAAATGGCATTTAGTGTAGCGCAAGCAGTAGTTCTCATGCGACTTTGAAATGACGCCGCACCGTTTGCTATTCCCTCAAATATTTTTCCTTCCGGATCAGCAAGGGAGACTTTTACTTCAAGACTATTATAAGTTTTGTTTGTTAAAATTCCTTCAATCCTGAGCCTTGTCTCAACAAAACGTTCATCTTCACTTTTTATCTGGGCAACGCTAATTTTTTTATGATCGATTTCAGATCCTAGAAATGCTATCAGTGTGGATTCTATATCCCTCACTATCTGCTTCGGATTCCTGTTTGACTTTGAGATTACATGAATCTCAGATATTTTGCCATCATCCCCTGTTACGATTTTTGCAGAAACGATGTCTTTGATTTTTTTTATTAAATCTTCACAGTGTGACATGACCTGATCCTTTTCCAAAAAATCATTCACAACACCACCCCACATTTCATATGGTT
>MTKW01021026.1_pt1 | contig 10655 bp, 7 predicted proteins | sample 1042761 | NCBI WGS metagenome assembly MTKW01 (sample SAMN06205366, study PRJNA360243) | anaerobic digester metagenome | biome: Wastewater treatment plant; feature: Anaerobic digester sludge; material: sludge; isolation source: anaerobic digester fed with sludge from wastewater treatment plant ...
CGTACATACCTTGCGGGGCCACCCTCAACGGTACGTACACTTTCTGGAACCGGCGATTACTTATGGTGATCTACCAAACCTATTTTGAACGTGCCCGTAGTGTTATAATGATCCCTGACAGCGCAGAAATGATAAGCGCATGCCAGGGGGTTTGTTGATTTGGATGAGAGGTCAATCCGTGTACTGGAATTTCATAAGATCAAAGAACGTTTGAAGGCCCACACTGCAACGAACCTAGGGAAGGAACTTGCAGACAGTGTCGGGCCTGTGACTTGTGCCAACGAGGTCAGACGCAGACAGAGGGAGACTACTGAAGGCAGGGCAATCCTGTCTGCAGGTAGGGATGTGTCTCTCGGAGGTGTCCGCGATATCCGCAGTATCCTGGAGCGGGCTGCAATCGGGGGAATTCTTGCGCCTGAAGAGCTCCTTGACGTGTCATCCACCCTAACCGCGGCCATGAAGCTTAGAAAATTCATCACAGGATTGGGCTCTGATTTTGAGATCTTCAGAGGGTATGCTGAAGGGATTGTCCCTCAACCGGGTCTTGTCAGGGAAATTGGGCGGTGTATTGATGAGTACGGAAATGTGGTGGATGATGCCAGTTCTGAACTGGCAAGGATAAGATCGCAAATACGCACTGTAAACAGTAGAATTCGTGACAGGCTTGATTCCATCATAAAGTCACAGCAATCTGTTCGTCATCTCCAGGAACCCATTATCACTCTGCGTTCAGGTAGGTTTGTCGTTCCCGTAAAGCAGGAGTCAAGAACAGCAGTGCCCGGGATAGTCCATGACAGATCTGCAAGTGGCTTAACTCTCTTTATTGAACCCATGCCCATAGTAGAGTTGAATAATGAATTGACTTCCCTTGCCGGCAAAGAGGCTGAAGAAGTAGAGAGAATTCTGGGAGAACTGTCTTCTTTGGTGAGTGGCGCAGGCATGGAAATCCACAACACTCTGAGCGCGCTTGGCGCCATAGATTTCTCTATAGCCAAAGGTATGCTCAGCATTGATATGAAGGCTCTGGAACCTGACGTGGATAGCACAGGACACCTTAGGATTCGCAAGGGAAGGCACCCACTCCTTTCAGACAATGTTGTCCCGATCGATGTAGAACTTGGGAAGGACTTTAGGACCTTAGTAGTGACCGGGCCGAATACAGGAGGCAAGACTGTCACTTTGAAGACTATCGGACTTTTCGCACTTATGACTTTGGCAGGCTTTCACCTTCCGGCTTCACCCGGGACTCAGATACCTGTATTTTCTCAGGTTTTCGCTGATATCGGTGATGAACAGAGCATTGAACAGAGCTTGTCTACGTTCTCGTCTCATATGACTCACATAGTCAAGATCTTGGGGCAGGCAGACTCAAATTCCTTGGTCCTTTTGGATGAACTCGGCGCAGGCACTGATCCTGTGGAAGGGGCAGCCCTTGGTGTGGCGATTTTGAAGTATTTGCATGAACGGGGCGCTTCCACTGTGGTCACAACTCACCTTAGTGAGCTAAAGGCATTTGCCTATGAGTACGAGGGGGCGGAAAACGCGTCATGCGAATTTGACGTCGAAACGCTAAAACCCACATACCGCCTGATTATGGGATTACCGGGAGGTTCATGCGCGCTTGCAGTAGCATCCAGGCTTGGGTTGCCTGAAGAAGTGGTTTCAACTGCCAGAGGCCATCTTGGAGAAGACAGAATTCAGGTTGATGCCATGATAGCCGAGATGGAACGGACCATGCGCGAGTTGAATGCGGAGAAAGAGGAAGCCCGGAGGGCCAGGGAAGAGCAGCAAAGTCTGAAGCGGAGCAGGGAAACTGAGGTCAGGCAGTTGCAAGAGGCGAAACTTGAGATCTTGAGAAAGGCAAAGGATGAGGCTGACAGCATGCTGGCGCAAGCAAGAGCTGATATCGCCGGGATTATCAAAGGATTGCGCCAAGGTTCCAATCAGCAAAGGAGTGTTATTGACGACGAAGCGCGTAAGGCCAGGGAAGCGCTGAAGGAAGTCTCAGAAAGAGCGCCTTCCATTGAGGAAGAGTTGCCCGGTAAGGACTTGGCAACCGGATATACTGACAGCCTGAGGCCTTTGAACCCCGACGAGGCGCAGGTAGGCGCTGAGGTTTTCGTGGGCAAGCTGCGTCAGGCAGGGCAAGTTAGCTGGGTGTCAGGGGAAGGCGATGATGCAGAGGTTCAGGTAGGTAGATTGAAAGTCCTTGTACCACTTGAAGATCTGTATGTGCGAGAAGGTGATGACCATCTCAAGAAGCCTTCTCATACAGGGCAGGTATATCTCTCTCCAATTACCCGGGAGAAAGCCCTTGTTGTCTCTATGGAGCTTGATGTGCGGGGGCAAACTGCGGAAGAAGCCGTAGCGGAAGTAGACAAGTACTTGGATGACGCATGTCTTGCCGGACTATCAAGAGTAAGGATTATTCACGGCAAGGGCACAGGCGTTCTAAAGCAGGCTGTCCGCAAGTTTCTAAGGGAACATCCTCATGTGGATGCCGCTTTACCCGGTGGGCTGTCCGAAGGCGGTGACGGAGTAACCGTAGTCTCAATGCGTCGCGGATAGCCTGATCCGGTTGATAACCGGGCCGGATTTTGTCAAGGTAACCCCTCAGTCCGGAGTCTCTTGGTGTTCTTCGGGTTCAGGGGTCTCCTCTGCTCTTGCGCCATGGGAGCCGGCTGTCCACCACGTATGTACTTGGCATGTCACCCGTGGAATGGACTGCCCTGTCGCTATGGTTCCGTCAGGCAGGATTCTGAGGCCGCTTGACGCCAAATACCTGTGTCTTTCGACTTGATCCGAAGGACAGTATCTACCTGCAAGCTGCCCTGATTCAAGGCAGACATCAGCTTCGTGAATTCTTGTGTGTAAATAGCAGAGCTGCCTCGGTTCAGTCCCTTCAATGAAGACTTCAGTCGCTACGTTGGGACATGACTCACCTGCGAGAACACCTGATTCCGTACAGATCTTCGTAAAAACAACACCGCTTGGCACAGGGAATTCGCTTACAGGCATGTCTTTGAGGGCTTCTTTCATATATGCTCCCCAAATCGCTGCCGCCTTACCGCTTCCGATCCTCGTTCCCCCGTATACCATGGGTTTTTGTTGTTCATCATTCCCTATCCAGACGCATGTTACAAGCTCAGGTGTGAACCCTACGAACCACGCGTTTGTGTATTCCGTGGTTGTCCCTGTCTTGCCTGCTGCAGGCCTGCCTATATTGGCTGATTTGCCTGTTCCTCGCGTAATGACTCCTCGGAGCATGTCAGTCATTACGTAAGCAGTCTGTTCGTCCAGCACTACCTTTCTCTTGGGAGTATTGCGTTCCAGCACATTGCCGTTGGCATCCTCGACTCTGAGAATTGCTATAGGTTCGGCTTTGATACCTTGATTAGCAAAAACAGCATAGGCTGATGCCATTTCCAGCGGACTGACCCCACGAGTCAATCCTCCGAGTACAAGAGAGAGGTTCATATCATTCAGACGCCCTGATTCTACCAGGCTTGTTATCCCCATGGATTTTGCTGCCGCGATTGCGCTGGATATCCCTATTTGATCCAGGAGCTTCACAGAGGGGACGTTGATAGAGTCTTCCAGGGCTTTACGAACCGTGACAGGGCCGCGGAATGTCTTGTCGTTGTTTACCGGTACCCACGGTTCTGCCTGTCCGGGGATAACGAACTCTATAGGCGAATCGTCAAGCATGGTTGCGGGAGTATATCCTGCTTTCAGCGCTGCAGTGTAAGCAAAGGGTTTAAATGCCGAGCCTGGCTGCCTGTAAGACATGACAGCCCTGTTAAACTCATCTTCACCTCTGCCTCCTACCATTGCCCTGATGTAACCTTCGCGCGTATCCAATACAATCATGGCTGCCTGGGGTTGGGTAAGCCCTTTTGAATCCTGATCCCCTTTTGGCAAGTTGGAAATAAGGATTTGATTGGCAAGGTTCTGAAGTCTGAGATCCAGGGTTGTGTAGATCTTCAGGCCTCCTTTGTATACTGTTTCATGACCGTACTTCGCTACGAGCTTGTCGCGGACATAGTCGACGAAATACGGGGCCACTTGCTTGGTGGCTCTGGGCTCAATTACGCCAAGAGGGGCTTCCCCGGCGGCTTCGGCATCCTCGTCTGATATGTATCCCATAAGCGCCATGCGTTTTAGCACAGTGGCACGGCGGTTCTTGGCAGCATCCGGGTGCTGGGTGGGCGAGTAGATGTATGCATTGCGTATGATACCGCCGAGAAGCGCTGATTCAGGCAGGTTCAGGTAGCGAACGCTCTTACCGAAATACCCTTGAGCTGCAGCTTCCACTCCGTAGACTACCTGGCCGGGAAAGAAATAGACTTCATTCAGATACAATTCGAGAATTTGATCCTTTGTATAAGTGCGTTCCAGTTGGATAGCGTAAAGCAGTTCTTGGAGTTTCCTTGTCCATGTCCTTTCATGGGTAAGAAAGGCATTCTTTGCAAGCTGCTGGGTGATAGTGCTTCCGCCTTGTACGATTTTTCCTTCACGGATATCTACGAGGGCAGCCCTGATTATCCCCATAAAGTCCACACCGTGATGATCACGGAATTTCCAATCTTCAACTGCAATGACTGCATCTTGCAACTCTTTCGGGATCTCAGAGAGCGGTACCCATACTCGATTCTCAACATATAGTCGGGAAATCAGTTTGTTGTTAGCGTCATATATTCTGGTGGCCTCAATGGGCCTGTACTCGAAGTCTTCCAGCGCAGGCATGTTCTTGAGTGCTGCCGAGATCACACCGATTAGGACCCCGGATCCAATGCAAAGAACGAAGATTAGCCCGATAGCCAGGATTGACAGAATACGGCCACTACCTTTCGACATCTGGGATGCCTCTCTTTCCGGCTGAGCATATTCTATGAGCCGTCTACCTAACTATTAGACATAATTATATCACAGCAGTTCCAGTCTACGTCAACTCAGAGGATGAAATACCCATCCACACGGTTTGGGCCCGGTTGCGTAATTCAATGCGGTAGCTGCTGGAAGATATTCCACGCAGGGAAAGATAAAGGCAACTTGAGGTTGGGCAATCGAAGGTCAATACAAGTATAGCATGCGATGAGAATAGCCAAGGTCACCATTAAGAGAGCTGCATCAGCGCTAATACCCGGTAGAGTAATGCTGTCGAGTGCGCCGTCTGTGGAATTATTCATTTTGCGGCAGGCGGACGATACAGAGAGCCTTGTTGCCCTGCCTATCGAGGAGATAAGCTGAACGACCGAGGCATAAGACTCATTCGCTCCGCGCCCTACAGCTCGGAGACTATGGCAGAGGATTTTTCCTAAACCCTCCAGAGTCAACCAAAGAGGGGGCGTCCAGTGAAATACTCCGGTGGCGAGTCCCACACGGCATGCTACTACGCCGAGACCCAAAGTGACAAGAGCGCTCACCATATCCTTGGAATTCGCAAAAGATGTATGGTCTATGCCGGCAGCGAAAGACTTGATACCTAATGCCTGAGCTACGGGCACGGCCAGTATTTGAGGGATCAGCCCCGGCAGAAGTCCGATTCCCACCATGACTATGGCAAGTATCACCATGGATACATGGAATCTCCGGGATTCGCATTCTGAGATTTCCACCTTGGCAGGTCTTCCCAGGAAAATCAGGTAATACAGCTTGGCAAAGGATGTGGCTGTGCCAACGCCTACCAGTACGAACAATCTCTCAGCCCAAACCATTAAAGGCAAACCTGTTTCGGCGGCTGCACTCACTGCATGATGGAGCAGAGTCTTACTGGCATAGCCATTGAGGCCTGGTGCACCGGTAATGCCCAAAACTGCAAGAAACATCAGGAGTGCAGTAACCGGGAAGTTGCGCAGCAAACCGCCTAAGTTATACAGGTTCGTCTCCCCGGTGCGAACATAGATGATACCGACACCCAAGAACAAGGCTGCTTTGAACAGAGCATGGTTAACAATATGATAGATCGCCCCAATAAGGCTGAGCCCGCCTGCATTTCCCAAGGAGAGGCAGATACCCAGCCCTAGGATGATATACCCCATCTGACTTACGCTATGGTACGCTAAGAGTCGCTTGGCGTCGCTTTGCAGGAGAGCAGCAATTACCCCCATCAACATCGTACAACTACCCAGGATAGTCAAGGCAGGCCCTAACCAAGCTGTCGTGTTTCCCCATTGTAAACCCCAACCGGCCAGTTCTCCGGTGCGAATCAGGCCATATGCCCCCACCTTGATCAGAAGTCCGGACAAGAGGGCGCTGGCTGGGGTGGGCGATACTGAGTGGGCATGAGGCAGCCAGAGATGCAAAGGCACCATACCTGCTTTGATCCCGAACCCGGCTACGATTGCAGCCAGGCCCCATGCGAAGATCCGAGGCTCAACGGGAGGGATGGAACCTCTGCCTAGGGCAGGTAAGCCATTTGTGGCTGTTGTGATGAACACGATCCCCAAGGCCAAGAGAAGTCCTCCGAAAATGCTGAAAAACAGGTAGAAATACCCGGCGCGAATTGCCTCCTCATTCTGTCGATGGATGACCCAAAAGTACGAAGATATGGTCATAAGCTCAAAGAAGAGGAGCATAGTGAAAAGGTCCCCGGCCAGAAAGACCCCTAAGACCGCTGAGAGTGTTAAGAGCGTAGAGATGTCAAAGCTCCTGGCCCTACCTTCCTTTTTCATATATTCCGGCGTGTATATGGAGACTGCCCACCACAGAAATGCAGCCAGGAGTACAAACACGCACGACAAGATATCAGCTTGAAAAGTCGGGGAATACGGACCGGAAAACGGCAGTGTGTAGGTTAACTGCTCACCCCGGAACACGCCTCCTAGCCCCCAGCCTGCGAGAGAAAGAGTAATAGAGCCAGCGATAAAAGGCATATTAACATTCTTGTCGCCAACGGCAAGCAAGGCGAAAGCTCCCAAAAGAGGGATAGAGGGCAGGAGTATGAGCAGCATAAAATCCAACCTCCTTACTTCAGAAGAACCGGTTTACAACAGCGTGGACTCCGGGCCAAACCAGTCCTGGGCAAAGGCCAATCAACAGCGCAATCCCTGCCAAGAGTAAAGTAGGGACCAACATGAGGCGTGCTTCAAGTTCTTTCTTGGCAACAGGCTGACGCATCTCCCCGGTAAAGGCAGTTACCACCGTGGGAATGAAGCAAAACGCATTGATTATGCCGCTGCCGATTAGGACCAGCGCCAAATGGGATTTCCCCCAGGCTACACTGCCTTTCATTAAGTAGTATTTGCTCCAAAAGGTATTAAGGGGCATCATCCCGATCATACCCAGGGATGCGATNNGCGATGCCGAAGGCAGTCAGAGTTCCGGGCAACTGCCGGCCGACCCCGCTCATCTCACTGACGTTTACCTTGCCGGTCTGTTTGGCAATGATTCCTGCGCCAAAAAAGAGAGTCACCTTCAAAGTCGAGTAGCTGATCATATGGAGCACTGCTCCGGCTAATCCCCAGGGATGCAGTGTGAAAGCGCCCAGAAGAATATATGAGAGCTGGCTTATGGTATGATAAGCCAACCGTCGTTTCAGGACATCCTGTTGCGTGGCAATTATGACCCCTACCAAAATCGTAAATGCAGCTACCCAGGGGAGGATGCGACTGAAACCGAGCTGTCCCATGAGCTCATGGCCGAAGACTGAATACACTACCCGCAAGATCCCGTAGACACCGGAGTAAACCACTGCCACAGCATGCAAGAGAGCACTTATGGGAGTAGGGGCTACCATGGCTTGAGGCAACCAGCGATGAAGAGGCATAACGGCTGCTTTTACGCCGAACCCGGCTACGAATAGTGCTAGCGCCCAACTCAATCCTGGCCCAGGGCCGGCATCTGCCAAGAGGGCTCCTCCTCGAAAATCCAGGTTACCTGTTAGGCTGTACGTGATGACTATGGCTACTAAGATGGCCCCTGCGCCCGACAGGCTGTAGACAATGTATTTTGTGCCGGCTTTCATAGCTTCTTTCGTGCGCTCATGTATGACCAAAGGATAGGTAACTAAGGTGAGCAGCTCGTAGAACAAATAAAGAGATACCAGGTTACCGGAGAAAGCCACTCCTAATGTCACACTTAAAGCTAAGAGAAAATAGGTGTAATAGGTACGCTGTCTTTCTTCTCCCTCCATGTACCCAAAAGAGTAAACTGCAGTAAAGAGCCACAGTGTGGAAGCAATCAGCGCGAACACCACCCCTAAAGGATCCGGGTGCAGGCTCCAAGCCAAGCCTCCGATCGTACCTGCTATTCTTATAGTCCGGCCGGCCAGCACCGCTCCTGCCACCCGCCAACTGAAAATTGCGCCGGCAGCGGAGGAACTTAGTGCAACTACGTTACGCAGGCGGCTGCCGCACCGAGGCATGAAGGCTATGAGTAGCCCTCCCACCGCACCGCTCAGTAGAGCCAAAACCAGATCGATCATATGCCAAATCCTCCTCACACACGATTACTTGGGCACACGCTTGCCTAGGTAGATCACCATAAGTAATCGCCGGTTCCAGAAAGTGTACGTACCGTGCGGGGCCACCCAAGACCTCGGAAAACGAGCGAAAACTAATGAACTCTTACTTAGCCCCGACATACTTGAGGTCACACCTGCTTAAGCCTTACCTACTTGAGCACGCTCTTACTTAGGCACACACCTACTTAAGCACATGCATACTCGAACACACGCCTACTTGACCGCTAGAAGCTCAACTGCAGCTCTTCTAGCCAGCTCCAGAAAAGGCCCTGGTGCAACGCCAAGGATTACGACCCCGGCTGCCAAAAGAATTAACGCGATTCTCTGTGGGGCACCGGGATCCTGTCCATCTGTAGCCTGGTCCTGGTCAAAATAGGCTGTTCGAATAATGGGGAAAAGGTAAGCTGCTGCCAGCACGCTCCCAATTACGATCACGAGAGGAGCTAGTGCGCTCCCCGCTATGAGGCTCCCGGACAGAAGATGCCATTTGCCGATGAAGCCTGAAAACAACGGTATACCGGCCATACCCAGACTGCCGATGGTGAAAGCTGCCATGGTTATGGGCATTCTTCCACCGATACCGGACATTTCACTGATTCGAGTTTTACCCGTGGCTGTGATTATGGCTCCTGCTGCCAAAAACAAGCCTGACTTGATCACAGCATGGCTGGCTATGTGAAACAGAGTACCTGTCAGACTACAGACATTGACTTGGCCAAGTCCTAAGAACACATATCCTACCTGTGCAACAGTGGAAAAAGCTAACCTGCGTTTGAGCTCATCTTGAGCCATTGCAAAAAGCGACCCGGCGATAATCGCGACCATCCCCAAGAGCGACAGTATCCGGTCAAGAGCAAATTCCTGTATCAGGGTACTGCCGAATACGTTGTATAAAACCTTAATAAAACAAATCATATACCCCTTAACTGCCAGGCCTGACAAAATAGCGCTGGCAGGTGACGGGGCTGTGGAGTGAGCATCAGGAAGCCAGACGTGTAGAGGGAAGAGGGCGGATTTTACACCAAAGCCAACCAACAGAAAACCGGCTGCAATCCACACTACGTGGGGATAATCCTGCCAGATCCGGCAAAGCTCCATGGAGGCAAAGCCCATATTTAAGTGCCCGGTGATAATGTAGAGGAAGCCTATGCCTCCCAGGATGAGAGCAGAGCCCAGTGTTGCCAAGATCAGATAATTGAAAGCGGCTTCGGCTGCACGAGGATGTTTGCAGGCACTCACCAGACCACAGCAGCTTAGGGTAGCTACTTCCACCAAAACAAAGACGTTGAAAAGATCATTGGTAACAGCCATACCTGCCAGGGCGCCTGCAAGCAACAGGTAAAGCACGTAAAACCGGGTAGTTCGCACGGAACCGCCGACTTCATGGGTCATATTGGCAACTGTGAAGAGGGCCACAGGCAGACTGACACCTGATACCAGCAATAGGAAGAATGCACTTAAGCTGCCTGCCACGAGTTCTATGCCCCACGGGGCAGGCCAGCCTCCCATGCTATAACTGATGGGAATCCCATTCTGCATAAGAACAAGTGAGGCCAGATATCCCGCACCTAAGACACCCAGAGCCAGGACGGCTATGACGAGACTCTCCACTAGCCTTATCCGCCGTGCAAAGGTGGATAATACAAAGGCGACAAACAAGGGAGCAATGACGACAAATACAGGTAAGTTCGATATGATTGTTGCCGTCATCTCTATGTCACCTCACGCTTCATCTCCGCTATGCGCCGGGCATCAGTGGTGCCGTAAGATTGATATAACCTGATGATCAGTGCCAGGGCGAAAGCGGTTACACTGACACTGACTACTATGCCGGTCAACATAAGGGCTGATGGCACCGGGTTTATATATAAGGCCTCGGGGTTTGACTGACGAAGTATCGGCACCGCACCTCCTCGTATGTTCCCTGCTGCGATGAACATGAGGAAAATGGCGCTTTCCATGATGTTAATCCCTATCAGCTTCTTAAACAAGTTCGAGCGAGTAAGCACGGTGAAAGCGCCGATAAGAAACAAGATTACGGCTGCGAAGTATGGATAGTTGATGATGAGCTTATCGAGCAGGGTTTTCATGACTCTTCCTCCATCATGGTAAAGAACAATGTAATCATTGTACTGGCTACTCTTATGCCAACCCCGAGACCAATAAGGGAGATCAATCCTCCGGATGAGAG
>MTKW01006191.1_pt1 | contig 10650 bp, 10 predicted proteins | sample 1042761 | NCBI WGS metagenome assembly MTKW01 (sample SAMN06205366, study PRJNA360243) | anaerobic digester metagenome | biome: Wastewater treatment plant; feature: Anaerobic digester sludge; material: sludge; isolation source: anaerobic digester fed with sludge from wastewater treatment plant ...
CCCTACAAACTCTGAACCGCGAAGGGGAATATCCGCCCTGGCCAGCTCCATCTCAATCTTGGAAGTATATTCCTTCCCTTCGAAGGCTTTGCCGAACACTGTCAGAATACTGCGTGTCAATTCGTTTATCGAGTATTTTCGCTTCTTGCCGTCATCAGCGCCTCGTATGCCGGCCGCCTCAGGCTTGGGCTTCGTTTCAGGTTTTGAAAACCGCTCAAGCCTTCTCAGTCCCGCACCGCGCTCACTGACAAGCTTTGCGATTCCAAAGGCTGCCAGTCCCACACAGGCAAATACCAGAACTGATACTACAAGTGCAAATGCTTGTCCCGGCATATTATCAACTTCCCTCCCACAAGCGAATTTCGACTGATATATTCAAAATCCTTCTAAACTTCCATCAATTTGTTATAATTTGCACACTATGTCATTTAGTCCATATTCATGCAGGGCATACCAAACTCAGTAGTCGACAAACATTCCAGGAGGCACCTTTATGCCTGATGCCTCAAACTTGTCGAGAAACTTCGGCCTGATACCTGTAGCCCTGAATCTCCCCAGCGCTCGCCCTTCCTCATCAACACCGCTCTGCTCGAATAGATAGATATCCTGCATGGTGATGACATCGCCTTCCATACCCAGCACCTCAGTGAGATGGGTGATCTTACGGCTTCCGTCTCTGAGCCTTGCCTGATGCACAATAAGGTCTATGGCGGAAGCAATCTGCTCCCGAATTGCCCGAAGCGGAAGTTCCATCCCTGCCATCAGTGTCATGGTCTCAAGTCTCGAAAGCATGTCCCGAGGCGAGTTAGCATGGCCTGTTGTCATTGACCCGTCGTGGCCGGTATTCATAGCTTGAAGCATGTCAAGCGCCTCTCCGGACCGGACCTCTCCTACAACAATCCTATCAGGCCTCATTCTCAAGGCGTTTCGGACAAGATCTCGGATTGCAATAGCTCCTTTGCCTTCTATGTTCGGAGGCCTTGCCTCCATTGTGACCACATGATCCTGACGAAGCTGCAGTTCAGCCGCGTCTTCAATTGTCACTATGCGTTCATCAGGAGGAATGAACGAGGAAAGCACGTTGAGGGTTGTAGTCTTTCCTGAGCCTGTCCCTCCTGACACCACTATGTTCAGCCTTGCCTTTACTGCACCGTCGAGAAACTCCACAACCGTAGGTGTCAACGTTCCGAACCTGACCAGGTCATCAGTGGTCAAGGGCTCCCTTGAGAATTTACGAATCGTAATACACGGCCCTACAAGGGAAATCGGAGGAATCACAGCATTTACCCTGGATCCGTCAGGAAGCCTCGCATCCACCATAGGGCTGGCTTCGTCGATGCGCCTTCCGATAGGCGAGACAATCTTCTCAATTATGTGCATCACGTGGTCTGCGTCGCGGAATCGAACAGGGGCTTGCTCAATTCTGCCTTTCCGCTCCACGTATATCATTTCAGGCCCGTTAACCATCACCTCTGTGATGCTTTCGTCCTCGAGAAGCGGCGTGATAGGACCGAACCCCATCACATCATCGATAACTTCATTTATGATCCTCGTCTTCTCAGAGCGAATTAACGGAAGAGGTTCTTCGTTGAGAACTGCCATAGCAACCTTCTGGACCTCTCTGGCTAACCTTTGCCGGTCCTCTGCTGATGAAGTCTGCTCTAAGAATTCTGCGTCAATTTCCTTTACGAGCCTTGAGTGGATTTTCTCCTTGATCCCAATGTGGGGGTCATCAGGCAGTTTAACCGGCGGATGAAATGATACGTTCTCCACAGGTTTGAGAATTCGAAGCTCTCTTTCCTCCTGCTTGCCTTGGGGCTCTTGAGGCTCCGGTTGCACAGACAGTCTCTCCGGCGCTCGTTCTTGCTGCGCCCTCAAGTGCCTTTCATCAGGCCTGGGCCTCGTTCTTCCCATTGGCCGAGAATCCCCTACGGCTCCTATTCGGCCCAACGTCTCCTCTCGTTCCTCCTGCCTTGCCCTTTGAAGCCTTTCTCTAAGGGACATCTATCTCCCACCTCTCAACCATGTATGAAGAAACCGAAAATCCCCGCAAAAACACTGGCAATTCTTCTGCGTGGGGAAGCATTCTCACGGCCTGCGCCTCCCCTCTCTGCCCTCTCCCCTTTACTCTGGGGATCTACCGCCCTCGCAAGATCTTTGACCGCAAGGGATATCTTGGCATTGGGATTACTCAGAGCAAATGGGACTCCTGTGTTTACGGAGTCCGTTACCAGTCGCCCTTCATTGGGGATACTAATATTTACTGTCCTTTTTAAGGTCTTCTCTACTTCGCTGATATCCAGACTTGACTCACGTGACGGCCTGTTCACCACGAGCTTCACTTTGTCGTTGTCATACCCTAAAGCATCCATTATCTCCAGACATATGCTTGCGTTCTTAATCGCCGGAAGCTCAAGAGACGTGATGAGACAAACAACATCAGCCGCATCCATCGCTGTAAGTGAGACATCCCCAAGCCCCTGCGGAAGGTCAATCACGATGAAATCGAAGGACTCAGCCAGGAGGCTGAGGATCGCTTCAACATGCCGGCCTGTCACTATCTCAGCTTGCTCAGGACGAAGGGGCGAAGGGAGCACGCGGATGCCGGTATCATGCGTAAACAGGCATGCTTCCACAATCTCTGAGTCGACTTCTTCTTCTCTGGCAATATCGGCTATGGTCCTTACCGGCACAGTATCCAGCATAATCGCTATGTCCCCGAACTGCAGGTCCAGATCGACCAGGACTACACTACGATTAGCCTTCTTCGAGAGTTCTGCTGCAAGGTTCGTGGCAATCGTAGTTTTTCCGACCCCGCCCTTGGTGCTGAATACGGTGACAATTCGCCCCAGCTTTCGCTGAGGCGCGACCATTGGCATAATCCTGGCCCTTCTCTCCGACTCCAGCTCATGGGTCTTACTTATGGTGTTTATCAGTTCATCGACAGAAAAGGGTTTGACCAGGTAATTCCTGGCGCCTGCCGCCATGGCTTCCCTTAGGTACTCTTGTTCGCCTTGGACTGACAAAATTACTACAGTGCTCATCGGGGCTTCTACAGTGATTACCCGAGTAGCCTCTATGCCGTCCATAATAGGCATGTTTATGTCCATTAAGACGATATCCGGTTTCAGCCTCTTCGCGAGAGTCACAGCCTCCAGGCCATTGGCAGCTTCACCTATCACGGAGAAGTCGCCGTCGAATGACAGGAGTTTCCTGAGNNCTTCACTTCCCAGGCACGCCGATTTCAGATACCCCCCGGAGATCACAGTCCAATATCTGCTCTCTGGTTACACTCTCACCAATTCTCACGACTTTCGGAGTTATTAAGATGATAAGCTCACTTTCGCCCTTCTCAAACCTTTCGCTCTTGAATAATCCGCCTATGATCGGTATATCTCCAAGGATCGGGAGCTTCTTCACTATCTTCGCCTCAGTATTCTGGATTAGGCCCCCGACTGCAATAGTCACATCGTCCTCCACTATAAGGTGGGTTGATGCCTTCCTCATTCTCAGCGCAGGGATAGTTGCCACCCCTGTGTCCAAGGCGTTACTCCAGTCAAGGGACGATACTTCAGGCTCAATGTCAAGGACAATTCTGCCCTTTGTATCCACACTGGGAAGCATCTTGAGTTTCACCCCGTAAGGCCGCCATTCAAAGACTGCCCTGCCGTCCACTTGTCCCATGTAGACAGGGATTTCGCCCCCTACCAGGAAATCCGCTCCCTCGCCGCTTAGAGTAAGGAGGCTGGGAGCTGCCAGGACCTGGGCTAAGTCCTCACTCACCAATGTATCAAGGACAGCCCGTATCGGACTGAGCCGCCACAACTCTTCTACGATGCTGCCTATAGGTAGCCTGGCCTGCCACACTTCTTCAGGGCTTCTGCCGCCGATACCAAGGCCAAGAGGTGACGTCCACTCTCCGAACATGAAAGAACCTGCGCTGAGTGCGCCGTCTATCACACTGCCCCATGTTATCCCCAGATTCTTCAGCGCGCCTCTGTTAATCTCCACTACCTGCACTTGCAGGAGGACTTGAAGCGGGTTTCTTATGTCTACCAGGTTCACCACGTCCTGGCTAAACAGTGAAGCTATCCTCTCCACCCTCTCCAGGTCGTTTTGAGAGTCTACATCACCTTCGAGTAGGAGCTTCCCGCCGACAGAGCGCACAACAATATCAGGCAGTCCGATGTATTCGGTGACCCTGTCTTCCAGAGGAACCTCCGGAGCTGCTTTGGGCAGCTCCGAAGGTGGGAGAGGAGGAGCTGGGGGCGGCTGGGCTTCAGCCTCAACTACCCTGACAACACTGACTACCTTTTGGGCGTAAAGCTTAGCCACAGCCTCAGCTCTTACCTTGGCATGATCATCCGGCACTTCACCTTCCAGGAGTGCAGTGCCGTCTACAACCATGACTTCTATATTAGGATCACGGAGCGCGGTGACAATCTTATCCCGGAGTTCTTCATCGGAATCCCCTACATCGGAATCTGCTACAGGGACATCCTCTGTTTCCTCTGCTTTGGTGTCCGCCTCAGCCACTTTAGCGCTGAGGGTCAGATCCTCTGAGCTGTCTTCGACTTCCGGGCTGTCTTCTTTGTTTTCCCCTTCTTCAGGTGCAGGGGGCGTGGCGACATCTATGAAATTCAGCACCTTCGGTGTATAGAGTGTCGCGAAGCTTTCAGCGCGTTCTGCGTCGCCTGCCTTATCCACCATGCCTTCAAGAATTATCGCATCTTTCACAACGCGGACGCTGACCCCATCGATTCCCATGCCCACTTCAACTTCGGACGCGTCTATTGTAGGCGGAGGCGGCGGGATTTCAGGGTCGAGTACAGTTATGAGGTTCAGGACTTTGTCTGCGTACGCGTTGGCTATCTTGTCTGCCCGCTCGTACTCAGCATCTGTCTGGCATATCCCTTCCAGGAGCAACGTAGACTTGGCAAACCGCAGCTCCAATTCGGGAAGCCCGATAACTTCGACAATTTCCTCGAGAAGTCCCTCGTTATCCTCTAACACCCTGACGTCATATCCTGTGCGTCCCATAGAATCCCATACATAAAGGGTGGTTCTGCCAAGAGATTTACCGTTAATGATGAGTTCTGTCTTAGAAACGACGACTACATCTGCGATGTTAGGATTTGCCACTGCCACCCTTACTACATCTTCTACCGGAAGGATTCTGGAACACCCTGCCACAACTCCGAATGGCTTGCTTACGGCGAATACCGGGAGTTCCTCCACCTCTTCCGTCACAAGCTCTGGAATCGGCTCTTCCTGGGCCATTGCCACCGGAGCATACAGGACTAAAACTATGCCAATGATAAGGACCAATATTGCTCTTCCATGAAGCCTCATGTTATTCTGCCTTCTATCGTAGGAAATCACGGCTTGGCCACCTCCCCGTCTTCAACCAGGGTAACGAAGGTCGTCTGAGTCCCCCTGATTACCTCTACTATTGACGGCACTTTCTCCTTCTCAGAGACAGCACCCGGCCCGCTTCCTTTCGAGCCGGCCGAACTTGTACGCGGCGTGGCCACTGCGGGTCCGGAAGGAGGCTCTCCAGAGTAACCACTGGAAGTTGAAGGCCGCGCAGAAGCGGTACTGGCGCCGGATTTAGGAGGTGACCAGCCTTTGACCCCCCGCAAGATATCGTGCTCGACTATGCCTTGGCCTTTTGTCGCAGTTGCAAACATGGGACGCAGAGCAAGGCGCAGTTTACCGATTTTCTCAGCAAGAGCCAGACTCTCTGCATCACTTGGCGATACAGCCATGGTAACACTGGTGCTGACTTTGGCTTTGCCCTGACTCTTATCTTCTGTCTCTTGGGCTACGGCGAGCACCTCAATATCCTCCAGCACCGTGAAGGCTACATCCCCGGTTTCACCGACTCCGCTGGCTGTGACAATAATGTCCACCTTGTCTCCGGGTTTGACAAACCCTGCAACACCCACAACCTCATCTACAGGGACAGTCACTGCTCTCATGTCACGAGGAACGGAAGCTACGAGGCCGATCCGCTCACCTTCCCCATACAGCCTGTCCATGAGGATTTGCTCGCCTTCAAGGATTTCGTATTTCGTTATCAGCCCCAAAATATCGGCCATATCCCGCACAACATTGGGATGGGCCGCTTCTTCAGGGACCTCCTTGACATAGATTAAGTCCTGTGTAATCTTCGTCCGTGGAGGGATGGCTGACTTTGCAGCAACCACCGTCACGGTCGTTGTAATAGCAGGAGCAGGCGCCATACTCTTCCCAAGGTATATGTAAACACTTACTGCAGCGATTAATCCACAGGCAATAGCAAATACCAACATCAATTTGCCGCCCTTCATCCAGCCCCCTCCTCTTACCTATCTATCAAGACGGTATGAAACCACTCCGTAGTCATTTATGTTTCCAAGGTCTCCGTCTGCCGCCCACTTAATGAATCTCCCGGTTACTTCGCAAACGTTGCCCACTCCAACCACTGTTTCCACGAGAAATGCAGCGAAACCGGTTAGTATCACACCATTACGACCGGTTACGTCAAGGGAATCGATAATAGGCACAAGAATTACTCTTGGGCATCCTTTGACAAAGCGGTCATATGTGCATTTAGGCTCATGGCTGCATTCTGCTACCCTAAAATTGACCCCTGTCCTCGTAGGACCGGCCATATTGCCGGGTTCTGTCTCAAGAATCGTAGGAATCTCATCCCCTACCTCAAGCCTTCCTTGGTAACCGTACATAATGTTGTTCACATAGTTGTCAGCACCGCGGACGCCCAGCGCCAAAGCGCCGAAATTCCCAGGGCCTGTCTCCTCAGAATTGCTTGGGCTGTACTTCATGGTGTAGACATTACCGAATATGAAACTATCCTCCACAACGCCAAAAGGGGCTGCGCCCCACAAACCTCTTGTTGAACCTACACTGGCTTTGGCATTTGCCGTCACCTTAGTGGATGAAAACCCAAGTATTTTGGCGAAACCCAACGGAACAACTCGAGATGTCGCAACTTGTATGCTGCGGCCGTCAGGTAGTACCTCTGCTGCTACTCGGCTTGTCTCTACACCGTTACTCACTGCGTAGGCCTCTGCTGTCTCCACAGCCTTCCCATGATCCTTAGGAAGCTCCTGCACGCCTGCTAAGGCTGCAGCATCAGCAGCATTGGACAAGGCAACCTTGTTGTAATACAGGACGCCGACGTCTATGACAAGTGCGGCAATCCCTAACATCAACACCATAGCGCAAGCTACGATAATTATGACGCTGCCTTTCTCGTTGTCTCGGTCTCGGATATCCCGGTAGAGCTGTCTCACCTAAATCACCCCTTCCAGGGACGCATATCTTACTCCACACGCATTGTCGTGGCGCCGCGCACCCAGTACGGATCAGGCAGGATCTTGTCCATAAAAGGCATCACTATGTCTACAGGGTATTCCACTTTGACTGTTAGCTGACTGCCTCTCAATCGCTCACTCGGCGAAGGCGACACGCTGACAATAACCTTACCGGCATCCAGAGTCGCTGCCGCATCCGTCGCCCTCTGGCTAATGAGATCATCAATAGCTCCCACCACGCCGATTCTTGCCCCTTCACGGGATGCGTGGGACACTACAAGTTGGGCACTGAGTACCCGTCCAAACTCCACAATACCGGTAAGCAGGAGAAGGAGTATGCTAAGGACAAGAGCCATTTCAACAAGGGCTTGTCCATGGTCGTCTCGTAGCCAAGAAGTTTTCATTAGTTTTTTCACCTTGGCTCCCTCCATCGACCCTTCATTCAAAATCTAATAACCGAAAAACCGGTTGCAACCGCAATAACCATTCCAATACTGATAGCCACTGAATAGGGGACTGCAAGGCCCGAGTTCAATATCTGAGCAGGCGCGCCGACTTGCCTCAAATTCCGAAGACTTCGTCCGATAGTTCCAGGGACTACACGGCCGATGAGTCCGGCGACCCAAGTTAGGCATCCCATCACAAATAACCCGAGTCGCCCGTGTCTCAAAAGAACGATAGCAGACATGAGTCCACCTGCTATAGCTCCATACAGCATGGAAAATGCTGCACCTCTTGCGCCAAGGAGGGCACCGATTGCTCCAAGGAGTTTTGCATCGCCTGCGCCTATCCATCCCAGAGAAAAAGGTATAAATAGAATGCCGACCCCCACAATCATCCCCAGACACGACCTGCCAAGCCCTTCGATTCCACCGAAAGCCAAGCCCATGATGAGTCCGACTGTCATGCCTGTGAATACCAGAGGGTTTGGGATGCGTCGTTCCCTGCAGTCGAACCATACTGCTATAGCAGCTATTAAGCTTGCGATGCCTACTTGGAGCATTCTCGTCACCTGCCACGTCTATTCAAGAACCGGTATCGGGACTTCAAACAGTGTTCGAATGGTAATCCCCAAAATAGATACAGTACCTATCGTTACTAAGGCTATAAGCGCCATGATTAAGGCATATTCAGCTAGCCCTTGACCGTTGTCTTCCAGAAACATCATTTGAAACGCCTGTGTCATTGCTAGCCCCTCTCTCACAGAATACTCTCTAGGGAAACCACCCTACCGGAGGGGACGGTAGGGGCTGGTTTTCAACATACGATTCTTTGGAGATGCGTGCGTTACCTCGCTCTCGCAATCACGCTTGTGAAGTACGATAAGCGGTAGTCACAGCACCGGCATTTCCCACACCATTACGGTGTTGTGGTAGTGCCAGCTGTCTCCAATTCAGTCTCCACCCTCCCGAATATGGTGTTCAAACCGCCACCGATATTGGTCAATACAAGTATCACCGCTATAGCAATCAGAGCTATGATTAATCCGTACTCCACCATTCCTTGTCCATTTTCCTCATAAAAAAGTCTCTTCAGCATTGTCATCACACCTCCTTCCGTCCGTGTGTGCCCGACGACCGCTAAGAGACTTTTGGAATCAGCCTAAGAATTCAGTATCATGCAAGGTTAGGCAAGACCGCGCAATCCATGGTTGGCTGAACCCAAAATCCCGGTGCGGCCCGCCGAAGAGACTTCCCCAAAAAGAAACCTGCTCACGGCGTTGCCATATGAGCAGGTACCAATAGACAGTCCCTTCTCTTCGGCAACCCGGCTATCATAGCCAGAACCCCTCCTGGCTTTAGACCCGTGGCTTTGCGTCCCCGCCTTTCGACGGGTTTGCCTTTATCGGGAGAAACCACTGTTTAATTCGAAGGATTCTACTCCTTCTTAGCGCAATGTTAACATATATGGAAAGACCTTACTATTAGACTTAAGACTCATTTTTGCTAGGCCTTCGGTTGTAGGCCTTTAGGCCCACCTCAGCACGGAGTCCTCTTCTAACTGCCCATACAGCAGCTTCCGTCCTTCCTGACATTCCCAACTTACGGAGAATGCTGCTGATATGGTTCTTGACAGTCTTCTCACTTATTAGGAGTTGGCCTGCAATACCACGATTAGACTCACCATTTGCGACTAACGCCAGCACTTCCATCTCCCTATCAGTGAGCTTCTCTTTCCCATCCCATCTCCTAGGGACTGACGCCTGCGCATCAGCCTGTTCGCCGTCAGACAGGCCCTGATCCGAATTCTTTGACCCGCCGGCGTAAGTTGCGTGTTCACCCATGCTTACCGCAAATCCTTGGAGCCGCAAGAGTTCATCAACGAGTGCCTTCGCTACCCCGGACGACACCGCAGGCCTCCCTGAAACCACTGCCTTCAGAACGTAACTCAATTCTTCTCCGGCAGCCAGGCGGTCAACACACCCTACAGCTCCTGACAGAAACACCTTGAGGACATGCTTCAGCGTCTCACGTGTACCATCCACCTGAGTAATTGCCAAGACTGCGCTATGTTCCGCAAGACAGGATATGGCTTCCCATGTTTTCCGATGGTATCCTGAAAGACCTAGGATCACCACTTTGGGTTGTATCTCTCGCGCAAGGCCTACTGCACGTTCAAGAGTCTCGGCTTCTCCCACAATACCAAAGCCTTCGTGCCCTTCAATGCTCAGCCTGATGCCGGACCTGAAAAGCGGACTTGCATCTGCTATCAATACACTNNGCCGTGTCTACATCCAGAGACCCGCCGAAAAGTTTCGCCCTCTCCCTCATCCCGGAAAGTCCGAACTTGTCTGACTGCCCCCAATTCCGTGACACCCCGGTAGGATCAAATCCCTTGCCGTCATCTTCAATACTGACACCCACTGCGTCAGGGCCATAACCCAGAGTCACTACTACTCTGGACGCCAAGGCATGCTTTCTGGCATTATGTAAGGCTTCCTGCACAATACGGAAAAGTGCCACCTCTACTATAGGATCGATCCTTGTCTCAACCCCCAGCACTTTCATTTTCACAGGAAGGCTATGTCTCGAGGAGAAGTCATCTGTGTACCGCCTCAGCGCAGGAGCAAGTCCCAGGTCGTCCAGGATCATGGGACGCAAATCAAAGATTATCCTTCTGAGATCCTTGAGGCTGTCATTTATGATCCTTCGGAGATCCTTCATTTCTGAAGCAGCGGCAGGCGGATCCCTGTCCAATAGCTTCTCTACAATTTCCACCTGGAGGACTGCGTTAGCCATCATCTGGGCGGGACCATGATGGATATCTCTTGCCACGCGACGCCTCTCTTCCTCCTGGGCTTTTATTACCCGCTCTACCACATCTTCGTCCT
>MTKW01002918.1_pt1 | contig 10643 bp, 11 predicted proteins | sample 1042761 | NCBI WGS metagenome assembly MTKW01 (sample SAMN06205366, study PRJNA360243) | anaerobic digester metagenome | biome: Wastewater treatment plant; feature: Anaerobic digester sludge; material: sludge; isolation source: anaerobic digester fed with sludge from wastewater treatment plant ...
CAGGAACCCGAGCATGGCGATCAAAATGAGTGATAGCGTGGTCATTCTTCTTCTCCTTCCTCGGGTAGCGCCCCGCCACGCCTAGAGCGGGGCGGTGGCGCCTCCCTTAATATTATTAATATTATTAGGGTTTTTGACCCCCCTCAAATGCCGTCGTACCAGGGCTTATAAAATCGGCTTGCACAGGTTGACCCCCCCAATTGCACAGGTTGACCCCCCCAATTGCACAGGTTGACCCCCCCAATTTTCATATATGAGGCTATTCGGTTCCCGCTCATTTCTTGCCCTTTTCTCGCTTTCTTCTTTTCTCTCTGGCCTCTATAAGTGAGCTCTGGTCTGGGTAGTCTTTCCATGTAAACTTAACTATCAGGGTGATAAACAGCTCATAGTTAAGCGCTTGCCGGTCTTCTTTCTTTAGAGGCGTTCCGTCGCTGTAGAAGTACTCCCATGTGAGCGCTTCCTTCAATGCGTCTAGGTTCTTCTCAAAGGGTTTTATAATCCGGTCGTACAGGTTTCTATTCCCGGCCATTACTGCCTCGTATGTAGGTAGTTCCTGGCACTCCTCTAACAGGGTAGCGACTGATAAGCTGTCTTCATTAGGTCGGCCTGCGTTAATGCGTTTATGTGTATGTATCTTCCTGAGAAGCGGGCGGCTATGCGGTAAGCGGTTAAGGTCTAACTTAAAGTAAAGATGGTGTATCGGCATGAAGGGGTAGCTCTTTAAGAGCTCATAGAATAAATCCCCCCATGTAATTGTTATTACGCTGTTTATGATTCCGTGCCCTTGAGCTAGGCTCACATTGTAATAATTCCTATCATCCCCGGTCGTTTTATCCGTGAAGGTGATACTCATCTTGCGAAGCGTTAAGAGGTCTGCCCTTACCTGCTTTCTTGTCTCTTTTATGTCTTTTAGGCCGCATAGCTCCATGTATTCCCGTAGCGGTATAGCTACCGTTTTATCTTTGCTCCCGCCCTCTGTGAAGTACATAACTAGCGCCTCTAATAGGCGGTGGGTACTCCCCCGGAGGCCGGAAAAGTCGTTACGGTCTATAAAGCTGAGCTGTATGTTTTCTCTCTTAAAGGTGGCTGTACCTGTGAAGCGGTCTAGGTCAAATTCTGAGCTCGGTAGTATGATCTGGCGTGAAAGCTCATTAGTCGCTGTACCCTGCCGGGTCATACTAAACTGTGAAGGCGCCATAGTTCCGGGCGTAAGCTCAGGCGCTACGAAGGTAGTAGTTTTGCTTACCTCTGTTTTAGGCGCGGTTGGTACTACATCGCTTTTCTTGAAGCGCTTATATGATGGGGTAAGTGTCTTACTCATGTTAATCATCCTCCCCCATTATTTCGGCTATGAAGGTCTCAAAGTGTTGTAACCTCATGAAGGCCTCTTTTGTATAGCCTAGTTTCTGTATCCGTTCCCTTACTCGCTTTACGGCCTTTTCGGAAGGCTTGAGCTCCTCCGGGTCTATCGGTATAAATATCTCTCTAATGAGCGCCTGCTTGCGTTTTCGCTCCTCACTGTCTCCGTAAACATGAGCGCTTATCCAGTAGATTAGCTCGTTCGTGCTTCTAAGCTGGCTCTCGAAGGTGCTAAGGTCATGGCGCAAGTATTCCCATTCCTCAATACCGTAAGCCGTACATACCGCCTCTATTAGCTCGTTATAGGCGTACAGGTACCGGAGGGCGGGCTTTATCAGGCTCTCCCGGAAGGTTTTTATCTCCTTCCTATCCTCTGAGCTATCCGCTATGGTGTCTATGCTCTTAAACAGCTTGAGCGGGTACGGTGCCTCTATGTAATCCCCGGCATCGTCTGCGCTGTCGGTGTCTTGAATAATCGCTACACCTGCTAAGCAAATTCTGCGCCGCTTTAAGTATGTATTTTCAGGCTGTGAGGCGTAGTATTCCGATATGTCGAATTTATCAACGGTGAGATATCTGGTATAGGGTGCTATGCCCTTGTCTGCAAGCTCGCCATAGGTGGCTATGGTCTTTCCGTACTGATTAGCTTTAAGGCCTTTAGCATTAGGTAGCAGGCGTTCTATCTCCTTCTTTAAGGCGGCAAAGAGCGCCGGGTAGTCCTTCCTAAACTCCGTAAAGGCGGCTGTTTCGCTTACCCCTTTTACCGTCTTGCCTTCATGTTGCTGAGTGCTGTAATGACCCTCGTATCGGCCTAATACATCTGTGAGAATGTCATATTTTGTCAAGTCATCCGGAGGCTCAGGGTAGTAGTTCCAGGTGTCTATTTCTCTGGTAGTGCCCTCTGCTATGTACCCCGCTATACGATAGGCCGCACTGTCAAATTCTATGCCCTCGTATGTCTGGTTAAGAACACGATCCCCCAAAGCGCCTAGTATTTCCTCTGCCTTTACGCCCTCCGGAAGGGTGAGGCCTAGGCGGTCTAGCTCTTTCTCTATGCCCTCGGTACCCTCATATACAAGCCTGCAGGTTCTTATGTAGATTTCCTGATTTCTGGCTATGAGTGTTTCCTCCGGGCTCGCAAGCTCTCCATTTATGTAAAGCTCGTACCCCTTTATCCATTCCGCTGTTATAGCCTCGCTCCATTCCTCCTTACTCATCTGATCGCTTCTCCGGCCATCCGATAAGGTTAGATACCCCCTCCCCATGTCTCTGTTATAGTTCTCTAGTATGCGCTTATTCTTTACAGGCTCCTCTGTCAAAGCGTCCAGGGCTTCTATAACAGTCTCCGGGGTGCCTTCGTCATCATCCGCCTGTAGGTACTCATCTAAGAGCGCAAACGTCATAGAACGCAAGCTAACAGGCCATGAGCGCCTCTCCTCTAGTATGTGAGAGGCTATCCGGTCGTATTGCGCCTGCGTCATAATGAGCGGGCGTATGATTTCTTCCTTGAGGGCATCCTCTGCGGTCTTAACCTCGTTTACATACATTAGGTGTCGGTAGAAGCCGTTATAGAATTGCTGGTGCAGGCCTTGAGCTTTGTTGAATGATTCTATTACTGAGCTATAAATACTCCGGTAAACGTCATAGGCGGTACAGTCATGGGTATAGGCTAGGCTTGCCTCCATGCGCTCCAGGTCTTTCTGAGTAAAGAGCGGCTTAGCGCCTTTCCCTAGGTTCTTAACGTCATAGATAAGGCCGGCCATAAGCGCCCTGCCTATTTCGGTTCCCGTCCATTTCTTCTTATTCAGTAAGGCCTTAATATCTCTTGCCATTAGAGCCGCCTTCCTAATATCGTCTCTAGAGCGCTGAGTTTTTCCTGTATCTCTACAGCGTCATAGGCTTTTAGGAGATTGCCTATAATGAGGCTCTCCCTGCTTGCCTGCTCTAGCGTTACATCCCCCGCCCTGAGCCTGTTTAACAGATCTCCTAATGCGTGTATGATCTCCTCCGGGTGTACCTCCTCGCTAAACTCGAAGGGTTCAACTTCCCCGGTATACTCGCTCTTTAAGGCTTCCATATACTTGAGCTTGTAGTGTAGTAGCCTCTCCGGAGGTATTTCTTTCAGGTCTGCCACCTCCAGGGCTTTATTAATGCTTTGCAGGCTCTCCCCTAGCTCTTTTATCCTGGCGGCCTTCGTCATATGGTAGGTGCTGTGTAGCTCCTCCAGGTGCTCCCGCTTGAGGTCTGCTATCTCTGCTTCTAGTTCTTTGTTCCAGGCTGTACACGTGCTTTTAGAGATACGGAGAGCCTTAGCTATCTGGCTGTAGCTACTGCCTTCCGCTCTCATGCGTATAAACTCTAGCCTTTTCTCATGCGGTTTCACTCGCTTATATCTCCTCCGTCTTGACTGTTGGCCGCCCCTCCCTGCTGTGGTAGGTGGTGATAGGGTGAGGCGGCCATACTAACTAGCCTCCGGGTTTGCTCGTTAGCCGTCTATGCCGGTATTGCGCTATCAGGAAAGCACGCATTAAACGCCTCTATTATGTTTTCCCGGTTTTCTCTCAACGTGTCGTACAAGTACTCGCTAACTCTTTGCCGTGCTTCTTCTTGTTCCTTAAACATCGCTCTCTCTTTCTAGGCTGTAGTCTCTCGCTTCCCGTTCCCGGAAGGCGTAAAGCGCTCTGTTTTCGCCTGGTCGCCTCCTCTCTCTTTACAGGCGCTTTTATATGGTTTCTCTATGCCTGTTTCAACTTCCGCTAATGCTTGCTACCGGAAGTTAGAGCCTTTCCGCTCCGATAAATAGGGTTATCTCCGTGATAAGTCGGTTTAAGCGTATTTATCGCTGAGATAATGTAGTTTCTCTCTGTTCCTTCGTTGCTCATGGTCTCCTCTGTAGGTGCCTGTAGCTACCATATCCTCCGGTGTTGCGTATGCTTTTAGGTCATGTTTAGTCATCCGGAGGCTGTAGGGTTTATCCCGGATAAACTCTAGTTATTCCCCGGAGATACCCTAGTTCTTCCGGAGAAAAGCCGACTTGTTCCCGGTTCTTCGTCGCCCTCAATAATTCTCATGCCGGCTATGAGCTCGCTATCAGGGTGCAGGCTGTTAAGCTGATCGAACGATATAGGGCGCTTTAATCGAAGGGCAAGGCATTTTATATTCTCATACCCTTGCCGCTTGATATGCTCTATTGCGGCCTTACCTGCTATAGCTTCCTCCTCCTTGCTAAAGGTGAGGTATGGCGTCATAACGGTATGGTTGAAGTCCTGCCCTCGCTTGTTCTGATAGTCAAGTATGAAGTAGTAGAAGTTCATCCTCTCCTCCTTCCTCTCTATCCGTTAGTGCCTGTAGAGATAAACTCCCGGAGGTCTGCCTCTGATACCCTCCAGTACTTGCCGATCTTTACGGCCTTGAGTTTTCCCTCTTTTATGTATGTGTAAAGGGTTCTTCTCGTTACTCTAAGTATTTCCGCTACTTCCGTTAGCGTGTACAGCGTGATATCCTGCATGGCCTTATTCCTCCTCCATAGCGGCCTCTAAAAGCGTGTGTATGAGCTCGTTCACGCTTACCCCTTCCCGGCCTGCTCTCTCCTTTATACGGGCGTGTAGAGAGGGCTGTAGTAGAAGCTGTAGGCGCTTGCTCCGGGTCTCGATGTAGAGCGGGTTCACCTTGTACCCCTCCGGGGGTGTCTCCGGCTTGCCTGTAATAGGTATAGCCTCGGCCTCCGGTTCTTCTTCCGGCCTACTGATAAATTGCATAGCAGGGCTGATACTCTCCCTTAATGCCTTACGCTTTGCCGCCATTGTCTAATTTCCTCCTATGATTTCGTCTATCAGGTCGTTATAGTCTGCTGAGGCGTTACTGCGGGGCGCATACTCGAATATGCTCATTCTTGTAGCCTGAGACTCTTTTAACGCTGTGGCTTCTCGTATCTTCGTACGGTAGAGCTTTGTATTTAATCCTGTGGCCACCTTTTCCATAACATCCGCTACCTCACGGCTTATAATCGTTCTCGCCGCATAGCGGGTTAGTACTATTCCCATGATGTGTAGCTCCGGGTTACAGTACCGCCTTACCGTCTCTATGGTGTCGCTTAGGTTCCCTATGGCCTGTAAGCTAAAGATATCCGCTTGCGCCGGTATGATTGCTCCTTTACAGGCCGTGAGAGCGTTTACCGTGAGAATACCTAGAGCGGGCGGTGTGTCTAAAATGCAATAATCATATATCCCTCTGAGGGGCTCTAGCGCCTCCTTGAGGCGGTACTCCTTCCCTGTAGCTACTATGAGGGCATCCGCTCCGGAGAGCGCCGGAGAGCTCGCTATCAGGTCGCCGCTGTTCGTCTGTTGTATGGCCTCCTCCGGGCGGTTCACCTGCTGTAGAAGCTCCATAACGGTAACGCCCCGGCTCTCTGCTCCTAGCGCATAGGTTAGGTTCCCTTGAGCGTCAAGGTCTACAAACAGCACTCTATAGCCTCTAAGAGTAAGGCCTGCACCTAGAGCTAATGCCGTGGTGCTTTTCCCTACTCCTCCCTTTTGGTTAATGATCGCTATAATCTCCATGCGCTTATCTCTATACTCCCGTCCGTATCTGTAGGTGTGTATGTGTATATCTGCAGGCGGTTAAAATATGGCCGCCGTGATCGCTTCCCCGCAACTGTTTTTAGCCTTCTCTAATGCGTGGTTGTATATCATCGTGGTAGCTATGTTTTCATGCCTGGCAAACTGTTGCACCTCTGCTAAGTCTTTCCCTGCTAAGAGGCTGAGCGTTACGGCTGTATGCCGGAGGCTGTGAGCGGTGAGCCGGGGGCTATCATATCCCGCATCCTTGAGCCTTCTCTTTACCATGCCTCTAATAGAGCGGGTGGTGAGCCTGTCTCCTCGGTTGTTGTTGGAAAGAGAGGTAAATAGGGGTTCATCCCCTTTAGCGGCTCCCCTGGTGCTTAGGTAGGCTCTGATAGCGGCCTCCACGGGTGCCGATACCTTGATGTATTCCGCCTTTTCGTCTCTGCCTTTGCCTTGCACATAGAGCACTGTAGCGTCTCCTAGCGTTCGCATATCCTCTATATTCGCCCTGGCTACCTCGATGGTACGAAGCCCCCCGGTTGTCATGAGCGTTAGCATGGCATAGTCTCTTAGCCCTATCTCTGTGTCTCGCTCTATAGTGTTTAGCAGGTTCTTAACCTGCCGGCTCGTTAGGTAGTCTCTCTTATGGTCTTTATTAAGTTTTGCGCCCTTCAAGCCTTCCGCTATGTTAGGGTAGAGTCCTTCCTGAGCCGTCCAGTTAAAGAAAAGCCTTGCCGCTGTTATGTAGTTTTGTACGGTGGTGGGTTTATGGCCGCTCGCCTTGAGTTCATCCCTGAAAGCTATTACATCCTCTCTCTGAGGTTGTCTAATCCCGTTGATATAGAAGTAGTTAGCCATCTGCCGGATAGCCTTTGTATAGGTCTCTACCGTCTTAGGCTTTACATCCAGGTAAGATATGAAGCGGTTATAGAGCTCTGCACTCATTACAGGCTGAGCCTGTATCTGGCCGCTTTGCGGTATTACGGTTAGTGAGTTATTCATACGCCCCTCCTTACCATGTGTAGGCTGATATCTGCATACTGATATGTGTATCTATCTATCCTCCTACATTATACCGTATATGTTTCACCTGTCAAGCATTACCATCATATACCGTCATATTATAGCCTAGTATATACTCCAGGGGCAACTCTTTGCCTTTCCTGCTTTCAATTGCAAGCAAACGCTTTCTATAGCAAGCATCTGCCTGCATCTGATTTCATGTGTTATCAGGCGCATAAAGCTGTTTATTCCAAGGGCTTGACTGTATGGGCGTGTGGTGTTAGTATATGCATATACGTATGTTATGGCTATATCGTCGTATGCATAATATGTAAATGCGTAGCTGTACTACGTAAATGTAGTATTTTACGAAGTACGTTACCGCATAAATAAACAGAAATGTGAATACTATACAGAAAGGGGCTAATTATGATTAGTTACAAGCCTTTAGAGCATACCCTAGTAGATAGGGGCATTAATAAAGCTGAGCTAGGTAGGCGGTGTAAATTGTCGCCCTCTACCTTGAGTAAGTTTAGCCGGGGTGAGAGCTTAACGCTCGCCGTGATAGAGCGGGTATGTCTAGAGCTCGATTGTCGTATAGAGGATGTGGTAGAGATACTCAAAGATTAGCGGGGTACATCGCCCCGCTCCTTCTATTCCTCCGGCTTTCCGACTATCGGTCTATGTTGAACATAGAGCGTCTATATCTTGAGCTTTTCGGTGGCTCTGGTTGCCTTTTATCGCTCCCTTCACGGGGGTATCTTCGTTTACGATCTTTTAGATTAATCTGTGAGCCACGCTATCCGGAGGCTTTGCGCCCCTTACTATATATATGCCTATAAACATAGAGATAGGGTAAATAGTGATACTAAACATAGAGATAAGGTATCTTAAATACGCCAATAAACATACAAGTTAAGGTAGTTTATAGAAGTTATTAGCATAGAGATTAAGATACTCTATAAGTGTTATTAGCATAGAGGTTATGGTATTTATAGCTTGATATACATACAGTATGTTAGCGCTCTGCTCTTTGCTAACGCGCAAGCATCGGATTTGGATATCCACGGCCTGCAGGCGTGCTATCCTTCATCCCCCGGCTATTCCGGGCTTGCTAGGGGCTTCCCCTAATACCCCTCTACAAGCTACTGCAAACTGCTGTAAACTCGCTTCTTGTTATCCCGTGTTATTCCTGTGTTATTTCATGTTATTTAACACGGCGTAACGATTATTTAAGCAATGCTGTAGCTATGCCCAAGCAATGCTGTAGCTATGCTCAAGCAATGCCGTAGCATTGCTCATGCTATGCGGTCGCATTGCTCATGTACTATACGGGTGCATTGCGTTAGCCTCTCCTCTGCAGGTCACTAATGCCGCTTCCTCGAAGTAGTTAAACATCGGTCTATAATCAAAGGGCACCTTTACCCCTACTTTGCCGTTGCGGTTCTTTAAGATTACTAGCTCGATCTCCCTAGGGTCTCTCTGCAGGGCGGCCTGTATATCCTCCTCAGACTTGAGCGTATTTCCGGCTCCTTCAAGCTGTAAGCCTATAAGAACATCGCTTGAATACTCTACCGCCCCGCTCTCCTTGAAGGCTCGCATACTTACCGCTACTTTGTAATTCTCCCGGTTGAATGAGCTAATAGCTATTACAGGCGTTTTGAAGTCTCGACTAATGCGCTTGAGCTCCAGTACCGCTTTATCCGTGTTTTGCTTGTCCGTCGCTCTGTCGTTATAAGGGGCTAGTATCTGCAGGTAGTCTACGATTACCACGGGTGAGTTACCGGTGTATACCTTATGCCTCTCTACGGCCTCCCTCACCTGCAGGGCTCCTATGTCGCCTACTCCCTCAATGATATAGAGCCTATCCGCATAGGTCTTATATTCCTCTATCGCCTTTCTGATAAGCTCCCGCTCTGCGTCGTTGTAGAGTAGGTAACGCTTCCCGGTTGTTATTCCTCTGGTTGTCTTAGCGTGTTGCATACTCCCGCCATTCTCTAATATCTCTATGGCTGTATGCCGGCTGATACTCTTAGCCATGAGCTCCGATCTCGCCATCTCTAAAGAGATTATGAGTACATCCTGCCCCGCTTCCGCTATCTGATCTGCTATCTGCGTTACTAGCGTGGTTTTGCCTAGGCCACTGATCGCCCCCATAACATAGAGCCCCTCATAGAGGCCGCCATCTAGCGCCTGGTCTAGGGTAAAAAAGCCTGTAGGAATATAGGGCGTATCTACACTCGCTTTTATGCCGTCTATAAAGCCCTGCAGGTAGTGAAGGGTGCTCTTTCTTAGGTAGTTCTCCCGGTCTATCTCTAGAGTGTCTTCTAGCCCTTCCAGGCGTTCCGCTTTCGCTATTGCGGCTATAAACTCCTCCCTGTTCGCCGTGAGAGCCTCGTTAGCGTCTTTATATGAGCCGTAAGGGTTTACCCTGTAGGAGGATAGGCTGAGCCTCCGGAGGCCGTCTATGAGCTCCTGGGCGGCATCTTCTCCGGCTTTGTCGTTATCCATAGCGACAATGAGCGGCTGTGTCGGGCGGTTCTCCTCTAGAAGATTTAAGAGCCTGCGTATGTTTGAAGCGCTCCCGGTAGCTATCGCCTCGCCTCCGGCTTCTATCACGCTGAGAGCGTCTATCTCGCCTTCTACGATAAAGATAGGCCGCTTTGCCTCCCGGAGGGCTTTAGCGTTGAATATTCTCACGCTCCCTACCTTGCTTATCCGATACTTCCTTTGCTCCTCCGGTATATCCTGCCGGGTGTCTCTGGCAAGGTAGCTATAGCGGCTAGTAGGAATGATTAGGCGGGGGCTCGCCGGAGAGTTAGGCGCTTTAGGGTGCCTCCAGGCGTAAACGTACCCTATCATAAAGCGCTCTGCTACTTCCTGGCTGATACCTCGCCGCTTAAGATAATCAGTCTTATCTAAGTCGCTTTGCGCCTCCCTGTAAAAGAGTAAGTAGTCTACCTCCGGCTCCCGTTCCTTCTCTGTCTGCTGATGTGTGTATACTGATGTGTGTATGTTGCTCTGTGTATATCGTTCATTTTCGGGCTGATTTTGGTACTCCGGCACAGGAAAGCCATAGAAGGCCGCCGCTCTGTCTACGATCTCCCGGAAGTCTGTATTAATATCTAGGCCGTACTCTTTAGCGTAAAGCTCCAGTACATCCCCGTACAGGTCACACTTGAAGCACTTGTAATAGGGTTTATCCTTATCTTTTGCTAGGCCGTCGCCATCGGCTCCGGTTCCATTCCCGCATACCGGGCAAACGTAGCCGGTTCTCCTTGCGGCCTGTAAGAAAGAAGGTTCTTGCTCTTTAATGAGCGCTACTAACATATCTCTGTTTATCTCTCGGTTCATGGTTTTATCTCGCCTTTCCGGAGGTTGCCTCTCCTTTAGGGGTAGCGCCCCGCCACGCCTAGAGCGGGGCGGTGGCGCCTCCCTTAATATTATTAATATTATTAGGGTTTTTGACCCCCCTCAAATGCCGTCGTACCAGGGCTTATAAAATCGGCTTGCACAGGTTGACCCCCCCAATTGCACAGGTTGACCCCCCCAATTGCACAGGTTGACCCCCCCAATTTTCATATATGAGGCTATTCGGTTCCCGCTCATTTCTTGCCCTTTTCTCGCTTTCTTCTTTTCTCTCTGGCCTCTATAAGTGAGCTCTGGTCTGGGTAGTCTTTCCATGTAAACTTAACTATCAGGGTGATAAACAGCTCATAG
>MTKW01005189.1_pt1 | contig 10633 bp, 6 predicted proteins | sample 1042761 | NCBI WGS metagenome assembly MTKW01 (sample SAMN06205366, study PRJNA360243) | anaerobic digester metagenome | biome: Wastewater treatment plant; feature: Anaerobic digester sludge; material: sludge; isolation source: anaerobic digester fed with sludge from wastewater treatment plant ...
GCTGAGAAATGGTCCTCGCCGTCGTAGCAGAACTCCCTGTATGCCTCATCGCTGAAAAGGTAAAGATTGTGCTTTTTCACAATGTCCCTCAGCTTGTTTAGCTCCTCCTTCGAATAAAGATAACCTGTCGGATTATTGGGATTGCATATAAGTATGGCTTTGGTCCTGTGATTGATTTTTTCCCGGATCTCTTCCACCGGTGGCAGGGCAAAGTCGTTTTTTATGCTTGACGTTACCGGAACTATTTTTACACCGGTCGAGACTGCAAATCCGTTGTAATTGGCATAAAAGGGCTCGGATGTTATTATTTCGTCTCCCGCGTCGAGACATGAAAACATGGCAAAGGTTATAGCTTCCGATGCTCCCGTTGTGATCAGGATGTCGGTATAGTCAACTTCTATCCCGATATTGCGATAGAATTTCGCGATCTTCCTCCTGTATGATTCATTTCCGGCGGAATGGCTGTACGCGATAACTTTTTGTCTGATATTCCGTATGGCATCAAGAGCAAGCTCCGGAGTCTGAATATCGGGCTGGCCTATGTTGAGAGGATAGACTTTAACACCATTCCTCGCGGCTTCCTCTGCAAATGGTATAAGCTTTCTTATTGGTGAGGCGGGCATTGCCTTTCCTCTTTCAGAAACATATGGCATATATTAATATTAAAAGGAATTATTTTTCTTTATCAACTTACACAAAATTATTAAAAATCCTGACAAACAAAGTGATTTTGATCTTATTTGCATACCCCGGCAGGTATGCCTTTTCAGCTGTCGGATCATTCAGGAAGCGTAAATCCCGGTTTGAACACGTTATAACAACGTTATAACCTATGTTATAACATTGTTATAACATAAATCAGAGGATGTTTTAAGGTCCTGTAATTCTTTTCATTTCGCATATACTGATCTTTTATGGTCCAACTTTTTACAGGGTATAAGCTCATCCGATGATTTTTTATATTTTTGCTGTTTCATTCAAAAGCAATCATTTAAGATCATAAAATGGAAATTCAGTCCAAGTACGAACCGGGGAAAGCAGAAAGCAAATGGTATGACTACTGGATGAAGAACGGATTCTTCAGGAGCGTACCCGATGGCAGAGAGCCCTATACAATTGTAATTCCCCCTCCCAACGTTACAGGAGTTCTACACATGGGTCACATGCTTAACAACACCATTCAGGATGTGCTTGTGAGGAGGGCAAGGATGCAGGGCAGGAATGCCTGCTGGGTTCCGGGAACTGATCATGCCTCGATAGCCACGGAAGCAAAGGTGGTAGCGAAGCTGAAGTCGGAAGGGATTGAGAAGCAGGATATTGGCAGGGAAGCCTTCCTTGATGTTGCATGGGAATGGACTCATAAGCATGGAGGGATAATACTGGAACAGCTGAAGAAACTGGGAGCTTCGTGCGACTGGGACCGCACTCTTTTCACAATGGACGAAAAGCGGTACGATTCGGTGATCAGGGTATTTGTTGACCTTTACAACAAGGGCCTCATTTACAGGGGTGTCAGGATGGTCAACTGGGATCCGCAGGCCATGACGGCAGTATCGGACGAAGAGGTTAATTACACTGAAGAAAAGTCGAAGTTATATTATGTAAGGTACAGGATTGCAGGTGAAGATGATTATATAACGGTTGCTACCACACGTCCGGAGACCATTCTCGGCGACACGGCAGTCTGTGCAAATCCGGCCGATGAAAGGTACGCCCGGCTGCGCGGCCGGAAGGTGATAGTACCGATGGTGAACCGTGAGGTTCCTTTCATTTTTGATGATTACGTTGATATGGAGTTCGGTACGGGCTGCCTTAAGATCACTCCGGCACACGACATTAACGATTATGAGATAGGAATCCGGCATAAGCTTCCTTCGATAGATGTATTCAATCCCAACGGCACCATCAGCAATGATGCCGGTCTCTTCGTGGGAACCGACAGGTTTGAAGCAAGGGAGCTTGCTGAGAAAGAGCTCAGGCGTACAGGCGATCTTGTAAAGATTATAGACTACACTAACAAGATAGGCCGTTCCGAAAGGACCAATGCCGTAATTGAACCCCGTCTTTCGGTTCAATGGTTCCTTAAAATGAAGGATATCTCAAAACCTGCACTCGAGGCGGTTATGAACGGTGACGTGCAGCTTCATCCGGCCAAGTTCAGGAATCTGTATCGTCACTGGATGGAGAATGTCCATGACTGGTGCATCAGCCGCCAGCTCTGGTGGGGTCACCGTATCCCGGCGTGGTATTATTCGGAAAATGAGTTTGTTGTCGCCGAGGATCCCGGGAAGGCCCTGATTCTTGCCAGGGAGAAAAGCGGCAACAGGTCATTGCAGGAAAGTGATCTGAAGCAGGACGAGGATGTTCTCGACACCTGGTTCTCATCATGGCTCTGGCCGATAACCTGCTTTGACGGTATCAACAATCCGGATAATCCCGACCTTAAATACTATTATCCCACGAACGACCTTATCACGGCACCGGAGATCCTTTTCTTCTGGGTTGCAAGAATGATCATCGCGGGTTATGAATACCGGGGCATGAAGCCTTTCAGCAATGTTTACCTCACCGGACTGGTTCGCGACCAGCAGCGCAGGAAAATGTCGAAGTCGCTGGGCAATTCACCTGAGCCTCTTGACCTGATAGCCAAATACGGAGCCGACGGGGTGAGGGTGGGAATGATGCTTTGTTCGCCGGCAGGCAATGATCTTTTGTATGACGACTCACTTCCCGAGCAGGGAAGAAATTTCGCCAACAAGATATGGAACGCNNCGGAGATTGATTCCAATTTCAGGAAATTCAGGATTTCGGAAGCCCTGATGAATTCCTACAAGCTGTTCTGGGATGAGTTTTCCTCCTGGTACCTCGAGATTATCAAGCCGGAATACGGGAAACCTGTTGACAGCATCACATATAAAGCCACGGTAACCATTTTCGACAGTCTGCTAAGGATCATCCATCCCTTCATGCCATTCATAACGGAGGAAATATGGCAGCAGATCTCGCGGCGCGGCGAAGGAGAAAGCATCATGATATCGCCCATGCCAAAGGCAGGAAAGTACGACAGGGAAATGCTGGCAAGTTTTGACATCGCGAAGGAGACTGTCACTGCCATTCGTTCGGTAAGGAAGGAGAAACAGATTCCTGGAAGGGATCAGCTCATTCTACTCGTAAGGACGGAAATCTCTTCATTCGATAATGCTTTCATGCATGTGATAATAAAGCTCTGCAATCTTTCGGAAGTCCGCTTTGTTTCGGAAAAACCCGGCAATTCAGCTTCATTCATGGTAGGAACCACCGAGTATTACATTCCGCTGGGGGATATGATTGATATTGAGGCTGAAAAAGCAAGGATTGCCACGGAGCTCAGTTACCAGAAAGGTTTCCTGGATACAGTGATGAAGAAACTGGGCAATGAACGTTTTGTTCAGAATGCCCCGAGGGCTGTCATCGATGTTGAAAGGAAGAAGAAAGCAGATGCCGAGTCAAGGATAAAATCGCTTGAAGAGTCGCTCCGCGAACTGGAGCAGGGCCAATAGGGAACAAGGGGGGCCTTTCGGGAGGCCGGGCTTAATACATTCTTTTTCTGATAAAGAAGCTTTGTTCCGATCTTGCCACTTCCCAGCCGTCATTGAGGATAATCTGCCATCCCTCTCCGCTTGCATGATTGCGGTCCTGTTTAAGACCTTTGGCCGTTATCCTGATAAACTTATAGTTGTTTGAAACCAGGCAGTCGCCCTCGGTCACCGTCAGTTTTCCCCAGTTGTCCGAAACACGCAGCCCGTGATACAGGGTTCCCAGGGTATCGAGGTAGCTCACATCTTCAGGTTCAAAATCGAAAGAAGGACTTTCAAGTTCGAGAAGCACGACAGGCCTTTCGGTGAAGTTGCTTACCCTGTCGTTCAGTCTTTCCTTTATTTCCTGCAGACGCTGGTCTTCCTCGCGGTATATCTCGTTGATGTTGTAGTGAAGGGCTATGGAACCGGCAACGTCACGGCATTTTTCGGGAAGTTCGATCTGGTACTGCATTTTAACGAGTCTCCCGAGGTCGGTCGTATCGGGTGATATGCTTTTGAAATCGAATCCCTGCCTGTAAAGCAGGCATGCATAAAGGGCCCCGTGAATTGCACCGTAGGACCTCGCGTACGACTGGAAACCGTAGATCCTGTCGAGATACTCCAGAAGTCTGGTTTTGAATTCTTTATAATTGTCCGATCCCACCAGCATATATGTGAATGTTGCCAGGCCCTCGTAGGCTTCGAATTTGTTTTCAAGCAGTGCATAACGCTGATATGATTCTCTGTTCGATCCCCTGAAGATAAGAGCATCCCTTATTGCCAGCGTTTGTTCCTCGCCCTCGGACATGATAGCTTTTTTGAGCGCTTTCCATTCCAGTTTCATCCACAGTCGGGCTTCTTTTTCATCCATTATAAGGATGTTGAAATTCTCGGGATCAATGCCTTTTTCCTTCTGAAAGCTGTGAAAGAGGGCGTGAATTCCCCTGATTGTTATCCTGTAATTGTCTTCCTCGGTCGGTAGAGGGGCCATGCCGAATGTTGTACCTCCGTAAATAATTGATGTGGTGTTTATTATGTTTTCGGCAGGGTAGGTGCCGGTATAGACACCGTCCTTGAATTTTAGCAGGCCTTCGTTATCGGGCATGTTTGCAGTTATTTTCCTGCTTGTGCGCTCGATGAACATCAGGGGGCCGTAAAGGTTTTTTCCCCATAGTTTTCCGGCATCCCTGTTGCAGGCTTCCTCAATTTTGCTGAAGTATGCAATGGCTTTTTCAGCTGTGAACCAGTGACTGACCACTTTTTCTTTGCAGCCGGCCAGTGCAGGCAGCACAAGCATAAGGCAGATCCATTTTCTCATTTACTGACAGATATGTTGTATTAAAATGCTTTCAGGCTCATATCGAGGCTATTGATGTGATGTGTAAGAGCTCCGACTGATATGAAATCAACCCCGCATTCGGCGTAATCCCTGATTGTTTCAAGGGTGATTCCGCCCGACGATTCGGTTTCGTATCTTTTGCCGATGAGCCTTACTGCTTCCCTGGTGTCGGTCAGGTTGAAATTGTCGAGCATTATCCGGTTAACACCTCCTGTTTCCAGGATTCTTTTTACATCGTCAAGGTTTCTGGCCTCGATTTCAATAAGCAGGTTCTTTTTGGTTTTTTTAAGGTAATCATTGGTTTTCCGGATAGCTTTCTCAATTCCTCCTGCATAGTCGATATGGTTATCCTTAAGCATTATCATGTCGTAGAGACCCATTCTGTGATTCATGCCTCCGCCTGCCCTCACTGCCTCCTTTTCAAGGAATCGCATTCCGGGAGTTGTTTTCCTGGTATCGAGTATCCTGGTATCGAGGCCTGCAAGTTTCTCAACATACATACCGGTGCTTGTGGCGATCCCGCTCATTCTCTGCATGATGTTGAGGGCGAGTCTTTCGGATTTAAGTATCGAATGTATTTTCCCGGATACATGGAAAGCAATATCACCGGGAGATATCCTGCTGCCGTCGTCAATGAAAGCTTCGAACTTCAGTCCGGGATCGATTATCCCGAACAGCTCTTCTGCAACTTTACATCCCGAAAGGATACCTTTTTGTTTTATAAGCAGCCGTGCTTTTCCGGTGGCTTTTCCCGGTATTGAAGCAAGTGTAGAATGATCACCGTCACCTATATCCTCCCTCAGACATCCTGCTATGAATTCCTCAAGTATCCTATTGTGTGTTGTCGGCTTCAATACGTATCTGGTGAATTAGTAAGTTGTTCCCTACCTTTTTAAGGAGGAAGTAGACTCTGAAGTTGCCTTTTTCGGTACTAAGGTTGCCAATGGCGTATTGAGCATCGTTGCGGGCTCCCTGATGGCGTATTATGAAATCCTTTGCCTGATACTGACTGAAAAAATCTTTAAGGATGGTTTCGGCGACAGCTTTTTTATAGAAATCTTCTTTATCAAGGAGCAGCAGTTCAACAGTGGAATTCATGTATTTTGCCAGTTCCGCGGTATTTCCCGTTTTAAATGAGAGGGATATTCCCGCGGGGATTTTTGCCTGAGCTTCCTGGCAAATGGCTCCCGGTGAGCTGATTGTAAACAGGATGATCGCCGTTGAAATTAAAAACCTCATTTATTTCAATGTATTAATATTCCGCGTTCAGGTTACAGAATGCAAATTTAAATTAATTTATTACAAAGAAAACCCTTTCCGGCCTTTGCCGCTTAAAGCTTGCCCGAGCAAGTTATTATATTATTTTTGTATACGGTGCCGGACAAGCGATTACATGCAAAAGTCGGGCCAATAATTATGAAGATTGTCTTATTGCAGACCGGGAAAACCACTGAAAGATACTTGAAGGAGGGCCTGTCGATTTATGAGGAACGTATCAGGCGCTATTTGCCGTTTGAGATCGTCAGTCTTCCTGAAATAAGGCTTACCCGCAATATGCCTGAGGAAGAAAGAAAGCTCAGGGAAGCAGGTCAGATGCTTGGATTCTTCACTGAGGATGACTTCATTGTTATTCTTGATGAAAGGGGAAAAGAGTTTTCAACAATTGAGTTTTCCTCATGGCTTGAGAAGAGTCTTATGATCAGTAAGAAGCGGATTCTCTTTGTTATCGGGGGTCCCTGGGGTTTCGCGGATGAAATACGGAGCAGGGCCGGCATGGTCATGTCGCTTTCAAGGATGACATTTTCGCATCAGATGGTACGATTATTGTTCCTCGAACAGCTTTACAGGGCATTCACCGTTATAAAGGGAGAACCATATCATCACTAACAGGCAGTTATTTTGTAAAAGATGAAGGAAGGAAAGCTAAAGATCACCCCGTTTTTGCTGGCAGTGTTTCTGGTCCTTCTCGCGCTGGCGGCCGAGCTGGTCTATATGGGAAATTTTGAATACAGGTTTCTGACCCGCAGGTTCAACAGGATACTTTGGGAGAAGGAAAATATCATGGGGCAGTGCCTTGAGGGGATGAAACCCATTCTCGCCAGTGGTGTGCCTCATGGTACGGAAGTGGAAAACAACCTGTTTGCCAGGGCAGGTGAGAATGGCATCACTATCCTTGAATACCTGGGCGACAGGCTTATAAGCTGGTCGGATACGGATTTTGATGCTCCCCGCGTACTTCATGATTCCCTGTACAGCAAACCCTTTGTCTTTCTCCAGAACGGCTGGTTTCTCACGGGCAAGGTGGAAGCCGGGCCTGAGAATATTCTCGGTCTGCTCAGGCTCAGGAGCGATTACAGTCTGGAGAATGATATTATAAGCAACGGATTTGAGAAGGATTTCCGGATCCCGGCTTCCACCGGTTTCAGCTTCGACAGGAATGCCTCCGATTATCATGTTTACTCATCCGACGGCACTTTTCTTTTCTCCCTGATCTATCCCCCGGAGAAGGGACGGACAGGCTTTATCCATATACCTCTTTTTCTCTGGGGGCTGGCTTTTATTGCCATTCTGTACCTGGTACGCTGCCTTGCCCGCTGTTATGCCGCGCGCGGGAAACATGGCATTGCCTTACTGATCTCTTCGGGCTTGCCACTGCTTGTCTATCTGATTGTACTTATAGCCGGGAAACCCGCCGTGCTGTCGCAGACCGAACTCTTTTCCCCCTTCAGGTACACCATGAACGGCTTTATTCCTTCACTCGGGCATCTGTTCCTTCTGAGCATCCTGTTGTCGATGTTTGCCTTCATGTTTTTTTTGCTTCTGAAAGACAGCGAACGGATTAAAAGGACCGGTATATCAAGCTGGCACATTCTGACTCTGTTACTCTTTCCGGGGTCATTGATGTTCAGCCTTTATCACGAGGTGTTCACTCATCTGGTCTTCAATTCAAATATTAATTTCGAGACTTACAAGGTACTGAATCTCGACCTTTTCAGTCTGGTCGGATTTATGGTAATCATCCTTTTGTTCAGTGTACCGTTTCTCTACATACTCCTCGTATTCCGTTCGGAAAGCCGTCCGTCGCTTTCAACAGTATGCCTTGCTGCCCTTGCAACCCTGCTTCCTTTTCCGCTGTTCTTCGGAAAGGAGTTGCTTCCGCTTCTTGCAGTTTCGGTATTCTGGCTTTCAGTTGTGCTTCTTTTATGGTTTTTTAGCCGCCGCGATGCCAGCCGCTTCAACAGATCGCTGGTTCTTTCGCTGGCGCTTTCGGTTTATTCGCTGTTCGTGATTGCCTATTATTCATCGGAGAAGAACAAGGAGAACATCAAGATACAGCTTCTCAGCTATTCCACCGAGAACGATCCGACTGCCGAGCATCTGCTGCTCGATATGTGGCCTGTGATTTCATCTGACACCACCCTGAAGAGGATGATGGATGTTCCGTATTTCGGGAGCGATAATTTCAACAGTATCCTTACTTATTTACATGAACGCTATTTTACAGGTTACTGGGGGAATTACAATCTCAGCATCGTTCTGTGCCGGAGGAATGATTCGCTGAGCGTCGGGATTCATAACCAGTTTTATGAAGACTGCTACAGCTTTTTCGATGAGAGGATCATAGAGAACGGTCATCAGCTGACCGGGACGGGATTCTATTTTATCGACAGCAAACAGGGGCGGGCAAGTTACCTTGGCCGGTTGTTTTTCGATCTGGACAATTCGAGGCATAACGGGCTGTTCATCGACCTTTACAGCGATATCAGGGTGTTTCAGCCCGGCTATTCGGAACTGCTTCTCGACAAGAAATACCATGGCTATGCAAAACTGAAGGATTACTCCTTTGCCAAATACATTAACGGCGACCTGGTTATCAGGACCGGCGATTTCCCATTCAACACCACCGACCTGATGTACGTCGACGATGTGATGGATTACGGCTTATTAAAGGCCGATTCACACAAGCTCTTCCTGTACCGTAACGGTAATGTAACGGTGGTGATAGGAAGTCCGGTGGTATCATTCCAGGACATCCTGATATCCTTTGCCTATATCTTTGTTTTCGTGTTCCTCTTTTCCAGCTTCATTAACTTCATAAGTATGAAGCCTTCGATAGGAAAGCCGGTCGGCTTCAACTTCAGGCAAAAAATGCAGTTGTCCTTCATAGGGATACTTATTATCTCTTTCACTCTTATAGGCTTCGTGATAGCATCCCTTACAATCAGGCAACACAGGGAGAAGCATTATGAGAACATAAAGGAAAAGCTGAGTTCCATAAACATGGAGCTTGATGACATGATTTTCTCGGAAAGGGATCTGAGCCGCGACTGGAAGGATGACAACAACAACACTCTTGAAGAAGTGCTGGTAAGGCTTTCCAACATTTTCAACACGGATATCAATCTATACGATTCCTACGGTTTTCTCATTTCCTCCTCACGTCCCGAGATCTATTACCGCGACCTTGTGAGCAGGAGGATGGACAACATCGCCTTTATCAATATGTTCATCCTCAAGAAGACCGAATATTTCCAGCAGGAGAAGATTGGCAAATTGGAATATGTCTCCGGCTATGCTCCTTTTTATAATATTGACAATGAACTTCTTACTTATGTCAATCTGCCATATTTCAGGATGCAGAGTATTCTGGCCAGGGAGATTTCGGGCATTATAGTGGCTGTCATCAATTTCACTCTTCTCCTGATTGTACTTGCCACCGGTTTGGCGGTGATAATAAGTCAAAGGCTTACTGCGCCCCTGGCCATGCTGAGCAGCAGGCTGGCGTCGGTGGAGCTGGGGAAGAAAAGTGAGCATCTTTCCTATAAGGGCAATGATGAGGTGGGTGATCTGGTAAGGCAGTACAACAGGATGGTTGACGAGCTTGAGCAAAGTGCCCAGAAGCTAGCTAATTCGGAAAGGGAATATGCATGGAGGGAGATGGCAAAGCAGATAGCGCACGAGATAAAGAATCCCCTTACTCCCATGAAACTGAATGTTCAGCAGTTGTTCAAGTTGTGGACCGACGGAGTTCCGGGCTTTGAAGAAAGGCTTGAAAGGTTTACCAGGAACCAGATAGAGTATATAGATAACCTGTCGTCGATCGCGTCGGCCTTTTCCTCCTTTGCAAGGATCCCCGTGGCAAATCCCGTGGAGCTGGATCTTCTTGAGCAGATAAGGATTACCATGGAGCTGTTCAAGAGCAGCGACGGGATAACATTCAGGATCAGCGCTCCTCATTCCGACCGTTTTATTATCAATGCCGACAAGGAACAGGTTAACAGTATTTTCTCGAATCTGATAAAGAACGCGATTCAGTCGATCCCTCCCGGGAAAGCCGGAGTTATAAAGGTCAACCTGGAAAGGAAGGGTGACAGGATTCTGGTTTCTGTCTGCGACAATGGATGCGGTATTCCGGAGTCGCTGAAATCAAAAATGTTTACTCCTAATTTCACAACAAAATCATCCGGAACCGGTCTCGGACTTTCCATCGTGAAACGAAATGTTGAAAACGCGGGTGGAACAATATGGTTTGAGTCGGAGGCTGAAACCGGTACCTGTTTCCATATTGAGTTTCCCCCGGCAGATATTCGGGGCTTAACCCCCAACCCATAGGGGGCTTTACCTGCACAACTTGAATGACTTGTGCTTTAAGTTCTACGTTCCCCTGGAACCTTCATTGGAAGAAGCTTTTCCCCCCTGGGGGAAACGGGAAAGGGGGTAAATGAAAGCAGTGTGA
>MTKW01001571.1_pt1 | contig 10632 bp, 10 predicted proteins | sample 1042761 | NCBI WGS metagenome assembly MTKW01 (sample SAMN06205366, study PRJNA360243) | anaerobic digester metagenome | biome: Wastewater treatment plant; feature: Anaerobic digester sludge; material: sludge; isolation source: anaerobic digester fed with sludge from wastewater treatment plant ...
TAAGCCTTTTTGATTTCTTCTTGCGAAGCGTTTTTGGGTACACCCAGTACTTTATAATAATCAATATATGCCATATTATTTCTTTGGTTTTACAACAAAGATAGCAAAAAATATGCCTTTGTTGTGTTTGCTTTTCCTCACTCTATTTGATTATCGTTGTAGTTTTTTGGTTTTTTGTTTAATTTCCACGCCATATACAGTTCCGAAGCACCATAAATCAACAAAAATATGCCAATGAAGATCAAAATGGCCTGTGCGGAGGTGAAAGGATTGGTAAACAGAACGATTCCCGCAATGATTATCAGCATTGAAATAGAGAAATAAATCCACGACCATCCATACATGTGTCTGATGCTTAATGTGCCGATTAATTGGAATATACCTATCAATAGAAATCCCACACCCATAGCAATAACAAAAATATTGACCATCGTTGTTGGCAACAGTACAAACAACAATCCGAAAATGAGATTGAATACGGCATTTGCCATTAAAATGTTTTTTGTGATTTCCTCATGACTACGGACGGAAAAAATAAGAGTTGTCAATCCGCTAGCCAAGAGTAGAATCCCGATGCAGATAACGAAACCTTGTAAGGTGATATCCGGTATAAAAACGGCCAATCCGCCGATAATCAAGGCAATAATACCCCGAATAAGCGATCCGTGAAATGTGGTAACGATGTAATGTTTCATTTTAAATCAAGATGATTAATAGATTGAATAACGAGTTTTATTGCATGATTCTGCTCCTCATCGGTATCAATATGCGACTGATTCCAGCTTAATATAAGATTACAGGATGGGATTACTATTAAGGCTTCCTTTCCTCCATGTCCAAGAGCCGCAAAAGTATCGTGAGGGGCATCCACCCAATTTCGCTTCCCGTTGGAGTCAATCCCGTTTACCCACCACAACCAACTATAACTGCCCTTGTGTTCACATTGATTGTCCGGTATGACTTGTGAACCTATTGTCCGTTGCCCTTCAATCATTTCCGCCTGAACCCCGGAGGTTCTTGGAATTGAATTGGGAAGTGGATCAGTAATTGCAAGTTTTGCAAACCCTTGGCCGATTATTTGATTTTTATTCCATGCGCCCTGATTCAGGTAAAGCAAGCCAAATCGGGCAAAGTCTCTTGGGGAAATAGCGATTCTTCCGGGACGATCGTTTGCGCCAAATGCGAGAAGGGTGGGATTGTCTTCGCATCCTATAAGGTCTGTTAATAAGGGATGGAAGATTTTATTGTCCCATTCAGATATTTCCGTTTTATAGACTTGCTTAAAAAGAATGTCCACGAACAAAGCCATTTGCCGGTCATTGTAGACGAATGCAGTACCCGGTTTCTCGCTTACGCCATAACATGCGGTTTGCGTTGCAAGATGCCTCCATGTAATAAATTTATCTTTATAATTCAGAGAAGGATTTAGCATGTTAAGCCTTTTTTCATATCGGGCAATTGGCTCATCGATTGAGGGAATTTTTTTATCTTCTATCGCCTTAAAAAGAAAATGAGTATAAAAAGGTTTTGCTGCAGATGCAATATCGGATGGTTCCGTATATTTTCCCCATCCGTAGATAAGGTCCCCATCTTTTATAATGCATCCGTTGCCGCCAATATAATCCGCCGCCTTTTTGAGTTTTTCCGCTGACATTCCTAACTCAGCCGGGGTTCTACTTTCCCAACTTTTCACCGGGAAATTTTTCGCATTAACGCTATCGATTGAAATGAGAAAAATTGCGATCTTAAGGATAAGTTTTGGATATTTTAATTTTAAGTAATTCATCAGACTTTTTTTAAGCGGGTTTTTATCGAAACATTACTGTGCAATTATGTACACGGGGGTATCGGTTAGTTTAAGGGTTAAACCATCTTTGCTTACCCTTTGAGAGCCTAAATCAGATCCCAAATAATCGATTATTCTATATGAACCGCCGGGAATCGGGAGTTTAACTTCAAGGGTTTCTTCGTCTTTGGCATACCATGCAGCGATAGCGATTTTGTTGTTTTTTTCGAAATGGAGAGCAAAGCAATTTTCCGTGTTTTTGGCGTGAGGGATGATGTGTTTAACGAATTTGTACCCCTGAAGTGTTTGACATAGCGTTTTAGCTGCCACGTAAGCCGGTTTGGGGTCATAAACCGGATTTCGCCCTTCATGATAGGGATAAGCTACCATACCAAAATGATGTTCCGGTTCCTTCGGATCCGGACCGTCGTCGTGCCAATCGTACCAGATCGAGATGGGGATGTCTGCTGCAATATTGGTCAGCCATTGGCGGGGGAGATACTTCCCTTGCCGTATTTCGTCATAATTTTGCCAAGCGGCCGAATAACCCCATTCTCCCGAAACGATTGGGATCTGTTTCCCTTTTGGTGCGTATTTGGCGATGAGTTCCGTAAGTTTTTCATATTCCGTAAGGACAGTTTCCGGTGGGGTTTGGCGATAAGGATGAACAGAAACGGCATCCCAATATTCCAATAATCCGCCTTGAAAACAGGCTTCAAGAAACTTCATGTCAATCTGTGAGGTTGCAGGTCCGATATACTTCTCTCCGGGAGCTTCTTCTCGAATCGCCTTTCCTACCTCGATGGCCAGCTTAATATAGTCCTCTACATTGGGCTTTGGCTTCCAGAATCCGATATTTGGTTCGTTGTACATTTCCCAAAGAATATCGTGACCTTGAAAGTGTTTTGCTGCGGCCACTGCCCAACGTGCAAAGGCTGCACGTCCCTCATCCGTGTGAGGAGCCAACCCGTCGTCATATAGCCGATTGCCATAGTCCAGAATAAAAAGGCCACGGATGCCATATTTTTTCATGGAATTCACAAGGCGTTCATACGCCGAAAAATCGTATTTTCCTCGTTCACGTTCCGTTGCACCCCAGGTGAAATCCATGCGAATCCATTTCACACCCGAAGCAGCCAACATCTCCATTTCACCCGGTCGTGCATCTGTAAAGTGAATATTCACGCCGAATCCTTGGGGAACCACAGGTTCGCACCAATCGCCATCGCTGACACGGCTGTGTTTTGAAATCACTTTTCCTGTGCCATTTTGCAACCAGATATCAAGTCGGGGAGTATTCCCATTATAAGGTTTTCCAAGAATGTCCAAATCGCCATCGCCATCTAAATCGGCTATTTTCGATTCGTGCATATCGATACCCGTCGAGATAACGACTTCTTCGGGAAAGTTTCCTTTTCCGTCTCCCAACAATATTTTGTTTTCAGCATTTGTATTTCCATCCAAGGTCATTTCGGCGATCCAGATATCCAAATTGCCGTCGCCGTTAAAATCGACAGCCGAGAGGGTATGTCCGTTACTGACTTCTTCAATAATGGTCTTAGGTACCCATGTTTTATCCTTGTATTCATAAAGATTGAGCGGCCCCTTACCGTCTCCGACAACCAAAACGATTTCAGGACGTCCACCTTCAATAAATTGACCGGCAGCACACCGACTGAAGGTATAAGAAGCATCGACCATGTTGTATGCAAATTTATCGTTTCCTAAATAGTTGAACCAATATCCTCCTCCAATGATATCCGGTATACCATCTCCGTCGATATCTGCTATGGCAAGTCCTTCATGTTCATTTGTGGTCTTAAAATTCGGATAGGTGCCACGCTGTTGCATCTGTCCATCATTGTAATATTTATATATCGGTATGCATTCCCACGCCGATGGATCTTTGGGATTTTCGGGGATTCGAGCAAAAAACAAGGCTAATTCATTTTGCGACCAGAATACCAAATCTGTTTTTCCGTCTCCATCGAAATCCCCGGTTATCTTGTCATGGTATTTTCCTCCGCCTTTATGAATTAAATGTCTTTTCCATGGGGTATTTTTCCGAAAATCGGGATAAGGGTTTTCCCACCAATAAACTTCTTTCGTTTTTCCGCCGTCACCTCCTGCAATAATATCCAAATCGCCATCGCCATCGACATCGCACGCCACAGTTCCGGCTTCGAGTGACATAGCTTCGTTTTCGACAATGTGTTTATCCCACCCATTATCGTTACGTCGATACCATACTATGGAAGGAGATTGTGTCCTTTCAGTGATACAAAAATCATTAATACCATCCTTATCAAAATCGCCAATGGCTGCCGAGGTTTGCTCAGTACCTTTATTGGGTGCTTCAATTCCTCCGGTTTCGCTCGAAATATGAACCCAATTGATGGAGGTTTCCTGTTTTTGTGCATAAGCTGTACATCCCAGCAGGCAGGCAAAAAACAATAGGCTTACTTTTTTCATTTTGCTTACTATTTTAATATGAGGTTGTTTTTCATTGCAACCGGGAAGAGCAATTTCTTACGGTTTTTTTTTCGATTTTGTATGATTTCATCTGCCTCTTGGAATGAGTACGATACCGTATTCATCTTCTATGAATCGAAAATAATAATACAACCGGTAATTGAGTTCCAGGCCGTAATCGATGGAGGGATCGTAGTCGATATAGGTTTCGTAAAAACTTCCGTAGCGCAGCGGGTTGCTGTGTCGGTGATTCCATTCGGTTACGTATTGTTGGTTCCACGTTTCGTAATATTGCTGTGAGTAAAAATGTGGAGAGGGTTGGGTAGCCAACCAGGATTCGAATCTTGGATCGAGTACGATCAATTCGTATTCCACGGAATCTTTTTCTTCTTCGGCATTGTTTTTCATCAGTTTCACTTTGGGTGGCTGTTGTGCAGTGCTTTCTGCTTTTCTGGTTGTTTTGCAGCCCGTTGCAGAAATTCCGATCAGTAAAGCAGCTACGAAAGCGACTTCAATAAAACCGGAAATTTTTACTTTGTTTGTTGTTTTGTTCATTATCATTGTTTGTATTTTTATTGTTTTTGTTTCTTTTTTACTTTCATTTTGTCGGGTTATTCCTTGCCGGTAGTTGTTCTTTTCTCCTTATTCTATTTCGATTCGATCATCGTAATTGATCGGTTTTTTGCTCAATTTCCACGCCATATACAGTTCTGTTACGCCATAGATCAGTCATAGGATACCGATCAAGATTGAAAATGGCCCGGTGGTGGCGAAAAGTAATATAGGGTCATTGTTGTTTATTGGTGTTCGGGGCGGAGNNAGGTCGTTGACCGTCTTTACGGGATTGAACGTGCTGACGGGCACTTCCACGAAAATCGTATTCCAGTTGCTCATTCCGCCGTTCCAGAGTCCGGGATGCTCCAGCGCTTTGAGTTCGCGGCCGTTTTTAGATTTTATCGAAATAAAACCGGTATTGCGGTCGACATAGTTGGGCAAGCGGTATTTTTCGCCCTTGTGGTTTTTTACGCTGCAAACCAGATCAACCGGATTGAAATGCGTTCCGCTTCGAAAAGCATTCATGGCAACGGGATCATCGGGATTGATTTGCGAGCTTTCCAGAATTTGTGGCGAAGCGGTGCCGTCGGGATTTTTAACGATAAAGGGGCCGCCTCCCGGTTCGCCCAGGTTTTTCACCATTCCACATACGCGGAAAGGACGGTTGAGCTTGCGCTTGAGATAATTGCGCAATTCGCGTTCCGATTCGAGCGATATGCCGTCGTGACGGATGCAGAGTTCGTTTTCGGTAAAGCGCAGCATTTCCGCCAAATCAGCAGTCGTTGCGTTGCCCGATTCCAATTTTTCCATATAACGAAAAGCACGTTCTTGCATTTTCACCAGCACACCGGCGAGCAATTTTTTATAATGTGCTTCGTTTTCTTTAAGTCTGTCGGGAACAACGTTATCGATGTTTTTGATAAAAATGATGTCGGCATCGATGGCATCGAGGTTTTCAATGAGTGCGCCGTGGCCGCCCGGACGAAAAACCAATCGACCGTCTTCGTCGCGAAAAGGACGGTTATCCATATCGACGGCTATGGTGTCGGTCGAGGGTTTTTGTATGCTGAAAGCAATATCGTATCGGGTATTTAGCCGCTGTGCGTATAAGGGACTTTTTTCGGCGGTCAGTTTTTCGAACAGCCGTTGGTGCTCGGGCGAAACCGTGAAATGCAGCACCGACCGGCTGTTGCCGTCTTTGGCATAGTATGAACTTTCCACCATGTGTTCTTCGGTTGGCGTACGGTTGCCGTCGGGGTATTTGTGAAACAGGAGTAACCCTTTGGGCAGGCTGCCGTAGTTCAACCCTTCGGGCAAGAGCAGTGCACGCACAATGGCTTTGTATCGGCCCTCGGCTTTGAGTCGGGAAATATCTGTTCCGTAAGTGTTGAGGCAGCAGGCATTCAATGCGTCGTAGAATGCGAATTTTTGGATTTCCGCAAAAAACTTCTTCTCAAAATCCGTACGCGGTTCATCGTAATCGGCATCGAGAAAAGCAAACAAATCTTTAAACATGCGGCTGGCGGCACCCGATGCAGGTACAAATTTCACGATTGTGCAGTCGTTTTGGCGGTAGTGGTTCCACGCATTGATATAAGCGGTTTCACCCTCTTGCGGAATTCGCATGATCCCATTTTCAACAGAAGCTGCCGATACAATAGATAGTGGAGGAAATCCTTCCTTGAAATATTTTAATTGAGTGAGCACATCTTCTTCAGAGAGCCCCATTTCTTTTAATTGAAGCAAATCTTCGGGAGTAAACATAACGCTAACAGATTTTAAAAATTTTCAAGTTTATTGTAACTAAAATCACATTCAAATATAGTTATTTTTACCAATAAAGAGTCAAAACCGATGAAAGAAAGTTATTAGGGGAGTTAAAAAAATCTTTAAGTCCGACATTATGTCATAAAAAACTGTCAATTCCGGGTTTGGCATATCATTTGAGAAAGATAGAATGGAACAAAAACGAAATCAATTTAAAATAAAATATTAAATTATGGGAAAGATAATTGGTATAGACTTAGGTACTACGAATTCCTGTGTTGCCGTAATGGAAGGGAATGATCCTGTTGTTATCCCCAACAATGAAGGGAAAAGAACAACGCCTTCGGTAGTAGCCTTTTTGGATGATGGAGAGCGGAAAGTGGGCGACCCTGCGAAACGTCAAGCAATTATAAATCCAACAAGGACAGTTTCGTCTATCAAACGATTTATGGGTCGCAAATATGATGAGGTATTGAACGAAATTTCGCAGGTACCTTACAAGATAGTCAGGGGTGAGAATAATACTCCTCGTGTAGATATCGATGGACATCTTTACTCTCCCCAGGAAATTTCGGCTATCATTCTTCAGAAGATGAGACAGACTGCCGAAGATTATCTGGGAACAAAAATTACCGATGCGGTGATCACTGTGCCTGCATACTTCAACGATTCGCAGCGTCAAGCTACGAAAGAGGCCGGCGAAATCGCAGGATTGAATGTGCGTCGTATTGTAAACGAACCTACTGCCGCTGCTTTGGCTTATGGTTTGGACAAAAAGAGCAAAGACCTGAAAATTGCCGTGTTCGATTTAGGTGGAGGTACGTTCGATATCTCTGTGTTGGAATTGGGTGACGGTGTTTTTGAAGTAAAATCGACCAATGGCGACACGCATTTGGGAGGTGACGATTTTGACCAGCGTATCATCGATTGGTTGGCAGAAGATTTTCTAAAAGAAGAAGGTATCGATTTGCGCAAAGATCCTATGGCTCTACAACGTTTGAAAGAGGCTGCCGAAAAAGCCAAAATCGAATTGTCGAGCACTACAACCACCGAAATCAATTTACCGTATATCATGCCGGTGGACGGAATTCCCAAACACTTGGTAAAAACCCTTACAAGAGCCAAGTTCGAACAGCTGATCGACGATCTGTTGCAAAGATGTATCGGGCCGTGTACAACCGCATTGAAAGACGCCAATTTAAATGCATCCGATATTGATGAAGTTATATTGGTAGGTGGTTCAACCCGTATCCCGGCTGTTCAGGCATTGGTAGAGAAGTTTTTCGGTAAAGCTCCCCACAAGGGTGTCAACCCCGACGAGGTAGTTGCTGTCGGTGCTGCCATTCAAGGTGCCATTTTGTCGGGTGAAATCAAAGACGTATTGTTGCTCGATGTTACTCCGCTTTCGCTGGGTATCGAAACGCTTGGTGGCGTAATGACCAAACTGATCGAAGCCAATACAACCATACCCACCCGCAAGAGCGAGATATTCTCTACTGCTGCCGATAATCAAACGTCGGTTCAGATTAACGTGTTGCAAGGTGAGCGACCAATGGCTCGCGACAATAAACTCATTGGCGTGTTTACGCTCGACGGGATACCCCCTGCACCGCGTGGAGTGCCTCAGATTGAAGTTACTTTCGATATCGATGCAAACGGTATCTTGAATGTAACGGCTAAAGATAAGGCCACGGGTAAAGAACAGCATATCCGCATTGAAGCATCTTCGGGTTTGACCGAAGAAGAAATCAAGCGCATGAAAGAAGAAGCTGCTGCACATGCCGAAGCCGACAGGAAAGAAAAAGAGCGTGTGGACAAGCTGAACCAGGCCGATGCAATGATTTTCCAAACAGAGAAACAGTTGAAAGAGATTGGCGATAAGATTCCTGCCGACAAAAAAGGTCCAATCGAAGCTGCTCTCAATAAACTGAAAGAAGCTCACAAAGCACAGAATTTGGAAGAAATAGATCAGGCTATAAATGAATTGAACACCGCATTTCATGCAGCTTCGCAAGAAATATACAATGCAACCGCTGCGGGTGCGGGTGCCGGAGCGGCAGGCGATACGCAGAGTGGCCCACAGCAAGGAGACGACAGCGACAAAGGTGGAGATGATGTAACCGATGTCGATTTCGAAGAAGTAGAATAGTCTTCATACAACACGCGCAATAAATAGATTAATCCCTGTGAATGCAACATTCACAGGGATTTTTTTTTGCCCTCGTTATCATGATTTATTCGGGATTCGTGCGAACGGCACCACCCATCGCATTGATATTTCGATTACATCAGAACGTGAAGCAGGGGCGGATGGCAAGACAATGTAAACAGGAGCAAAAAAATCTAAACCGTTATCATCCAGTATTTTAAATCGTAAATTCGCCTTCAGATAAGGTCAACATCGTATGCATATTTTCTTATCCATCCGGCAACCTGTTTACGCAACATCCCATTCATTTGCGTCCTGTTCGATACAATTTTTCGGACATTTTTTTACTATATTTTTTGGGTATAATCTTTTCAACATAATCTTTCGGTATAATCTTCATACTATTATTTTAGCATAATTCTTTAAAAATCGATAAAAATGAAAATACTTTTTATTTCTTCAGCCCTAACCAAGGAATGGACCCATTTAGATGGGCTTTTCGCTGTTTTGGCCGTGCTGTATGCTTGTGTTTTCCTGTCCGTAATTGTCGACCTGTTTTTCGGTGTGCGTCGTGCCCGGAAATTAAAAATAATCCGCACCAGTTACGGCTATCGGCGCACCATCACCAAGCTTACCGGTTATTTCGGTCTCATGATCATGTTTTCCATAACCGACGTTGTGGCAAGCGTCCTTTTCAAAATGCCCTATTTCTCGGTTGTCGGAGCCATCGGCATTGTATTGGTCGAAGCCAAATCCGTTTTCGAAAACCTGAGACAGCAGGAAAAAAGCATTGCCGAAGTGCAACAGTTGCTCTTNNGAAATGTGCAAAATCGCGCAAATCCGGAGACTCGCACAAACGCGCAAAATCAGGAGGAAACCCCATGAAACCGAGAGGACTTCGCAACAACAACCCTCTAAACATCCGCCACAGTGCCGATCGCTTTCAGGGAGAAATCAACGGAAACGACAAAAGTTTCAAAACCTTCTCGTCCGTGCCTTACGGCTACCGAGCCGCCTTTGTTATCCTTGCAACCTATCTTTCGCGAGGGTGCAACACCATCGAAAAAATCATAACCCGTTGGGCACCGCCGGCCGAAAACAACACGGAATGCTATATTGCAAACGTCGAAAAATGGTCGGGCATCCCCCGAAACAAAGCACTCACCTTTGCCGACGGTGCAGCATACCAACGCATCGTCGCCGCCATGAGTCGGGTAGAAAACGGCATCCCTGCCGACATCCGTCAAGTCGAAGCCGGCTTTGCGCTTCAGCATAAACTCAGGCATACACCGCAAAATTCGTTTTAACACACCCACACCCCAACTTCCATCGTTGTACACTCAAACTCACCCTCAAATGAAAAATAAAATCACGATAGCCGTCATCCTGTGTCTGCCGGTNNTCCATCACCGCGACCACCTTGTCCGCGATTCCGTTTTCCGTTACGATTCCGTTTTTGTCCGTCAGAAAGCCGATACCATCCTTCTTGAGCGCTACCGGTACGAGTACAAAACCAACATCGTCACCGATTCCGTCTTCATCAACGACACCATCCGCATCGCCTATCCCGTCGAAGTCGTCAAAACGGTAAAAGCCCCCCTCACCGGTTTCCAACACTTTCAGGTATGGTGCGGACGCATTGCCCTTGTCGTTTTGTTGCTCTGCAGCGTATATTTCGTGTCCAAAATCCCGTTGTGATCCCCTTTTCCCCCCCTTATGACCACAACCTGTGGAAAACCCTGATTCCCGTACCCCCCAAATCTCGTCAATTTTCTCTCTGCATCGTCCTGATTTTTGTTTACATTTACTATAAACTTATTTCGGAACAAGACACACCCGGATCACCTAACTCACCTAACTCACCTAACTCACCTAACTCACCTAACTCACCTAACTCACCTAA
>MTKW01042761.1_pt1 | contig 10628 bp, 7 predicted proteins | sample 1042761 | NCBI WGS metagenome assembly MTKW01 (sample SAMN06205366, study PRJNA360243) | anaerobic digester metagenome | biome: Wastewater treatment plant; feature: Anaerobic digester sludge; material: sludge; isolation source: anaerobic digester fed with sludge from wastewater treatment plant ...
ATGATATCGTCGAGCGTCTGGATGAGTTCCGGTCAGCGGAGAAGAGGACTCCTCCCGGTATGCCCGCGGCGCTGGAGGCGCTGGTCGAGTCCAGTTACGACCGCTACAAAGTGAATGTCTTTGTCACCAGCGAAGGCTCCGAAGGAGCGCCGGTGGTCCAGGAAAATAATCCCACTTATAACAACCTGCTTGGCAAAATCGACTACAAAGCGCGCTTCGGCGTGATGACCACAGACCACAACCTGATCAAGCCCGGCGCCATTCACAAAGCCAATGGCGGCTACTTGATAGTCGAGGCGCTGGATGTTTTGATCAATCCGTTCTCGTGGGACGGGCTCAAGCGCATGCTTCGGGCAAGAGAAGGAGCGCCGGAGAACCTTGCCGATCAATATGGAATGATCTCAATAGCGACCATAAAACCTCAGCCGATACCGCTGGACGTAAAGGTGATAATGGTCGGCAGTCCCTACATCTACTATCTGCTTTATTATTTAGATGAGGAGTTCCGCAAGCTGTTTAAGGTGAAGGCGGACTTCGACATTGAGATGTCCCGAAACGACAAGCACGTGGCCCAATACGCCGCATTCCTGGCACACCAGAGCCGGAACCTGGGACTGAGGCCATTCCACAAGACCGCAGTGGCAAAGATCGTGGACTACGGTTCCAGATTGATAGAGGATAAAGATAGACTGTCCACCCGCTTCATAGACATTTCAGACATAGCGAGTGAGGCCAATTACTGGGCGGGACAGGCTAATTCCGATATGGTGATGGGAGAGCATGTCCGCGAGGCCATAGAGCGGAAAGAGTATCGCTCGCGTATGATCGAGGACAAGATACAGGCGCTGATAGAAGAAGGCACCATAATGATCGACGTGCAAGATGCCGTGGTGGGACAGGCGAACGCTCTATCGGTCTATGACCTGGGAGATTATGCCTTCGGGCGGCCATCTCGCGTCACTGCCAGGGTGGCTGCCGGAAGAGGAAAGCTGGTGGACATTCAGCGCGAGTCCGAGATGGGCGGCAGAATCCATTCCAAGGGAGTTATGATACTCACGGGTTACCTGGAAGGCAAGTATGCCGCGGAGCGGCCCATAGCCATGTTTGCGACACTCGCATTCGAGCAGTTGTATGAGGAAGTGGAGGGCGACTCCGCGTCCAGCACCGAGCTTTACGCGCTGCTTTCGGCCATATCCGGCCTGCCGATCAAGCAGGGTATTGCGGTCACTGGATCGGTGAACCAGCATGGAAGAATACAGCCCATAGGTGGAGTCAACCACAAGATAGAAGGCTTTTATGAAGTGTGCAAGGCCAAGGGCCTGACTGGTGAGCAGGGGGTGATAATTCCAGATACCAATGTCCGCCACCTGATGCTCAAACAGGAGGTCATTGACGCCGTCAGAGACGGCAAGTTCAATATCTGGGCCGTCGAAACGGTGGACCAGGGAATAGAGCTTCTGACAGGGGTACCGGCAGGAGAGAAGCGGGAGGACGGCACCTATCCCGAGGGTACCGTGCACTACCTGGTGGAACGTCGCCTGCAAGACCTGGCCGAATCCGCGCGACAATTTGGCCCGGTGGTGAGCACGGAGGGGGCTGTCGGCGAAAGAGAGCCGGCCGCGCGAATAAGCGAACAAGAAACCAGGCAGGTCTAGACAAAGCATTTGTAGAACGAATATATTGGTTGATATTCCGAAAAGCTCCCGCGGAAGTCTTAAAGGCGAGACTTCCGCGGCTCAATGAGGAGGATAATATGAGCTTTAATATCTGCGCCACATGCCGCCACACGGGCCTGTGCACTTTTCCCCGCAGCGGTGTCATTACGGAATGTGACGAATTCGAAGACACGGATCGCGTCCAGTCGCACGATTGGAACCTCCAGGACCTGCTGAAGTTGTGGAACGAGAGCGAGGAGCACTCGAAGACGGAGTAGAACTGTCAGCGGCTGGAGTGACTGGCTGTGCGTTTAATCCCTCCAGGTAGGGGTACCTGGAGGGAAGTCAATCTAACGTGGGCAGCCTCCAGGTAAGGATACCTGGAGTCACCAAAGCGCTGTCGACTGAGGACTGACAACTGTCCTATAAATTCGTCACTTCGCCGATGGTGTAGAAAGAGCCGGTGACCACAACCAGGTCGCGCTCATCCGCTAGTTCCAGCGCGCGGTTGACAGCGTCGGGAACGCGGTCCACCACCTCCACATCATCGCAGTACTTGCGCGCTGCCCGGGCAATTTCCTGCGCGGGTGACGCTTTCTGCCACAGCGATTGTGTCGCTACGACACGACTCGCCTTTGGCGCAATTTGCGCCAGGAAATCATCGGCGGGGTGGGTGTTGAGCATACCGACTACCAGGATCAGGCGGTCGTAATCGAAGGTCTCGTCAATTGCACGCATTAACTTCTTCGCGGCATCGGGATTATGGGCGCCGTCTATGACCAGCGTGGGCCTGTCCCGCAGCACCTCCAGGCGTCCAGGGATATAGGCGTTTGCTATGCCGCTTTGAATGGCCCGCGGCGCCAGCCGGATCTCATACCGGCTCAGGGCTTGGATTGCAGTCACGGCGGTCGCTGCGTTCGTGTGCTGGAAACTGCCCTGCAGTCCCGGGCGCAGTCCTGCTATGTTGAACTCAGGCCCGCGCACCGACAACTCCCCGCCCTTGCTCGAATATCGAAATACAACATCGGCAGAGGGAGAACTGGCGGCCTTTGCATGTGATTTCGTGACGCGCCACGCTTCTGCGCCTTCTTCACGGCACTTACCGAGAATCACCCGCCACGCGCCGTCATCTTCGGCCGCGGTGACCAGTATAGTGCCCGTCTTGATTATGCCGGCCTTTTCATACGCGATCTTTTCAACCGTATCTCCGAGCCTTTCGGTGTGGTCCAGGCTGACGTTGGTGATAACCGCCACCAATGGGTCCACCAGGTTGGTGGCATCGAACCTGCCGCCCATGCCCACCTCGAGCACGGCAAAATCCACCTGCTCGCGGGCGAAGTAGAGGTAGGCGACCATCGTCTTGACTTCAAACTCCGTCACGGGACCCAGATCGGTCTCGGCAAGATCCTCGGCTATGGGTTGAATTTCACTGACCAGGTCCGCGAAGTCCTGTTTGGGTATCATCTTTCCGTTTATCTGGATGCGCTCGCGGACGTCGTGGACATACGGCGAAACATATAGTCCGGTGCGATAGCCGGCTTCACGCAGCATGGAAGCGATAAATGTGGCTGTCGAACCCTTGCCGTTTGTGCCTCCCACGTGGATCACCCTCAACCTGCGGTGGGGGTTTCCGAATGCGTGAGACAGGGCGGTGATTCTGTCGAGACCGAACTTTATTCCAAATTTGAGGAGCCCATCGAGGTACTCCAGCGCTTGTTCATAAGTCATGTAGCTTTACGTCAACTTCAGTTTATCAAGCAGCCGATCTACATCGACATACTGTTCGACCATATCTTCCGCGGCTTTTATCTTGTCGAAATCGCCGGGCCTTATTTTGACTATCAGCTTGGCGATCTTGGATGCCACCGTATACGTATCCTCCTGGACCAGGATGACCGGGATATATGTCTTCTCGACCAACTCCATAATATTGGGCTGGGGCGGAGTGCCCCCGGTTAATATCATACCCGCAACGCACGGAGTCTTGGATGCCCCAAGGATGCAAGAACTCATAGCTGCCAAGATGAGGTCTTCGCGCGTCCCAGGTGTTATCAGTAAAGTGTCGTGGGTCATGTAGTCCAGAGCCTGGTGCGGCGACATTGCCCCTATCACCATTCTGCCGACATTATTGCGCAGACCCCTGTGACCACTTATGAGGTCTCCTTCAATATCTTCCAGCAATTGCTCCACGGTGGGGCTGGAAAGCATGGGCCTGTAAGGCATCACTCCAAGAACTTCCAGACCCTTACGCTGCAGGCCCCTGGTGACGTAGTCCTTGATCTTTTCATATTTCTCATCGGTCACTTTGTTGATGATAGCGCCGACTATCTCGACTCCCGCCGCGTCGAACATTGCCTTGTTGAGCATAATCTCGTCTATGGGCCTGCCTACGCCGCCGGATGAGACTATCACCGCCTTGCAACCCAGAAGCGCCGCGACATCGCCATTGGACATATCGAAAACGGAACCAACCCCTGCGTGGCCCGTTCCTTCCACAACCACGATATCCTTATCCATGGCAATTCGGTTAAACGACTCGGTTATGGTATCAACCAGAGCCGAGCGGTTGGGATTGTCTATGTAGTTTTCCGTAAAGTGGCGAGGCACGGCGATAGGGGACATATCCGTAACGCTGCCCTTGAGGTCATAAACCTCCTTTACCAGTAAGGCGTCTTCATCTATCTTGTGACCGTTTATCTCTATATAACGCTGGCCTACGGGCTTGATGTAGCCCACATTTGCCACCTTTTTCTTGAGGGTGGAGATGAGCCCCAGGCAGGTGATTGTCTTGCCGTCGTTTTGCCGAGTAGCGCCAATATAAACCTTCATCTTATCCTCGTAGAGCCGCGAGCAGCCATGCCCGACCGGCCAATTCCTAACTCAAACACATTACCATTTTGCATCCCGAGGCGCAAGACACAAGCATCGAGGCCGGAGGCGGAAAACAGGGGGTTGAGCGGCTTTGACTGTACGCAATCGAAGCAACCAGGGTTGTGTATTATATGTTGTGGCACTAACGGTATCATCTATGCTCACGCAATCACGTCACCCTGAACTTGATTCAGGGTCCAGGAAACGCTGGAGTGAGAACGATCGACCAGTTGAGAATACTACCTTTCCTGGATGCTGAATCGAGTTCAACATGACGTGGAGGAATGGATGCTGGTGCTGGAAAGCAGGTGATGGTATTGGAGTATTGATACAGCCTGCTCCCTCTCCTTTCGCGGGAGAAGGTTGGGGTGAGGGGGAATGTTACAGCGCAGAGATGAGCTGTAACAATAGTTCAGTCCCAACCAACACCCAAAACCATCACCCATGCAGTTCTAATCAAACACCGGCGGTGCGCTGAGCAGTGGCACTGTGGCTGTGGAGCGGACCAGCACATGCGTGGTGATTCCGTCCTTTTCCTGCACTTTATCTTTGCCGAAAGCAGTTATCGTGAGCACAGCGCTGTTTGCGCCCTTAAAGATTCCAGCCGGGATGGTGCAATTCGTGGTGGCGGGCGGCAGCATAACTCCCTTTTCTATCAGCTTCTTTACATCATTTTCGGTCAGGGGAGAGATCTCGAGGGAGGCCACGTCATCTGGTCGCTTACTGGAGGTCCAGGTGATGGTGGCGTTTTTATTGCCTCCGTAGGCATTGAGCACATATCCGACAGCATTGGGGACCGGCTTCCACTCTATCCTGGTAGGCTCGCCGGACTTGATATCTCGCTTCGGACTCACAAGTTCAATCGGCATCAGAAAGTCCTGGTCTTTATCCAGGGTAACGGAGGTATTGCCGCAGTAATCGGTGGTGAGACTGTAAACTCCCGGAGCGCTGGCATTCTTTTTCACCGGCTGATCTCCGCGACCCGGCCAGTATGCAAATGAGCCCACCGGGGTCTCAGGCGTCTTTACCAGTGGCTCTGCGGAAACACCGGGCGCCGCGCTGACATTTGAGTCCGCCGACCGGGGCTGCCCAGGCTGTACATTGTCTCCACACCCCCAGTATGTATACACTTTCACCTGCGAATCCTCTCCGGTGGGCGCGGTGGTGTCCGGGGTATTGGAGGACGGTAACGCGTAATATGTTGGGTCGATGTGAAGCTTCGCTGCGCCGCCTACACCCAGCCCCTCGGGCAGTGCCATTTCGGCCCGGGACTGGTCGGTGGCCCTGGCGGTGGAATAGAGGTCCAGGGTCACGGACTTGGCTGCTGTGTTAAATGCGGGCTGGGGGGTACCGTCCGTGTTTGTGTCCGGCACACCCGGAAATATCATCCTCGCTGTGGCGATTGTAATGACCAATAACGTCTTGATTGCTTCCACTTATGCTCCTTCCGCGGCAACCGCATTGTGCGGCGGGCCCCATCATTATGACGCATTTTTCGCCGCTGAGGTTTCCTTTTTGGTCGATAGTCGGCAGTTTGCAGTCGACAGGCATGTGCATCCGGCTGCTTTAAATATGCAAAATTCCGCACGCATGGCCGTTGACACGTTCCCGCAGGCCTGCTATACTTCCTGACAGAATAATATATCGGCAATGGCGAGCAAGGTTGCCCAAGATGGGCGCAAAAGGGAAGACGGTGAAAGACCGTCACGGGCCCGCCGCTGTAACCGGGGACAATCCGGCGCAAAACCACTGGTCTGAAATTCAGAGACCGGGAAGGAGCCGCGAGAGGATGATCCGGAAGTCAGAAGACCTGCCTTGCACGCGTTAGCGCAACATCTTCGGAGGCAAAGATGTCGGACGCAAATTGCGCGAACAGCGTAATTGGGGCTCCCGGCCACAAAGACTTCCGAAACAGGCCGTGGGCCCGTTTTGGTTTATATGGCGGATTTACTTTAATCGAATTGCTGGTGGTGATAGCGATTGTCGCTATCCTTGCCGCCATATTGTTCCCCGTCTTTGCCCGCGCCAAGGCCTCCGCGCACCAGACGCAGTGCGCCTCCAACCTCAAACAGATAGTCACGGCATGGCAGATCTATGCCGATGACAATGCAGGCAGGGCGTGCCCGTCATTCTACAGGCAGGGCAGCCGGATGTTCTGCTGGGACTTCAACTTCGACTCCGACGGCTCGGCCACAGATGGCCTGTTGTCGCGCTACGGCAAAAGCGCCCAACTCAAGCGCTGCCCTTCGTTCAAGGGACAGGCCTGGGACAGGCCGTTTACCGGATATGCTTATAATTCATCTTATATCGGCTCGGTTATAGACCCCAAGACTCACAGGGCGCCGTCAGTTCCAAATCCGTGTTTTATCAGCCAGATAGCGCGACCCACTCAGACGGCGGTGTTCGCCGATGCAGGCTTCGGAACGCCCGTTCAGGCCCACAACTACCTGCGAGCACCCAGCGACAGGACATCGGGCAACTACAGAAACGCCCTGGTGCATTTCCGCCATTGGGGCGCGGCAAACGTGGCCTATGCCGACGGGCGCGTGTCGGCGAACCGGACCATTTACAATCTTGACCCTGAGGACGCTCCGGAGTGTGGTACGCTCTCGGAAGACGACTCCGCATACGATCTAAAATGATGCTTAAGATGAAGAGGACAATGCTGTTGAAGATATTCGCACTGTGCCTGGTAATAATGACCTGGTGCGCCGCCGCGGTCGCTTCGGATTGGGCGGTGAATATGTTGAGCTCGGATAATCTGCTCGAAGGTTACCAGGACGAGAACGCTTCGGTGGGTAAGGTCACGACCGATTTCACCGACTACCACGGTACGTTCAAGTGTTCGCTTGTTTGCGGTCCCTGGAATGGAGAGCCGCCAACGGAGATGCTGACCAATTCGGTGCTGGAGGGCGGTCATCTGGCGGTGGAGTTCGATCCGCCGATCATCGACGACCCGCTCAACTGGTATGGCAAAGACTTCATTGTGTTCGGAAACTCGGCATTTGCCAATTCAACCGGGCTGGTGTATCCCAACAGCAACATGGAGCTCTTGACGCTCTGGAGTCCCGCGAAGGGCACCTGGGAACCGATGACGGTGAGCGTGAGCCAGTATCCGGACGGCCCCTGGTATACCTACGAATCCGGCCCCTATGCGGATGATTTCGCGCCCACGCAGGCCTATGCCTGGGACTGGGTCAACTCCACCTGGAGCCGAGAGATGGATTTCACCCGACCCGTGGATCCCGCTCTGACAAAGGAGGATTTTGCGGGCAAGACAGTGGCGGACGCGATAGACCTGTATAAAGGCTCCGGAGGCGGCACCGCTTTCGATCTTGCCGATCTTGCGGACCTGCCCGCGGACCCGATAACGGGAAGAAAGTGGGCGCGCTATGTGAAGGTGACTGCCAACATCACCGGCAAGTACGGGCTGGTGTTTGAAGGTGAGACCGACGCATTTGCCCGCGTACGCCATCAAATCGACCCGGTGTCCATCGGTGAGGCCAAGAAGCTTCCGGACGGCGCGCGGGTGATACTCAAGCCGGCCGTGGTATCGGCGGCGACGTGGGAACTGGGACCCTACTGTTATATTCAGCACGCGGACAACTGCGCGGGTATTCGACTCATGGGGCGAGTGCTGATGCGAGGCGAAACGGTTACCGTTTATGGCGACATGGACACGGTGGACGGGGAGCGTGTGGTCGTGGCGACGGGCATTGAGAAGGGCGAACCCATTACCGCGGAAGCGGTTGCAATGGCGGCCCCGGCGGTCGGTGGGGGGGACTATTTCTACCAGCCCGGCCCACCCGTAAGCGGACAGAAGGGAATCGCAGGCGCTTCGGGGCTGAACAACATTGGACTGCTGGTGCGCACCTGCGGAAAAGTGCTCTCCATCGATACAGCGGACAGGACATTTGTTATAGACGGCGGTTCCGGGGCCGGCCTGGAGTGCGCCGCGCCAGCGGATGGACCGTTCGATCTTCCGCAAGAAGGGACATTTGTGAGCGTGACCGGAATCAGCTCGTGCAGGACGGACGGCCAGGGCGGACTGGTTCCCGTGCTGCGAATACGGGACGTGGACGATTTGAGGGCAGTTGGCGGGCATTAGCAGTCGGTTCAGGTTGAGTGTTGAGAGACGGGGAGAATTCATATACTTAGGGACACGCTTTTCGTCCCGAAGGTGATGTAGCTATGGACTGTTGAGAACTGAAAAGATTCAAGACTTGGGAGGGCAATGATTCTCCCAGAAAAAGCCTGGTGCAGCGGATGCGCGTGCTCAAGGGCCCTGAGGATGCGCTCTCAAACGATCGGGCAGGATTAAAAACAAGAGCAAAGCTTACTTGGAGAGATTGGAGAGAAAGGTAGAAAGAAGAATAATGAAATCAGCCACTTTGGTCTTTACACTCATTGTGTTAATGACTGCGGCAATGGCCGCGGGCGCGTGGACGCTCGATGATGTAGTCATCTCGGAAGAGGTGGGATCGGGCGTCAACGCATCTTACGTGATTATCGATTATGGCTACACGTCATATGCGCTCAAGTATAACTGGACGGAACCGATCAACGGCCTGGATATGCTTTTCGAACTGGAAAGCCTGATACCGGGCTTCGATTTCGGCATCAAGCAGACAGCGTGGGGACCGCAGGTGGTCAGCTTCAGCTACAACGGCAGTTATGAGAACGGCGACGGAACCTCAGACAGCAACGGATATTACTGGGGCTACTTCACGGGCGATAGCCCGTTTTCACTGGAGGAGTCATGGATAGGGGCTCCCGACCGGAACCTCTTTAACGGTTCCTGGGATGCCTGGAAGTGGACCACATATCCTCCTGGCCCCATCAATATTCCGGGTCTTCCCGAGCCGTCCTCGGCAATGGCATTGGTTTCGATGATTGGTCTTGCAGGCCCGACTTTGCTCCTCCGTTCGCGCCGCAAGTGACCAACGCTCCGGGGCCTGTCGCCAACCGGGCCCCGGCCTTGCTTTTCATCGCGAAAGCAGTCGAGAGTCGATGGTCGTTGGTCGATAGTCTGTGTGGCCTCCTGCCTCCACGAGGGAGGCAGTTCCGAGCCTTCGGCGGGTGACTGCTCCGGACCCACAAGGGGTCCGGTATCTTGCCAATGGTGGGGCGGACACTCTTGTCCGCCAATGTGCATGGTTTCGGCATTGAGTTGCCGAAACACCACCACCTATATTGACGCAACCACTATTGACGCAACCACGTCACCTTAAACGTACGCCTCGTCACCCTGAACTTGATTCAGGGTCCAGGAAGCGCTGTAGTAAGAACGATCGACCGGTTGAGATTACAACCTTTGCTGGATGTTGAGTCGAGTTCAGCATGACGAGGAAGAGTACCGTTGTGCCCGGTCGCAAGATTTGGTATATTACGAGCATGAACCTTTGCAGTGCTCTTGAGAATGCAGCGGCGAGGCGCCCCCAGGCGGCGGCTCTTATCTTTCGCGATACGAAGATCACCTACGCTCAGCTCTGCGCTGATATCAGGCGCTGCGCGGCGGGATTGGCCAGGCTCGGAGTCCGGCGCGGAGACAGATTTGTCCTGATGATGAGGAACTCGCCCGAGTTCGTCATTACCAGTTATGCGCTGGCGAGATTGGGAGCCACGGCCGTTCCAGTCAACTTCATGCTAAAGCCCCGAGAACTCGGATATATCATCGGTCATTGCGGGGCTGTGGGGGCGGTCACGCAGCCGCAGTTTTTGCCCGTGCTTCGGGAGAGCGTGCGCGACCTGAGCCATTTCAAGCACATTGTTTGCGCGGGAGAATGTAACAAGCAGGACGTGGTGCCTTTCGCGCAGCTTTTACAGGATGCTTGCGATGTGCCTGTAGATGCCACGGCGGATTCTGAGGTCGCGTGCATTCTGTATACTTCTGGTACCACCGGCAGGCCCAAGGGCGTCATGCTGACGCACGCGAATATTCTCGCCAATGTCGATTCGTGCATCAAAGCGATAAACGTCACCCCAGTCGATAACTTCATGTGCTTGCTGCCGATGTTTCACACCTTCGCGTGGACCACTTGCGTCGTGCTGCCGCTCACGCTTGGATGCCCGACGGTGGTGGTGGAGTCTATACAGCCCTTC
>MTKW01016358.1_pt1 | contig 10625 bp, 3 predicted proteins | sample 1042761 | NCBI WGS metagenome assembly MTKW01 (sample SAMN06205366, study PRJNA360243) | anaerobic digester metagenome | biome: Wastewater treatment plant; feature: Anaerobic digester sludge; material: sludge; isolation source: anaerobic digester fed with sludge from wastewater treatment plant ...
ACATTGGGTCGATTTCTATTTTGAGGAGCCCGTAACGATCAACGCGATGCGCATTGTCTCCGGGCAGATGGGCGGAAAGACCCCGATCCGCGATTTCCACCTGATGTACGAGAAGGACGGCAAGTTCGTCGATATTCCCAGCACGAACGTTACCGACAATGAAGCGGTTATCATCGGCATGAAATTTGAGGACGTTACTTTTACTTCTAAGCGATTCCGACTCATGATCACGCAGACGCCCGGCGGTCTTGCGCGGCTCTACGAAGTCGAATTCTACTGCGTCGACTAGTCTTTTCGGAGGACGCGCCGCTCCGCGCTTCCATGCGAGGACGTCGCGTCTTTCCCGCTTGCAGAAACCGGCGACTAGCGTATAATAAACCGACTAAGGATAACTCTGCTTATCAAGGGGTTTTAATATTATGATCATAGGACCGGTATTTGCGCGGGAAGCGACGATTGCGCCTCGTCGCGATAAGACATACCTTGGCCGCGGCGTTTACGGGGGCTTTTTGCTTCTGGTCGTGAGCGCCGCTTGGCTCGTTATGAGCGGCACGCAGCAGGTCGTCGACGTCGGCGATTACGCGCGTTTCGGCTCGTCTCTCTTTATGCTTTTGGCGGCGCTTCAACTTGTAGTTGCGCTCTTTTTTGGCGCGATGCTCGCCGTGGCTGCCGTTGGGCAGGAAAAAGACCGCAAGACGCTCGTCTTGCTCCTGTTGACCCGGCTGTCGAACAGCGAGCTCGTCTTGGGCAAGTTGAGCGCGGCGCTCTTGCAGATCCTGCTCTTTATCGTCGTGTCGATCCCGATTCTATTGTTGACCGCCGCGTTAGGGGGCGTTTCGTACGGACAGGTAACGCGCGTCGTCGTTGTTACGCTCTTTGCGACGATCGCGAGCGGTTCGCTAGGTTCGTGCGTCGCACTTTGGCGCGATAAGACGTTCCAAGCGCTTTCGGCGACGATCCTCGCTCTCACGATTTGGCTTGGTTTTTGGGAAGCGGTCGGATATGGCTTGTTGAACAAGACGTGGTTCGGCGTCTCGACCGACGTAATCGCGAGCGCGGCGAGCCCATGGCGCGCGATTCTGCTGGCCGCGAAACCGGACGATTTTGGCGCCGCGGCGTCCCTCTGGGAAGGCGTCCTCAACGCGCTGACGCCGGTTTGGCCGTTCTTAGCCGTGAGCGCCGCGTTCACGATCCTGGTCAATATGGCGGCGATTATGATGGTTCGCGTCTGGAACGCCTCTCGTGAAATACTGAAAAACACGACGATCGAACAAGACACGTGGCGTCAAGAGGCGATTCAAGCGCGTCTCGATCGCAAAGCCGCGGAGCGCCGCGAGCGCGAGACGGGAGTGCGCGACGACAATCCTTACAACGACTTGACCGACAATATCTTTGCGGTCGAAGAATCGCTGGACGACGTGGAAGCGCGCGAAGGGACGACGGGCGTCGCGGTCGCGGCGCGCGAAGTTCTCGCGAAGAAGTCTGGAGTAGCGACCGAGGAATCGATCGAGACAGGCGTTGCGCCCGAGGGCAAATACACGATCGATCCGTCTATTTCTTCGATCGGCAAAGCGCGTCAGGTCTGGGACAACCCGATCCTGTGGCGCGAAATATGCACGCGCGCGTACGGCCGCAAGACCTTTATCGTGCGGATCGTCTACTTCCTCCTGTTCGTTTTAGCGGCGCTCTCGTTGCGCCAGACTTTTGCGACGTTCGCGACGCCCTCGATCGCGCAGCTCGCCGCTCCGACCTTGCCCCTTATCTTGCTCTCGATGTTCCTCTTGAACGCGCAAGCGATCGCGTCGATGACGTCGGAACGGGACTTAGGCGCGTTTCCGCTCCTGCTCGTGAGCGACCTGGAGCCGAAAGAATTCGTCTTTGGCAAATTGCTCGGCGCTTTCTACAATATGAAAGAAGCGATGATCTTCCCGCTCCTGTTGTGCGGCTATTTGGGGTACAAAGGCGCGATGGAGCCGTCGACGACCTTTTATCTCCTCGTCGGGATCCTGGTCCTCTACTTTTTCGTCGCGATGATCGGCGTCCATATCGGGCTTCAATACGAGAACACGCGCACCGCGTCGGCGACAAGCTTAGGCGTCGTCTTCTTCCTGTTCGTCGGCGTCGCGGTCTGTATCTGGACGATGCTCGCGTTTAGCGGGTCCTTCGAAGCGCAGCTGCAGCCGTTCCTTGCGTTTATGCTCGGAGGCGGGATCGGGCTCTACGTCGCTCTCGGCGCGCGCAACCCGTCCCGAGCGATCGCGCTGGCGTCCTTTACGCTTCCGCCCGCGACCTTCTACGCCGCGACAAGCTTTATGCTCGGCAAGCCGTTCCTCGTCTTCGTTGCGATCGTCGCGGCGTATTTCTTCGCGTCCCTTGCGATGTTGATCCCCGCGATCGACGAATTCGACGTAGCGACGGGCCGCTCCACCGCCGACTGAGCTTAGCGTCAGCCCAATAATAGCCAAAACCGCTCGAAAGAACCTGTGCAAAGCGTTCTTTCGAGCGGTTTTTATTTCAGTTCGGACAAGTCGACGCGCGCGAGTTCTTCCGGCGGCGACCCATTCTGGACGCAGCACGCGCGGCAGTACCGGTCCGACAAGTCGTATTCGCGGAAGGAATACGAACGCGCGTCGACTCTTTGGTCGACCGTTATCGTCGCGCCGTCGATCAAAATTGCGAAATCGTTCGGTTCGAGCGCGAGCCCGAGCCCGGTCGCTTTCATGAAGGACTCTTTCAGCGTCCAGAGCCTGCAGAAATACCGCCTCCGCGCCGCGTCTTCGAGCGCCATGAGCCGCGCGAGTTCCTCCGGATGCAGGACGCGCTCGGCGACGCTCAGTTCGACGTCGTCGATCGCGTCGACGTCGCAGCCGATTTCGTTGGCGCTCACGGCGCAGAGCGCCTGCGAGCCGGAGTGCGACAGGTTGAACCGGACGTCAGGACGCTTAAGCAAATACGGCTTGCCGCCGGGCTCTTCCGCAATCGGTTCGTCCGGGTCGAGCCCGAGTTCCGCGAGCGCGAACCGCAACAGCGCGTCGGCTCCCAGGGAGAGCCGCTTGTCTTTGTCGAACCGCAGGAAATCGATTTTTTCGCGCCTTCTTTCGCTCGTCCGTTCGTAGAGCTTCTGGAACAGGGCGCTCTCTTCAAGCGCGCCGACGTCGGCGCAGCAGATCCTAGTCGGCGTCTTCACGGTCATGGTCAATTCGTCTTGAAGTACTCGATTTCCGCGAGCAGCTTGACCATTTTGTCGAGATACTCGGGGTGCGTAAGGGGCCACGCGAACCCCAGACGGTAGAGCGCTTTGGTCGTATAGGACGTGTCGGAGCCGATACGGACGCGCAGCTGGTATTCTTCTTTCTTGGCGTCCTGACCGGCGTCAGCCGCGTCGACGCGGGCAAGGTACGCGACGAGCCCCGTGAACGCCGCGGCGTCGTTGGCGTCTTGAAGGGCGCTCTTGAAGCGCTCGACGAAGGCGTCTTTGTCGACGATCGAGACGTGCAAGCCCAGCTTATTCATCGCGTTGACGAAGTAGCCGTAGTGGACCTTATGGCAGTTCTGCGCGTGGAAGACGGTGAATTCGTCCGGCGTTCCGGCAAGGAGCACAAACGCTTTGGCGGCGTAGTCGATCGGCGAGAACTCGAGTTCCGCGTCCATCATGTCGACCGGATAGCATCCGAGCTTGCGGTATCCGAGCATCTGCTTGACGAACGCGCTCGTCGACGCGTTGACTTGGAATTCTCCGTCTTCTTCGCGCGCCGTCAAGTTGCCGAGCCGAATAATCTTGCCGCGGATCTTGCCGCGCGACGTCGCGTCGATAATCGCTTGTTCTGCTAAGTACTTCGAGTAGACGTACTTGTTCGGCAACGCCTGCCCGACGTTCAAGCAGTTCTCGGCAAATTTGAAGTCGAGCGGGACGTTCCCGTCGACCGATTCGCCGGCGACGCTGAGCGAGGACGCCTGCACGAGCTTCGCGCCGGTCTTTTCGGCAAGCCGGACGAGCGGTTCGACGCCCCCGAAATTATCCTCAACGCTCGCGTCCCCTTTGACATAGCGCCTGAAATTGCCGGCGCAGTTGACGATCGTGTCGAATCGATACGCCGCTAATTTTTTGTCGACGTCGGGGTCGCCCAGTTCGCCCTCGACAACGGCGACGCGCTTGTAGAAGCTCTCTTGGAACCAGGTTCCAAAACGGCGCTTCATAATCGTTTCGAACCGCTCTTTTGCCGCTCGCCCGTTCTTCTTGCGCACGACGCAGACGACGGCGCCGTCGGTCGTCGTCAGGAGTTCCTTGAAGACGTAGCTGCCGAGGAACGACGTAACGCCGGTCAGAAGGACGTCCCCGACGCCGGCGTTGCCGATAGCGTCAAGATTCGCGGGCGCGTTGTATTCGAGCGCCGAATAATCGTACTTCTCCTTTTCAGCTCCGGAGGGCGCGAAGACGTCGGTCGTCTTTCGCTGCTGTACGAATACGGCAAGCAGCCGAGGGGTCGGGTTGTCGAACAGGTTCTTGTAGGTGATCGAGAACCCCGCGGCCTTTGCTTTGACGAGCGCTTGAACGGCGGAAATCGAGGCGCCGCCAATTTGGAAGAAGTCGTCGTCCGCATAGACCTTGTCGAGGTGAAGGACGTTCTCAAAGATTTCGCAGAACGCGGATTCCGTATCGTTTTCCGGTTCGAGTCCGGTTTTTATCGCGACTTGCGCCGGCTTCGGCAATTTGCGCTGGTCGACTTTGCCGTTCGAGGTCGTCGGAATCGCGTCCAGCTGGGTCGTCACGGCGGGGACCATGTAGGGCGGCTTCTTCGACCTGACGTACGCGTTCAGCGCGTCGGCGTCGATCGGAGAATCGCCCACGACGAACGCCGCTATATACTTGCCGCCCGAGGGGTTGTCGAACGCTTGAACCGTCGCGTTCCTGACGCCCGGGAAATCTCGGACGATCTGCTCGATTTCGGTCAGTTCGACGCGATTTCCTCGAATCTTCACTTGGCTGTCGCGTCGCCCGACGAAGTCGAAGTTGCCGTCGGTCAGTTGGCGCGCGACGTCGCCGGTGCGGTACATACGCTCGTAGCCGGGCTTGTCGCTGAACGGATTGCTGACAAAAACTTTTGCCGTCCTTTCGGGTCGTTGGAAGTATCCCCGCGCCAGCTGGCCGCCGGAGACGCACAGCTCGCCGCACGCGCCAAAGGGCAGCCTGTTCCCGAATTTGTCGACGACGTACAACTTGGTGTTCCAGTTCGGCAAGCCGATCGGCTGATACGCGCTCTCGTCCTGAATGCGATAGAGGGTAACGTAAGCGAGCGTTTCGCTTGGTCCGTAGCCGTTATAGCACGCGACGTTTTTCGGCGGTTCGAACGGGATGAGCTTTTCGCCGCCAATGATCATATTCTTCAAGGTCGGGCATTTTGTCGCTGAGCAGAAGGACCGCGCAAGCTGCGTCGTCAGGAACCCGTTCGTTATCTTGTTCGCGCAGTAGAACTCTTCGAGTCGGTCGACGTCGAGCCTCGTGTCGTCGGGCACGATGAAGAGCGCGGCTCCGGTCGTCAGGGCCGCGAAAATATCCATAATGCTCGCGTCGAATCCGAAACTAGCGCTCGCCGCAATGCGCGACCCTTGCGCAATTTCGGAGGCGCGCGTGTGGTAATGTTCGAAACAGACGACGTTGCGGTGTTCATGCACGCTCCCTTTGGGCGTCCCTGTCGTGCCGGACGTATATGTAACGACGAGCGCGTTTTCCGGCGTTATCTCAACGCCGGTCGGCTTAGCGTCGAGCAGCGCGGCGATCTCGTCGGTATAGAGGACGTGTCCGCGGTAATCGCCGACAAGACGGAACAGCTCGCGGTCGACGATAAGAAGTTTCGAGCCGATATCCTTGATCATCAAGGCGAGCCGTTCCCTCGGATAGGACGGATCGAGCGGTTGATACGCGGCGCCGGATTTCAGGACGCCCATCGCGCCGATCGGCATAAACTCGTTTCTCGGCACGAGTATCGAGACGAATTCGTCGCGTCCGACGCCCTTGTCGACGATATAGGCGGCGAGTTTGTCGGTAATGGCGTCAAGTTCTTTATAGGTAAAAGCGGCGCTTTTGAAGGAGACGGCGAGTTCGTCGGGGAATTTCTCGACCTGTTCTCGGAAGAGCTCGACGACGTTTTTCGAATCGTCGTACTCGTTTTCCGTCTGGTTGAACGCGTCCATTTCCGCTTCTGTTTCGGACGTAAGGAGAGAGACGTTCGACAGTTTCGAACAGCGCAGGAATTCCGAAAGCGCTTTATCGAACGAGCGCGCAAAGGTCTCGATGAATTTTTCTGTAAAGAGCGCCCCGTCGTATTCGAGCTTGTAGACAAATTTGCCCCATTCGAGCTGGACCTGGAACGCAATCGGCGCTTTTTTATCGGAAAGGGGCGGAACGATATATTCGCAAGGGCTTTCGCAGAACTCGTTGAAGTTGAAATCGTCCCCTCGGTAAATGAAGACGACGTCGTTCTTAACTTCGTAATTGCGCGTCAGTTCCGCAAACGAATAGACGTCGTTAGCCTTGCTGTCGGTCAGCTGCTTGGAGATCTCGCGCGTTAAGCTGACGGGCGTCTTTTTCTCAATGTCGACGACCAACGGCAGGGTCTTGACGAGCAGCGCGACGGTATTGAGCGTTCGCGAGTCGGTGCGGCCGTCGTAAATCGTATTGAAGACGGCGCTGTCGCTTGCGTTGTATTTCGCGAGCGTGAATCCGAAGACGGAACAGAGCAAGCCGTTGACGTTCAAGTTGTTCTTCTTGCAGAAATCGAGCGTTTTTTCGGCGAGCGCTTCGCTTTGGCCGATCACGAGCCGCTTGGTCCCTTTGACCGCGCGATCCGGATGGACGTCCGGTATAGGCAGGCAGTCGGTTTCGACATTTTCGAACAAGGCGTCGTAGAACGCGATCGCGTTGGCGTACGTTTCGCGCTGACGCTTGTTCTGCTCGAGCGCGGCGACTTCATATCCGGAGAAGCGTTCCTGTTCGATCGTTTCTCCGGCGTACGCTTTTTGGAAATCGTTGACAAGAATGGCGACGCTCGCCTTGTCGGCGATCATATGATGGACGTCGAAGAACAAGTAGAATTCAGAGCCCTTGTTCGCTCGAATCAGTTTAGCGCGGAAGAGCCGTCCGTTCTGGAGGTCAAACGGCTGGACGAGCTCGTCTTGGATCGCGTCGAACGAGTCGACTTCGAGCAGTTCGACTTCTGAAGGGTCGAAGACGCGCGAATCGTCCCTCTTTTGCCGAATATTTCCGTCCTCGTTCGTGAAGAAGACGGTCATCAGGTACTGGCGCGCGTTGATCGTCTTCACGATCGCCTCTTTCAGCTTCGCGTCGTTTAGGGTCGGGTCTAATCTGAGGACGAGCGGTATGTTATAGGCGTCGCTCTTGGGATTCTTCTGGCTTTCGATGTAGACGCCCTCTTGCGTCTTCGTGAGCGGATAATCGTCGAGGACGTCGAACGTTTCTTTTGTTCCGGCGTTTGCGAGGATAAAACGTTCGAGCTTTACGACCGTATCGTGTTCTTGAATATCCTTGATTTGGATCGCGATTCCGAATTCATCGGCGAGGAGCGCGTTAAGCTCGAGGATTTTGCGCGAGCTGAGCCCTGCGGCGTAGAGGGACGTGTGGACGCCGAATTCTTCGGTTCCGACGACCTTGGCGACTTTGTTGAAGATCTTCTGCTGCGTTTCCGTTTGCGGCTTGGCGGCGTGTTCGACCTTTTGCTCCGGTTTGGGGAGCTTGCGCTTATCGACTTTTCCGTTGACGTTGAGCGGGATTTCGTCGACGCGCATCGTTACGGCGGGGATCATATGCTCGGGCTTCTCGTCGGCGATAAACGCGTCGAGTTCGTTGAAGTCAAGCGTTGCGGCGCCGACGACGTATGCGGCGATGAATTGACCGCCATGGTCGTCGTCAAACGCTTGAACCGTAACGTCGTCCACGCCGGGGAACTTACGAATTGCCTGTTCGATTTCGGCGAGTTCGACGCGGAACCCTCGGACTTTGACCTGGCTGTCGCGGCGCCCGATGAAATCGATTTCGCCGTTCAGTTGGAGCCGAACGACGTCTCCCGTCTTGTACATACTTTCGTAATGCGGGTCGTCTAGAAACGGGTTCGTAACAAACGATTCCATCGTCTTTATCGGGTGGCGCCAATATCCCGCTCCGACTTGACAGCCCGCGACGCACAGCTCGCCGCACGCGCCCGGCGGAAGGAGTCGGTCGGACTTGTCGACGACGTATAGTTTCGTATTCCCGCTCGGCTTGCCGATCGGCTGCGTCGGCGAATCGTCGGTAACAAGACGGCTGCACACGTACCCGATCGTTTCGCTCGGTCCGTACCCGTTGATGAACCGGAACCCCTTAGGAACCGCGAGCGGCACGAGCTTTTCGCCGCCGACAAGGAAGCTCTGCAGGGTCGTCGACTGGGTCTTCTGGACGAAGAGTCTGCCGACTTGGGTCGTCATGAACCCGTGCGTTATCTCGTTGGCGCAGTAGAATTCGTCGACTTTTTCGAGATCGTGCCTGATTTCGTCCGGTATGACGTAGAGCGCGGCGCCCGCCATCAGGGTCGTGAAGACGTCCATAACTCCGGCGTCGAATCCAAACCCAGTGTGCATCGCTATCCTGGAGTTCTCGTCGAAGCCCATAATGGCGCGATGGTTGTGGTAGAACCCGACGATGTTCCTGTTGAGCAAGACGCAGCCTTTCGGCTTGCCGGTCGTGCCGGAGGTGTAGATCAGGACAAGGAAGAAGTCCGGCTTGGCGTACGAATGGAAGTTAGGGTCTGCCGGCAGGTCGTCAATTTCGTCGGTATAGAGGACGGGTCCGTCATATTCGTCGAGCAAATTGCGGAGCGACCGATCGCAGACGAGCAGCTTGGCGCCGCTGTCTTTGACCATATAGTTCAGCTGTTCTTTTGGGTAGGTCGGGTCGAGGGGCAGGTACGCGGCGCCCGATCGCACGACGCCCCACGCGCAAACGGCCATCGAGTCGTCGCGCGGCACGAGAACTGCGACGAATCGGTCCCTTCCGATACCTTTTCTTGCGATAAACGCGGCGATTTTTTTCGTGAGCGCGTCGAGTTCGCCGTACGTATGGGTCCTGTCGCCATAGACGACGGCGACGGCGTTTGGATCGCGCGCGACGGCGTCTTTGAACAGCCCGACGACCGTCCTCGAACGGTCGTATTCTCTTTCCGTCGCGTTGAATTGGTCGATGAAGGCGCGGTCGTCCTCGGTCGTCAAGTCGATTTCCTCGAGCGTCTCGGCAGACAGTATGCCTCTGACAATCNNGCCTCTGACAATCTGCATATATGCCGACGCGAATTGACGAACGTATTCTTCCGAATAGAGGTCGTCTCGGTAACTGACGCAGAGCGTTCGCTCAGATTGAGTCTTGAAGATTTGGAAATCCAGCTTGGCGATCGGGTCGAGCGAATGGAGTTCGGCGATCGTTCCTTCGACGGAATTGACGACCGGCGGGTCGAGCAGGGCGCCTTGGCAGACGAATTTGACGTCGGACGAAATCGAGCGCCGTTCGGCAAGTTCGACGAACGAGGCGTCGTCGTGGCTCATCGTTTCCAGGTATCGCGTCTTGACGTACTTGACGTAATCGGCGACAGTCAGGGCGTCGTCAATTTGGAAATAGAGCGGGAAAGTTCGGACGAACATACCGGACGCGTTGTCGAGCCGCTTGCCGCGTCGGCCGCTGCTCACGCTGGTAAAGAGCGCGTCGCTCTGGTAGGTGAATTTGGCGAGCGCGTAGGCGAACGCCGCGAGAAAGACGACGTTCTCGGTCGTCTCGTTGGCGGAGACGATCCTCTCGAGGGCGTCGTCGTCGACGTCGAGCCGGATTTGGAACCGGCGTTTCTTGCCGGGACGCTGAGAATGCAGGTCGGGCATGAGGTTCGTCGCGCCTTCGACGCCGCTCAGCAGCTTGTCGAAAAAGTCGTACGATTCTTGGAGCTCCTTGCTCTGTTCGTGCTCGCGCTCCAGACGCGAATAGTCGAAGATCGTCTTCTCTTCGGGCGTGAGCTCTTCGCCTCGATACGCCTGATCGAGCGCTTTGTTGACAAGCATGAGGGTTCCGCCGTCAAAGACGAGGCGGTGCGCGTCGAAAAGAAGATAGACGTTTCGTTCGGTCTTGACGAGTTCCGCGCGCGCCAACGCGCCCATATTGAGCTTGAAGGGGCGAATGAACGACGCCTTTTTCTCGGCGTACTCCTCTTCGGTCAGTTCGAAATAGTCGGTTTTGGGGGCCCCGTTAGCGAGCAGAACCATGGTCGGAACGTCGTTGCGGATCCGCAGACGCGTGGAAAAAGACGCGTAGCGTGCAAAGACCGCGTCGAGCGCCTGCGCAAGTTGGCGCGCGTCGAGCTGGTCGGCGGGAAAGACGTATTCGAACGGAGAGTTATACGCGGTGTTCTCCGCGTCTTTTATACTCTCCAAGTAGACTCCCGTCTGGCTGTGGGTGAGGGGAGCTTCGTCAAGTATTTCAAATGAGTTCAGTCTTTCGACGTCCATTACGTTCGCCTTCTTTCTGTCTGCGCGAAGCGCGCGCTTCGCTCGTCTGTTTGCCCGTGTATGATACCATTTTTGAACGGTGTTGTTTA
>MTKW01044637.1_pt1 | contig 10623 bp, 9 predicted proteins | sample 1042761 | NCBI WGS metagenome assembly MTKW01 (sample SAMN06205366, study PRJNA360243) | anaerobic digester metagenome | biome: Wastewater treatment plant; feature: Anaerobic digester sludge; material: sludge; isolation source: anaerobic digester fed with sludge from wastewater treatment plant ...
GCATCCGAATATGGCGTTTGCCGCGATCTTGATGAACGCTCTCAAACCGAAGACGAAACGACTCGCTCTGATGGGGTCTTACGGCTGGGCAACGCAGATCGAAAAAACGATGAAGGCACTTCTGTCCGGAATCAAAGCCGAGTGGCTCGACAGCGTCCTGATCAAGGGGCTGCCGGTCGATGAAGAATTGGAACAGATAGACAATCTGGCCGATCAATTGGTCAAGGAAGTCAACGCACTAGTCGGAAAGTAACGTATCTTTTAGATAGTCATTGAGGCCGTCGGCGTGTTTTTTAAAACGCACCACGGCCTTTTTTGCGTCGTCTTCCGTTTCGACAAAGAAGGTATAGTGCGCCGTAAAACGCCCCTTTTTCGCCTGGCCGATACTGACGATGTAGCCGTGATCGGCCTCACGATAGTAGGCACCGCTGAGATCGTTGGCGTCGTATGCCTGGCGGTACGGGCCGGCGTTTTCTTTGAGCCATTCGAGCTCCGACGGTTTCAGTTGGTTTTCGAGTGACGCGAGTACCTGTTTACCTTCGTCGCTCAAGATGTAGGCGATACGCCTTTTGCCGGAGACATCCGTCTCGGAGAGCTCAATGGTGGAGACAAGTTTAGACGCCTGTGTGCTGTTCAGCGCTTCCTGAAAAGCGAAATAATCCATGCTGAGTCCTGAGAGGACGAGGGTGACCAGGAGTCCGAAAGGCACCGGTTCCGTCTCGGCGATATAGGCGAGCAGTAGCAGCCGATTTTTCGCGGGCAGATCATTCACGGTGACCACCTGTTTCACGATTCAGCTCGTCGTACGACTCCTGCATGAACTGCATGCGGTAGAGTTGGGCGTACTGGCCGCCTGCTTCGAGAAGCGCCTCGTGCGTACCCGACTCGATCACCTTGCCGTCTTCGATCACGAGAATCCGGTCGGCGTTCCGAATTGTCGACAAGCGGTGGGCGACGACGATCATCGTTCGGCCCTGCCGGATCGTCTCGATCGCCTGTTGCACAGCGTGTTCCGTCTCCGTATCAATTGAAGCCGTCGCTTCGTCCAGTAAGAAGAACGCCGGATCGGCGATGACAGCTCTGGCAAACGAGATCAATTGTTTTTCACCGGTCGAGAGACGTCCGCCGCCCTCACCGACTTCAGTGTCGTAGCCGCGCTCGTGCCGCATGATGAACTCATGTGCCGAGACGAGTTTCGCGGCGTTTACGATCTCTTCATCGGTCGCTTCGAGACGACCGAAGCGGATGTTGTCGGCGATCGTGCCGGAGAAAAGGTGCGGCGTCTGCAGGACGTAGCCGAGATGCTCATGCAGCCAGGGGAGAGGGCGTTCGCGGTAATCGACGCCGTCGATTAAGATCTGGCCGCGACTCGGTTCGTAGAAGCGGCAGAGCAAGTTGATGATCGTCGACTTACCGGCGCCGGTCTCACCGACCAGAGCGATCGTCTGTCCAGGCTCGATATCCAGATTGAATTGGTTGAGCACGACCTCGTTTTCTTTGTACCAGAAACTGACGTCTTTGAAAGAGATGCGTCCTTCGATCTCAGGCCACGGCATTTCGCCCTCGCCGTCTTTCTCGCCGTACCGTTCGATGACTTCCGGCCTGTCGACAAGATCGCTCTCTTCGGAGAGCAGGTGCATAACACGTTCAGCCGCCGCCTGAGCCGACTGCAGATCCCTAAAGACGCGCGCGACGTGGCGGATCGGTTCCCATAGGCGCATCGTGTAGATGAAGAAGGCGTACAGGGTACCGATCTGCATCAGGCCCTGTTCCATGCGCTGACCGCCGACCGTGAGGACGACGGCAGCTGCGACGGCACCGAGCAACGAGATGATCGGCAAAAAGATGGCCGAGAGTTTTCCGGCTCTGACGCTGTGGGTGTAGAGTTTCGTCGCCGTCTCTTCAAATTCTTCGGTGTTCTTTCGTTCACGGTGCAACGTCTTCGTCGTCCTCGCACCCATGATCCCTTCATTGAATTCACCGGTCAGTTTCGAGTTCTCACGTCGGATTTCTCTTTGCACCTTAAGTAAGATACGTTGGAAGAGTATCGAGACGACGAACAAAACAGGAATGATCAAAAGGGAGAGGATCGCGAGGTGCCAATCCATGATAAACAACATGATCATGATCGCGATGATCGACGCACCGCCCCAGAAGATATCAACGAGACTCCAGGCGACGACTTCGGCGAGGCGCGACGTGTCGGCGATCAGGCGCGAGATGATCCAGCCGACCGGCGTCCGGTCGTAGTACGAAAACGACAGTTCCTGGAGTTTCTTGAAACCTTCTTCGCGGATCTGGTGGCCGACCTCGACTTCGATGCCGCCTGCGACTTTCAGGAAGAACTTCGTACCGATGCCCTGCATCAAGACGACAAAGAGAAACAAGATGCCGTAGACGACAAGGCCTTCTTTCGTTCCCTTTGCGATAAAGTGATCGATCGCATAGCGCGTCATCAGGGGCGAGATATTGTCGAAGACGGCGACCCAGGCCATCACGACAAAGAGCCAGATAAAGTGTTTTTTCAACGGCTTGGCGAGCTTAAAGAAGCGCGACCAGGTGTCGGTCGAAAATGACTGGTTGTAATCGTAATCGTCACGCCAGTTCATTATTCTTCCTCCATATAAGCCCGCTGGATGTCATAGACGCGGCGGTAGAGACCGTCGCTTTCCAGTAGCGATTCGTGCGTACCGGACTGACTGATGCGGCCGTCTTTCAATACGATAATCTTGTCTGCGTGCATCAGGGTTGAGATGCGGTGCGAGACGATGAACGTCGTGATCTCTTTTTCCCTCTCCTTCATCGCGCGTCGAATCTCTCTATCCGTCTCCATATCGACGGCAGACAGGGAATCGTCAAACACGATGATCGGGCAGGAGCGAATCAGGGCACGGGCGATCGTCAGCCGCTGTTTTTGGCCGCCGGATAAGGTGACGCCGCGTTCGCCGACGACTGTATCGTAGCCGGATTCAAACTGCTGAATCTCTCGGTGCAGCTTGGCTGTCTTCGCCTGATGACGTACATCGTCATCGGTCGCTTCCGGCCGCGGCATACGGATATTCTCCATGATCGTACGCGAATAGACGAACGGCTCTTGCAAAATCATGCCGATCTGGCGGCGCAGACTCTCTCTCGAGATCTCGGTTGAATCAACGCCGTCGAAGCGGATCTTGCCGCTCGTCGGCTCGTAGAGCCGTTGCAATAGTAAAAGAAGCGATGACTTGCCGGAACCGGTCGGTCCCAAAATGCCGAGCGTCTGACCTTTTTTGACGCTAAAGCTGACATCTTCCAAGACGGGACGCGGATCGTCTTCGTAGGCAAAATTAACCTTTTCGAATTCGACTTCACCGAAGAGCAGAGGATCGAGGAGATCTTCATCCTTCGGTTCCGGTTTTTCGTCCAGGATCTCTTTCAAGCGGTCGAAAGAGATCTGCATCTTGCCGGCATCGGCCAGAAGCCGTGCGAGTCCGCGCAAAGGAAAAGTCAGATTCTCGGAATAAGAGATGAAGATCAACAGGGTACCCAATGAGATCTGGTTGTCGATCACCATGATCGCGCCGAAGATGATCACAGCAGCGAGCTGAGCGAATGCTAGAAAATCGGAGAACATCCAGAAATTCCCCATGATACGGAACTGTTCATGAGCGACGCGGTTCAATTCGTTGTTCTTGACACCGAACTTCTCGATCTCATACTCGGTGCGATTGAAGGCACGTACGACACGAACCCCGGTCACGTTCTCTTGCAAGACGGTCGAAATCTCACCTTCGGCCTCGTCCCAGACACGAAACGCGTAACGGCGTTTTTTGAAGTAGATCCAGGATGAGATGAAGAGAATCGGTGTTGAAGCGATGGCGACCAGAGCCATCGTCGTATTGAGTCGGAACATCAGGACTGTGGCGACGATAACCAAAGCCAGACAGCGCACGATCTCCGATAACTGCATTTGAAAGAAGCGGCGAATCTGCTCGACATCCGACGTGCAGCGCTGCACGAGATCGCCCGTCTGCGCACGCTTGTGATAGGAGAAGGGAAGACGCTGCAAATGCGAAAACAAGCGCATCCGCATCTTTAACGCACCCGTTTCTGAATATCGCGTGATCAGGGAGTTATTCAGGTAGGAGAAGAAGCCGTCGAGACCGAACAAGACGATGATCACGACGCCAAAGATCCAGAGATTTTGCAACAGATAGGTGCGGTCGCCGAGCATGCCGAACAGCCGGTCGATAAAGGTGGGGAGCTCGGACGCATTGTCGAGCAATACGCGGTCGACGAGAAATCCGACGACAAGCGGAATCAAAAGCACCATGATCGCGGCGCCGAGCGTTGCCGCAAGTGATACGAAAAGCCGGGAAAATTCCCCCTGATAAAAGGCAAGCAATTCGCGCCAAGCGAACCGCTGCTTTGTTTTTTTCGGCGCATCAGACATCAGGGCATATTATAGCGCAATTAAGAGGCGAGCATTTCTCCAACGCGGATATCGTCCTCTCATCTTTGGGCTTTCCGTTATAATGAAAAAAACACTAAGGGGAGACTATTATGGCTACGGTTCTGGTGACAGGCGGTGCAGGCTATATCGGCAGCCACACGGTGACAGTATTGCTTGAAAAAGGCTACGAGGTGGTCGTCGTCGACAATCTATCGAACAGCCGGATGGAAGCGGTGCGCCGCATCGAGACGCTTTGCCAACGCGATTTTACCTTTTTTCAGACTGATGTAACGGATAAAGATGCGATGGATCGGGTGTTTCGTCAGCAACCGATCGATGCCATCATCCATTTCGCCGGTCTCAAAGCAGTCGGCGAATCGGTGGAAAAACCGCTCGAATACTACCGAAACAATATCGACTCGACCTTGACCTTGCTCGAGTTGATGGACAAATACGATGTGAAGTGTTTCGTCTTTTCTTCCTCGGCCACCGTCTACGGTGCGCCCGAGTCGGTGCCGATCAAGGAGGATGCGTCGCTCGGTGCGATGAATCCCTACGGCAGAACGAAGCTGATGCAAGAGGATATCCTGCGCGATCAGGTGAAGGCGAGACCGGATTGGTCGGTCGCCCTGCTTCGTTACTTCAACCCGATCGGTGCGCATCCGAGCGGACTACTCGGTGAAGATCCGAGAGGAATTCCGAACAACCTGCTGCCTTACATAGCACAGGTCGCGGTCGGTCGCCTCGATCAATTGTCGGTGATGGGTAACGACTACGAGACGAAGGACGGTACCGGCGTCAGAGACTATATCCATGTGATGGATCTGGCCGAAGGCCATGCCGCCGCCCTCGAGTACGTCTGCCGACATCAAGGTGTTGAAGCGATCAATCTCGGCACCGGAACGGGCTACAGCGTGCTCGAGATCGTCGATGCCTTCGAAGCAGCGTCCGGTAAAACGATCAAGAAGGCCTTCGTGCCGCGCCGGCCGGGAGACATCGCTGTTTCCTATGCCGATCCAACCAAGGCCAAGACGCTTCTCGGTTGGAGCGCTTCACGGTCACTGCAGGAAATGTGTGGCGATGTCTGGCGCTTCCAGTCGCAAAACCCGGAAGGTTACGCTAAAGGAGGCACTCCTTGATCGACGTCATCTTGGTAATCATCTTTTTGATCATTTGTTACCTGTCATATAAAAGAGGATTTGTCGCAACGTTTTTGACGATCGTCTCCGGCATCTTCTCCCTGATCGTCGTCTACGCGCTGGCAAGCCCTGTCGCCGGCTGGCTTAAAGACTCCGGTCTCTTTGACGGGTTTACGAACAGTGTGCGGGATTCCGTCGCGGGAAAACTCGGCGAGACAGGTGGCTCCATTGTCGGCGCTCTGACCGGCATCGGTCTGCCCGGCCCTTGGAGTGATCGGATTGCAGCGGAAAGTGCCGCATCTTCGCTGAGCGCCGCTACCTACGTCGCTGAGCGTCTGACCGAGCTTTTGGCCGGTGTACTCGCCATCGTCCTTTTGTTTGTCTTCTTGCAGATCGTCGTGCGGTTCTTCTTAAAGCGTATCGCCAAAGGCATCAATAAGATCCCGATCGTCGGAACGGTCAATCGTATCAGCGGACTGCTTCTCGGTGGACTCTGGGGGCTCTTGTTAATCTACCTCGTCTCCTTGTTGATATCCGCCTTGTCACCGGCAGTGCCGCTGTTTGGGGAGTGGATGAATCAGTCGTCTGTGCTCAAATATATGGCACAGACGCCGCTCTTCATGCGCGCTTATGATGCGATCGCGAGTAAACCTAAATAAGCGCAGAAAACGAGAAGTTGTGATCGCAGAAGGCACGTGAGTGGTCGCCGTCTGGTGCGACCGTCAAACGCCTTCGGCCGATGAAAAAACGAAAGATGGAAAAAGATATGAAATAATCGTCAATGAGAAAGATCAAGGTCGGCTGGCTTCTCGCCGCGATCCTTATATTCAGCATGTTGGTGCCCGTCTCGACGTATGCTGAGAAAGAAGATCGGCCGGACGACACTACATACGTGGAAGAAGTTCAGCCGCTTCGTATGCGCTTTTCAGAATCGTACGCGGTGATCGAGGACGGTCTCTTTTATTTGAACGGTAACGGTTTTCTGCACTTCTACGATCGAGTGGAGGACACATCGGTCATCGTATGTAGGCGTACCGATTGCCGCCATGGCAAAGATGATGATTATGATGCGGATCTGCAAGGCGTACAGACCATATTTGTCGTCGCTGAAAAACTCTATACAATAGAGCGAGCGTACGATCCCGCGGCGGACGATGTGGTCGCCAGGGTCGTTTCATCGAATCTCGATCGTTCCGACCAGACCGTCTTGATGCATGAAACCGGCGTGACGATCTCCTCGGTGCTTTTTAATGAGACGACACTTTTTGGTGTGATGACGTTTGTCGAAATCGAAAAACCGGGGCCGATCGGGCAACCTGATTTGCCGACGGGACGCGCTTCGCACCTGCTCTTTTCGCTCGACCTCGATACCGGAACTTATCGGGAGCTCGCCTCTTTTCCGTGGCAGCATTCATCGAGTATGCAACTATGTGGACTTTCGGGATCGAAGCTTTACTTCGTACGGCAGGATGCGTCGGAGAAGACATATGAAGCTGGATCTTTTGATTACTCGCCGGCCGCACTGAAACTGTATCGTGGCCAATTCGCTTTTGTCGATCTCGCATCGCACGAGATGACGCCCGTGTTCCTCGAAACGGAACCGGTGCCCTGGCTGTCCATCGCTTACCTGAGAGACGGTTCGATCTATTTTTATGACCGGCGTGAGCCTGAAAACTATGCGAGTCCGCGCGATTTGAAACGACTCGATCTTTCGACAAATCTGATCGAGATGGTCTTATCGCCTGAAGACAACCTCCGCCAATGGGGGGATGATTTCTTTTTCATCGATAAAGAAGATCTGAAAGCGTATCATGTGAATCTCATATCCGGCGAGAAGAAGGTGATCGAGCAGGCGGACTTCACACCGTATGCTTTTGTCGAATACGAGCCGTTTCCGTTGATCGTCGCGCTGAAGAAGCTCCCCGACGACAGACAGTGGGAGGCGGTTCGACTCGATAGAGAATCGTTTTTGAACGGTACATTCGATCGGGCGTCGGGCAGGTACGCCTTGGAGGAGCCACTGGACGACTGAGCCGATCTGCGCGCATTTTTCCTTGTACGGGAAACTTCAAAATAGTTCACAATTTGTACCCTTGACAAAGCTTTTTGCGGTTCGTATAGTGGTGTTGTTAGCACTCGCTTGTTCCGAGTGCTAAACTATGTAGAAATCACTAAGCAGGAGGGTTTGCATGAAAATGAAACCATTGGCCGATCGGGTCATCGTGAAGATGCTGGAGGCTGAAGAAACGACAAAGGGCGGTATTGTGCTGCCTGGTTCCGCCAAGGAAAAACCTCAGGTCGCCGAGATTGTTGCGGTCGGCCCGGGTGGTGTGGTTGACGGTAAAGACGTGATCATGGAGGTCGAAGTCGGCGATCATGTTCTGTTGTCGAAGTACGCGGGCACCGAAGTGAAGGTGGACGGCGTCGAATACACAATTCTGAGACAAAGCGACATTCTGGCTATTGTCGAGTAAATACAACGTAGAGTTTAAAGATTCCCGGAGGAATACATGGCAAAAGATCTGAAATATCAGGAAGACGCTAGAAAATCGCTTGAGATCGGCGTCAATAAACTGGCGGATACAGTCCGCATTACGATGGGTCCGAAAGGCAGAAACGTCGTACTCGATAAGACGTACGGCGCTCCTTTGATCACGAACGACGGTGTGACGATCGCACGTGAAATCGAACTGGAAGACCGTTTTGAGAACATGGGTGCGCAGCTTCTGAAAGAAGTCGCGACCAAGACGAACGACGTGGCCGGTGACGGCACGACGACGGCGACATTGCTTGCGCAGGCGATCATCAGAGAAGGTCTGAAGAATATCGCCGCCGGTGCAAACCCGATTATCCTGCAGCGCGGCATCATGAAAGCCGTTGACAAAGCCGTCGACGCGATCAAGGCGAACGCCAAAGAAGTGGCCGGCAAAAACGACATCACGCGTGTCGCAGCGATCTCGGCAAACGATGAAGAGATCGGTGAGATGATCGCCAATGCGATGGAAAAAGTGACCGCCGAAGGCGTGATCACGGTCGAAGAGTCCCAGACGATGGGTACCGACCTCGAAGTCGTCGAGGGCATGCAGTTTGACCGCGGTTATATCTCCGCCTACATGGTGACCGATACGTCGAAGATGGAAGTCGTCTATGACGATCCGCTGATTCTTATCACGGATAAGAAAATCTCGAACGTGCAAGAGATTCTGCCACTGCTCGAAGAAGTCGTACAGGGTGGCAAACGCCTCATCATCGTCGCCGAAGACGTCGAAGGCGAAGCCCTCTCGACCATTATCCTGAATAAACTGCGCGGCACATTCCACTGTGCAGCGGTGAAAGCCCCCGGCTTCGGTGATCGTCGTAAGGAAATGCTCCAGGACATCGCGATTCTGACGGGCGGCAAGGTCATCTCCGAAGAACTCGGCATGGACCTCAAAGAGACCAAGATGGAAGATCTCGGTAAAGCGCGCCAGGTCAAGATCACGAAAGAGCACACGATCATCGTGGACGGCGCCGGTGATGCCGAACAGATCAAAGCGAGAGTCAGCACGATCAGAAACCAGATCGAAGAGACGACCTCGGACTTCGACCGTGAAAAACTGCAGGAGCGTCTGGCCAAACTGGCCGGCGGCGTCGCTGTGATCAAGGTCGGTGCTGCGACGGAAGTCGAGATGAAAGAAAGAAAACTGCGCATTGAAGACGCGCTGTCCGCGACGCGTGCCGCCGTGGAAGAAGGCATCGTGGCCGGTGGTGGTACCGCCTACATGAACGCCATCGAGAAAGTCAGCGAACTGTTGAGTGACGTCAAAGGTGACGTCAGAACAGGTGTGGCCATCGTCCTGCGTGCACTCGAAGAACCGGTGCGCCAGATCGCGACCAACGCCGGCTTTGACGGCTCAGTCGTCTGCGAGAAAGTGAAAAACAGCGACGTGGGCGTCGGCTACGACGTGATGACCGAGTCTTACGTCAGCATGATGGAGCAAGGCATCGTCGACCCGGCGAAGGTCACCCGTTCCGCGCTGCAAAACGCTGCTTCGATCGCTTCCATGGTCCTCACGACCGAAGCCATCGTGGCTAACATCCCCGAGCCGGAGCCGGCACCGCCGATGCCGGGCGGAGGCATGTACTAAGCCGTAACAAGCCGCTATAAAGCATAATAAAAAAGCCGCCGCTGACGTGTTGTCGCGGCGGTTTTTTTATCCGTCGTAATTTTTCGCTGCCGGGTGGCGGCAAAACAGTTTATTATGTTAGTAAGAAGAAGGGAGTGGTTGCCGATGAAACGAACGATTATCACGATAAGCCGCCAGTATGGAAGCGGCGGTAGGCAGGTCGGGGAGAAAGTCGCTGCCGCCTTGAACATACCGTTTTACAATCACAACCTGATCGATTTGGTCGCGTATGAAACGGGACTTGCCTCGGAGTACATTGCGAACTGGGAAGAACAGATATCAAGTCCGAGGCTGTGGGGTGTGCCGGTGTTCGGCGGGATCGCACCGCCGATGATTGAAGGGGCTTACTACACGAACGAAGACCGCATGTTCGCGGCGCAGAGCAAGATCATTAAAGACATCGCAAGCAAGGGATCGGCGGTTATCGTCGGGCGTCTAGCCGATTATCTCCTGGCAGATGATCCCGATCTTCTGTCCGTCTATATCTATGCCGATGAGAAGGTACGGACGATGCGCATTTGGCAAGAATACGGAGCGCGCGACGAGACGGAAGCGATGAGCCATCTGAAAGCGATCGATAAGAACCGTGCCGCCTATATCCGAAAATACGCCCAGCGCGATTGGGACGATTACAAAAACTATCACCTGATGATCAACAGCGGACGCTTCGGTATTGAGACATCGGCTGCGACGATCGTCGCGGCCGTAAGAGGCTGAGCCGTCTCGATCGCTTGGCGCTTATGATAGAATCATGGCCAATACCGAGGGTGAGAAACGAACGACAACGATGGATGATGCAAGCCCCCTGATACGTGCTAGATACACGTATACCGTGATCGGTACGGATACCGACATATTAGACCGTCTGACCTGGCAGGCACTATTTTCC
>MTKW01003461.1_pt1 | contig 10622 bp, 10 predicted proteins | sample 1042761 | NCBI WGS metagenome assembly MTKW01 (sample SAMN06205366, study PRJNA360243) | anaerobic digester metagenome | biome: Wastewater treatment plant; feature: Anaerobic digester sludge; material: sludge; isolation source: anaerobic digester fed with sludge from wastewater treatment plant ...
GATTATTCTTACTGGAAATCTACATTTCGAATATTCTTTAAGAATAAAACAGCCTTACTCCTGCTGGCCATCATGGTTCTTCTTGTGGTATTTACTGTTATCCAACCCTATCTACCGAACCAAAAAGACCCGACCAAAATACACATCGATCCTGCAACAGGACATCAGCTGCGAAACCATCCACCAAGCAAAGAGTTTTGGTTTGGTACAAACGTAATAGGACAAGATCTATGGGCTAGGATTTGGAGTGGAACAAGAACCTCTCTTCTAATAGCCATAATAGTTGGTATATGGGAGGTCGTTTTTGGGATCTTCATCGGAGCTCTGTGGGGCTACGTGAGGCAATTGGACGCCCTAATAACAGAGATTTACAACGTGATTAACAACATCCCAAACACTATTCTCCTCACGTTGTTGGCGTACATTATGAGGCCTAGTTTCAAGACAATGGTTATAGCTATGTGCCTGACTGGTTGGTTGGGTATGGCGCGCTTCGTGCGAAATCAAATCGTAATAATACGAGATCGAGAATATAACCTGGCTTCACGATGTCTAGGAACTCCTACTTGGCGGATTATCACAAAAAACGTACTGCCCTACCTTGTGTCAGTTATAGTAATGCGCATAGCATTATCTATTCCAGGTACCATCGGCTGGGAAGTATTTCTAACATATATAGGTTTAGGACTGCCAATTGAAACCCCATCACTGGGAAATCTGTTAAATGAAGGACGTAGGGTAATGATGTCTAGTCATCTCAGGTATCAGCTCATCTTCCCTGCGGTAGTACTATCGATCATAACAGTTTCATTCTACGTGCTGGGAAACGCTTTTGCTGACGCGGCAGATCCCCGCAATCATTACTAGGAGGCACAGTTATGGATGAACCAATTCTTTCAGTAAGAGACTTAGTGGTTAAGTTCAGCCTGCGTGGAGATATCTTAACAGCTATCCGAGGCGCCTCCTTAGATTTATACCCAGGAGAAACCTTAGCCATAGTTGGCGAATCAGGTGCCGGTAAAAGTGTTCTTACGAAAACATGGAACGGCATGCTTGACGCAAACGGCTGGGTAGATTCGGGCTCTATAATGTTCGAAGGTAAAGACCTAGCCAAGTTCAAAACAGAACAGGAATGGCTGACAATTAGGGGAAGCAAAATTGCCATGGTGTTTCAAGACCCTATGACTGCTCTTAACCCCTTAAAATTGGTAGGAAAACAGATTCAAGAGACGATAGAACTACACCAAGGTTTGCATGGTGAACAAGCCAAGAAGAAGGCTATAGACATCATCTCGCAAGTTGGAATACCCGATGCTGAAATGCGATACCACCAATATCCCCATGAATTTTCTGGGGGTATGCGCCAGCGAGTGGTTATTGCGATCACAGTAGCGTGTAATCCCAAGATCCTTATTTGTGACGAGCCAACTACTGCACTAGATGTGACTATTCAGGCCCAAATTCTAGAACTGATAAGAAATCTCCAGAAAGAGCTTGGAACGACCTTGGTATATATAACCCACGACTTGGGCGTGGTAGCAAATGTGGCAGATAGAGTGGCTGTGATGTACGCCGGCGAGATAATTGAGTATGGGACAGTCGAAGAGATTTTTTATGACCCAAGGCACCCTTACACGTGGGCGCTTCTTTCTTCGCTGCCCCAGCTAGGCGTTAAAGGTGAACCCTTATACTCGATTAAAGGGACTCCTCCCAATCTTTTTGTTGAAATAGAAGGAGATGCTTTTGCACCTCGGAATCCTCATGCGCTCAAAATCGATTTCGTAAAAGCACCTCCGTTTTTCCAGGTAAGCCCAACGCATTATGCAAAAACGTGGTTGCTCGATCCCCGTGCGCCCAAAGTTGAACCACCGCCTATAGTAAAATCCATGCAGAGCAAATATAAGGAGTATGCAATATGAGGCAAGAAGAAAGAGAAGTGCTTATTGAGCTAGATAACGTACGAGTAGAATTTAAGGGCAAGGGGAAAAAACCTTTTGTGGCGGTAAAGGACGTTTCCTTTCAAATTTACAAAGGAGAAACCTTTGGCTTAGTTGGAGAAACAGGTTCTGGGAAAACAACNNGGGGGAAAAAGATCAACGGTGTCATTTCCAAGGAATTAGACCGAGAAGTTACACGAAAAATCCAGATGATTTTCCAAGATCCCATGGCATCTCTCAATGAAAGAGCCAAGGTAGACTACATCGTATCTGAAGGGCTTTACAATATCAAGGGCTTCAAAGACGAAGAAGATAGGAAAAGAAAAGTTGAGAAAGCCCTTCTGGACGTAGGGCTTCTGCCCGAATTCGCATCCCGTTTCCCTCATGAGTTCTCAGGCGGACAAAGACAAAGAATTGGTATAGCCAGAGCGCTCATTATGGAACCTGAATTCATTATAGCCGACGAACCTATATCTTCTTTGGACGTGTCTATTAGAGCGCAGATCCTCAACTTACTGTCAGATCTTCAAAAGAATAAGGGTCTGACATATCTCTTTATTTCACACGACCTCTCGGTAGTAAGATTTATAGCAGACCGGGTGGCTGTCATACACAAAGGACAAATTGTGGAACTAGCCGAGACAGAAAAACTTTTCAGTTCCCCACTTCACCCATACACACGAGCTCTATTGTCGGCTGTTCCAATTCCGGACCCTCGAATCGAGAAGAAAAAGCAGATACTCATATATGACCCAAGCTGCCATGACTACTCGATAGATAAACCTAAATGGACAGAGATCGACGATGGACATTTTGTCTTAGCTAACAACGCAGAAATTGAGCAGTACAAGATGATGTTGAAAAATCCAGTTGCGATGAATAATACCTATGCAATGCTATAGCAAAGAAGAGGGAGCGCCAGTTATATAGCACTCCCTCTTAACTACCTCTTTTTTGAGACAGACCTAGTAGAAAACCGAACCAATCCCCAACCAGTGGTATAGAATGGTCGCCAACAAACCAATTTGACACGCAGACCACAAAAGTATTTTTATCGTCGTTTGAGCGGCATCAGGCGAAAACTCACGCCGTCTTTTTTCCGCATCTTGGATAGCGTCAGTGCTCTGCTCACGAAAAATCAGCCCGTGTTCATCGCGAACATGCAAAAGTTCTTCTCCAGACGATTTGTCCTCGGGTAATTGCCGCGCCATGTCCGGTTCATGGTGCCCAAGGGCATCCACAGGCTTTCTGGTCTGTCTTGGCGATACAAGAAAAGACGTTTGCCTCAAGTGTATAAACCATGCTAACGTCAGGTAAAAAACCATAAAAAGAGGAAGCAATTGCGAGACATAGTATAAGTTCTTGAAGCCCCACTTAGCCAACGAAAAAGATATTATAACCGCAAAGCCTGTAGGTAGAAATCCATATGCAGCTAATTTCACTTACCTCACTACCAATCCTTGCTAATTAACGACAAAACTACCTTTGTGGGCCCTGTCCACCTACCACCGTAAACACTACCTCATTACAGTTATCTAGCACTACAAAGTCTGCGTCTTTTCCTGGAGTCAGCGTCCCCTTTCTACGAGACACGCCACTTATTTCTGATGGATTCACAGTGGCCATGGGAAGCACCCGCTCTAGTGGTTCTTTCGTCCATCTCATAACGTTTATGACGCAGTCCATTAAAGTAGACGTGCTGCCTCCCAAGGTGCCATCAGCGAGGCACGCTCTACCTTCTTCGTCTACAATAATATCACTACCTAAGGAATTATATAAGCCTGGCCCTAAGCCAGAAGGAGCAATGGCATCACTTACCAAACAAGTCTTTTCCGTGCCTTTGGCTGCCAAGAGAGCCGTAACTGCGCCTGGGTGCACGTGAACTCCATCGCATATGACCTCAGCCCATATCCGACTATCTGAAAAGACCGCCCCAATTATACCTGGATCTCTATGATGAAATCCCCTCATAGCGTTATAAGTGTGGTTGGCCACCCTAACCCCTTGCGATATTGCGTCCAAAGTTTGCTCATAAGTTGCCATAGTATGTCCGGCTGCTACGATTACTCCTTTTTCTACTAGGAACGATATTACCTCTCTAGCCCCTCTAATCTCAGGTGCCAGCGTCACCCGATTCAACGTGCCTTCACTCAATTGGAACCATTTGGAGATCAAATCGAGAGAAGGTTGGAGCAGATAGTCCTCACGCATTGCGCCTCGTTTTTCAGGGTTCAGAAAAGGTCCTTCGAGGTGAAGGCCTAATATCTCAGCCCTCCCTCCCCCACCAATTCCCATAGCTTTTTTGACCTGTGTTACAACGTCTTCGATACAATCCGCAGGCATAGCACCAAGAGTCGGGAGAAAAGAAGTGGTTCCTACTTCCGCCAAACTTTGGGCTAGAAGCAACAAAGTGTCCCAACTGCAATCTGCTACATCGCAACCTAAATATCCATGTATATGAAGATCTATAAGTCCTGGAATCACCTTATAACCATCTAAGTCGACCACAGACGATACTCTCGATTCATCTTCAGGGTCACCTCGCCCAACATCGACGATCTTGCCCCCAGATACCTCAACATATCCCTTAAATGGCAATCTGTCACCAGTGTATATTTCCGCACCTTTGATAATGTAATTCTCCCAGGTAGACTCCAGATTAGATCCCTTCACTTCTCATTCACCACCTTAAACCCCTACTCTATACTTTATACTTTGTCAGCATCGATTACTGAAAGATCCTGTAATCCTCTTTTAATTTGATCAGACAAAAGATACGCAGCGATTGCAACACCAAGAACTCTAATTCCGAAGGTAAGGTCCAAAGTTGCTGTCATGCCCAACATCTCATAAATGGAAACTCCTACCATGGGCCAAATAAACGCAGAAACCCCTAATGTAATGTTATAGACAGCAGTATAGGCTGGCCTCGAAACATCGCTCGATAGATCGAGTAAGGCGTTAAACAGGCATAAACTTAGCCCAGCGCCAAAAAAACCACTCAACGCATTTACCGCCAAATGGACGTAAGGAGAAGGAAAATGACCATATAGCAGCGGAAATATTATATGGGCGCCTGACGTTACTATAAATACCTTTAGATTGCCGTGTTTTTCACTCCATTTCCCCCATTGGTTGTATGAGAGAAAAGACATAACGCCAGATATGGTTGAAAACATGCCTAGCCAACTATTTGAGAGCCCCATTATCTTAACCCACAAAATAGTCCACAAAGCAGCAGGGATATGGAAACCCAGATAAACTACGGCAACAGCTGCTATGAATCTTAGGAACCCTTTGTCCTTCCACACTACTTTAAATGCTTCGAGCCCTGCCGGCCTAGCGTTCTCCCCAGCATATGGACGAGGTTTTTCCTTGAGACGACCAAGGTAATACCAAGATCCCATGACAAATATGTACCCCACAAAGTATAAAATGGCGTAGTTTACGGGCCAAGATAAGGCGTCAAGCATCTTTCCTGCAACTAGAGTCGCCACTAGAGATACCAAGGAGCACACCATATTTCTTTCGGCAAAGATCCTAGCTCTTAAGGAAGGTGTAAAAAGTTCTCCCATTAGCGCTAACCACGCTACATCGCAAATGGTACCAGGAAACCTCATCAGGGTATAGCATATTATAAAGGTCCACGCTTTCACGTTAGATGGCAGAGGCACTATAGGCAAAAACGCAAATACCAGATAGAAACTCCTAGAGATAAAGGCAAACTTCAGGGTAGGTTCCAATCTGTTATCGAACTTATCGATTACAATAGCCGCAGGTATTTGAGCAAGCAAATTTGCTAGGGCTGGCAAGGATGTAAGCAGTCCCAGCATATAATCGCTAGCGCCCAGCTGAACTGCAAATGCGCCCCAAAAAGGATTTGTGAGCCCAGCCATTACACTAAAAAGGACTCCGTCGGTTAGACTATTTAAAGCATTCTCTTTCTCTAGAGAATCTGGAATGTAATCACAGAATCTAAGTCTAGGTCCAAGTCTCAAGCTGTTCAGTTCTCCTTTGCCAAAGCTCACTTTACTCTACAATTCGTCAAACGCATCTTTTATCCTTCACCTATACCTTAAAATGCTGACCTGTTCTTTTAAGGAGGCTCGGCTTTTGGCAAACCCGAACGCCCACCTTACGACGGTTACTAATTATATGCACCATATGGTAAGATAAGTAAAGATTTATGTTCGATAAACCTGCGTTCATAATCGCTTACCATGCACAGGAGGTATTGTTTATGGACCTTGGAGCAACAGCTACGCACCTCCTCCTCTTGATAGGCTTGATATTATTCAGGTGGCTAGTTCACAAGGAGGATCCTAGATCTTTTAAGATATCCATAGATCGGAAAGGGTGGGTTTGTTTCGTCAACGGAGCCCTAACTGGCCTTATATATATATTTTCCTATGTGATCATAATCCTTCTGTCAGGCCATGCAAGGCTGTCCTTGGCTTTTACCTGGCCTTGCATACAAAGCACTATTGCATTAGGTGTTAAGGCTTTTATTTTATTCCTTCCTGAGGTGCTTTTTAAAGAAGGCCTTTTTAGAGGGTACCTGTTCGTGAAGTTGTCAGAAAAACCGAAAACACTGCCTAAGGCTGTGGCCGTAACTTCCCTAGCGTATGTAGCATACTCCTTGATCTTACACAAACCCCCATCCTACGCTGTTACGTACGGGGTTAATACCTTCATTCTTTCATTGATTCTTTGCCTGATGGTGTATAGCAGCAATTCCCTCATGGGAGTAATCGGAAAGGAACTCGCATTTGAGATCGCTCAACATCTATTGTTCGCTCAAAATACTNNAACCCATAGAAAACACACCTACTACCTTAAGGACGCCATCTTATACGACGGCACAGGAGCACCACCATTTATCGGAGATGTTTTGATAGAAGATGGAAAGATATCTTTCGTAGGCACGATAGGAAACAACTACGTACCTGAAGATGCCACTATCGTTGACTGCCACAATCTATGCGTATCTCCCGGCTTTATAGATATGCACAGCCACAGCGATTCGGGGCTGCCTTTGTATCCTGATGCCGAGTGCCTCATAAGGCAAGGCATCACAACAACAATTGGAGGAAATTGCGGCAGCTCGGCAGCAGGCATACCTTTTGAAGATGCAAAAACCTGGAAACGCTATTTAGAAGCTGGTTTGAGAAAGTGGCATAACTTGGGAGAATACCTACACATGATAGATAGGTTAAAGCCTGCCGTTAACATAGGAATGTTAATAGGTCATGGAGACTTAAGACAAAAGATAGCAGGCGAAACAGGTGATACTCTCACTGAAGAACAAATGCAGCAAATGAAGGTTTTAGTCGAGCAAGGAATGGCACAAGGAGGTTTTGGGGTATCCACAGGATTGGAATACGTGCCGGGCAGATTCGCTACTGTAGACGAGCTCGTCCACCTTTCTATGGGAGCAAGCGCCTCAAATGGCATACATGCCTCCCACATAAGGAACGAAGGCCCTCATCTCATTGAATCTATAGAAGAAATATTGGAAGTAACACGAAAAAGCCAAGTTAGGTTTGAAGTATCCCATCTAAAAGCGTGTGGACCTAAAAACTGGGGTAAAGTGTCAAAAGTGCTCGACATGTTCAGGGAAGCTGAATCAAAAGATATAAATATATCGTGTGACTTCTATCCTTACTTAGCCTCTAGCACTGGGCTTTCAATTGTACTGCCTGACTGGGTCTTAAAAGATGGTAAACGTGCGGCTTTGAATCTTTTATCAGGCGAAGAAAGAAATAAAATTGCNNTATATGGAAGGCTTGAACGTAGAGGAAATATCTCAAAGAACTGGACTCTCTCCGGCACAAACTGCTATAGAGATACTTGTACGAAATGATCTCAACGTAGATATAGCCAGACATGCCATGAGCGAACAAGATCTTTTGGCTGTTATGAAATACCCCTCTTCTACTGTAGTGACCGATGGAAGCGTTTCAATTCCTGAAAAAGGAAAACTTCACCCACGAAGCGTAGGAACTTTCCCGCGTATGCTTGGCAGTTACGTTCGAGACAAGGGCGTTCTCACAATGGAAGAAGCCATCAAAAAATGCACGTCTTTACCGGCTAAGAAAGTGGGCATAGCAAACAGAGGAACCATCAAGGCAGGTTATCTAGGAGACATTGTGATATTCGATCCTTTAACTATAGAAGATAAAAGCACGTACGAAGATCCGTGGCAATACCCTACGGGAATTCATTGGGTTTTCGTCAATGGCATACCAGTTATCCAAGATGGCAAAGTTACAGGCAACCGTCCAGGAAGAGCATTGAGGAACGTGTTATCTTAACTGCCATTGGTAAATCTGTCCTTGTAAGCGTTGCCAATGGCCAAGGGAGAAAACACGCCCCTATCGGTTACAATGGCTCCTATAAGCGTAGGTGGGGTTACATCAAAAGCAGGATAATATCCACTTACGCCAGGTGCACCTGTTCTTACTCCCCTGCAGTAAAGAACCTCTTCAGGGTCCCTCTCCTCTATTTCTACTGCAGATATATCTGGAGTAAAAGTCTGAGGCCCGTCGTAACCTAGTACTATAAAAGGGACTTTGTGATAGTTGGCGCAGATGGCATACTGATACGTTCCTACTTTGTTAGCAATATGTCCATCANNGCTTGGTCCAACATGTAAAGGAGGGCCCCACCGGGATAACAGTGGGTCAATATCCCATCTTTATCGTCTATAAGATCTGCCGCATAGATACCGCATTTTTTGGTGATCTGGTCATCTTCGTCCATGAGCCTTTCCACTTCTTTCACCACAGCCTCAACAGGGTCTCCCCCATCTTTCCTAGCACCAAGACACACCTCTACCATTTTATCGACTAGAGGTATAAGATACTCACCTGTAGGCCTCGTAGACTTCAACCTTTCGGCAGCTCGATTAATCATGTGTGAAAAGTCCGGATCAGGTAGGGAATTGAAGGTGTAAGCCGCCAAACCTAACCCGAAACATGCTGCAAAACCTATGCTTCCTGCACCCTGAATCACCATATCTTCTATAGCTTGAGCTACTTCTTCATAAGTAGAATACGCTTGCCAAACCTCTTCTTCAGGGTATTTTCGCCTATCCAGCATTAGCACCTTGTTATCGCAATACTTCAACGTATTGGAAGTCCGTATTAAAATAGCATCTTCAATTCCCATTTCAAACCCTCCAGTATTACGCTTACTATCTATGCAATATGGGCGATACTTTCTTGTAAACCAAGAGCGTTATGNNTCTTGTAATCTACTACAAGACCGTTGACCTTTGAGCCCATGGCTATCAAGTTCTCCAAATCCAGGCCAAAAACTTTTGCATACAGCGGAAACATTATGAAATAATTGTTCAACGTAGCAAAGGTAGTCATAATCAATACCCCTATTACCAGGGACAAAACTGCGTTCTTAAAAGTCTTGTTCTTCTCATATATATATCCGCACGTGTAAGCAAATACGCTGCCTATCAGGAAGTTAGTTAATTCTCCTATGCCACCGGTAGTAGTACCCTCAACTGCAATGTTCAATACGTTCTTGATCAGCTCTATCCAAACCCCTGTGGTAGGTCCCATGGCAAAAGAACCTAACAGTGCAGGAATTCCCGATATATCCAATTTCAAAAAACCGGGGGCAAACCATATAGGTGTGTCTAAAAACATGAGTGCAAATGCAATAACTCCCAAAACTGAAATCTTTACCAATGTGTTTGTTGAAAACTTAGCCCTTTTAGTGTTTGCAGTAACATTTTCCACTTTGTTCGCCATCTAATACCCTCCCAAAGTAATTAGTATTTGAGGCGGAGGTGATGGAACCCATTAAAAAACCCCGGAGGTCAATCTTCGGGGTTTTAATCCTTTATGAGTTCTGCATCTTCTCCCATCCAGACTTTTACTGTCGGCCCTGGAATTTCACCAGGTCAACCGAGTTTATCGGCTCGCGGGCTTTACCGCCGGTGAGGAATTACACCTCGCCCCGAAGATACATCTGTATTAAATGTTGAACCTTTTATTGAAAGATGTCAAGTTTAGTTGCATCTATGTCAACGGACAGTGATTTTNNCTCAGCCTCCAATTTCTCTTTTCAAAATACTGTTCTAGGGGTCATCAACCTTAGGAGGTAGCTTGAAATTCAACCAAGGATTGTCTGGGTTAGGTTTACGGCTTACTTGTTGCTTCTCTCTTGCCTCGAGTTTTATTTTTGGTTTGGGAGCAGGGTTAAATTCANNAAAGACCATAACTTTTCCCCGATACACTGCATCTATTGAGTCATCTAAATGTTGGATGGCAATGGCAATGTGTTACCTTTCTCATTAACTAACTGGTACTTTTGGCCATAGTAAGAGATGGTTGAGCCAGTGGCTGTGCGCCCTTCCCTTAGCCATGGGCTCAGCGAAAGCAGATTCCGGATCAGCAGGTTCCACAGCAAATTGTTTGTTGTACTTCTCAATGAAGCCTGGAAGGAATTCGTTTGCCTCTTCAATGCTAGATATGCCTTCTATGCTCATCTCTATCCTCAGACGTCCTTGTAGGGTTTCCCAAAGTCTTTCTATGCGCCCCTTAGCCTGCGGTGAACGCGCATGTATATGTGACATACCCAATTCCTCAAATACCCTGCCTAGTTGCATTAGCGCCACTTGCTTTCCTGCCAGTTCTTCTTCTATGGTTAGTTTGTCTTTCTTGG